>Ga0310122_10003273_pt1 | contig 10284 bp, 9 predicted proteins | sample CB6_Bottom_1051__FD_203503 | JGI IMG/M metagenome (GOLD analysis project Ga0310122, IMG submission 203503) | Marine microbial communities from Western Arctic Ocean, Canada - CB6_Bottom_1051 | ecosystem: Environmental > Aquatic > Marine > Oceanic | place: Canada: Western Arctic Ocean | collected...
CATCATTGGGGGGGGGGGGGGGGGGGCAGGCAGCAAAGGGAGATCTTTCCTGCCTGTGAGGGTCAACGCTGGCACGTCCGATCTCGATGCATCCGCTGTTCAGCCTGGCGCGAATGAGGTCAGGTTGGTTTCTTCAAGCCGAAGTCCGACATCTTCCGGGTCAGGGTATTGCGGTGAATCCCCAGCAGTTCGGCGGCGCGCTGGATATTCCAGTCGTTGGCCTCGAGCACGCCCTGAATATGACGGTGCTCCAGCTGATCGAGGGAGATGCCGCTGCCGGTTTCGGGCGGTAGCGCGCTGGCGGGACCGGTCACCCGCGCCGAGAGGTGGCTCGGGTCAATGCTGGCCTCCCCGCTGGCTAGGGTAGCGGCACGCTCTACCTCTTTCTGCAATTCCCGAACATTTCCCGGCCAGGGGTATCGCCCCAGTATGTCTATGGTGTCCGGCGAAAACTCGACGGGTGCAGCCGCGTTTTTTTCTCTATATGTCGAGAGGAAGTGGCGCGCCAGCAGGGGGATGTCGTCGCGCCGCTCCCACAGGGGCGGGGTGCGGATATCGATGCCGCTGAGGCGGTAGAACAGGTCCTGGCGGAAGCGGCCATCCTCCACTTCCTTCTCGAGGTCGCGGTTGGTGGCGGCCAGGATGCGCACGTCGACCTGGTGCGGCTGGGTGTCGCCCACGCGCTGAATCTGTCCGTCCTGCAGGGCGCGCAGCAGCTTCACCTACATGGCCGTCCCCATCTCTCCCACCTCATCCAGAAACAGCGTGCCGCCATCGGCCTCCTCGAAGAGTCCCTTCTTACCGGTGCGGCTCTGCAGGCCCGGGTAGTCGGGAATCACGCCGAAGAGCTCGCTTTCGAGCAGGCTCTCCTGAATGGCGCCGCAGTGGACGGGGACGAAGCTGGCCCCCTTGCGGGGGCCGTTGTAGTGGATGGCACGGGCGATGAGGTCCTTGCCGGTGCCGGTCTCACCACTCAGGAGCACGGTGATGTCGCTGTTGAGGACCGGCTGAATGAGGCGGTAGACGGCCGCCATGGCGCTGCTGGTGCCGACGATATCGTCGAACTGATGCTGGCCGGCTACCTGACGCTTTAGCTGGGTGTTCTCCCACTTCAACTGAGCGTTGGCGGTCTTCAGCTCCTGGGTGAGTCGGGCGTTGTCGGCCTGCAGCCGGAAGCGCTTGACGTTCTGCTCGAGGCTGTGGAGCAGGAGGTCGTCGGCGAAGGGCTTGAGAAGGTAGTCGTCGACCCCCAGGCGGACCGCTTCGACGGGGGCGTCCGAATCGGATGCGTATCCGGTAATAACGACGGTGCGCACGTCGGGCTGGATCTCCTTGATGGCCCGCAGCGTGTCGATGCCGTTCATCCCCGGCATGCGTATGTCGCAGATCACGACTTCGAACGACTCGGTTCTGCAGATAGCGACGGCCTTCTGACCGCTATTGGCCGTGGTGACCGTGTAGCCTGAGTCGTCCAGGGTCAGGGAGAGGCTCTGCAGGACGAGGTCGTCATCGTCGATGAGAAGGATGGCGCCCATGTCGGTCGTTGCGGAACTCGCGTCAGGGTTCTCTGGCATGGCCTAGGCCGTTTCGTCGGCGTGTCCGCCTTGCCTCAGGTATGCCGCCACTTCCATCTCAGATATCCGGTTTGTCGACACGTCCATGGCAAGGCGGTACAGTTCTGCGGGTGGGACGTGGAGTGGTTTGCCGTTGATGCGTAGAAACACCAGCATGGCGGCTACGGCGGTTTGCTTGTTCCCGTCAGCAAAGCCTTGCTTCTGAGCCAGTCCACACAGATAGGACGCCCCCAGGTCGGCCAGATCGACATCGTCTCGGTAGACAAGGTTCCGCGGGCGCGCCAAAGCCGACTCGACGACGTTTTCGTCCACCAGGCCGCCGATGCCGCCAAAGTGGTCGAGTTGCTGTGCGTGCAGGATCCTGAGCGCCTCGGAACCGATCCATTTCGGTTCGGGGATCAACTGCCGGGCTATTCGGGGCGAAGTAGGGGCGAGCGGCTCGGTATCTGCCCATCAGACAGCCGCCACGGCAGCGGTAATGGCCCGTTTGGCATACACCTTGGCCAGGTGCAGCCGGTAATCCTCGCCGGCAAAGGCGTCGCTGTTAAGCTCGACGCCGTCGGCGGCTTTTTCCGCGGCAGCGGCGATGGCCGCTTCATCCAGAGAACTGCCTTTCAGCGCCCCTTCGACACCCGAGTCGCGGAAGGCGGCATTGGCGATGCCGGTGAAGGCGACGCGGGCGTCACTGCAGTTGCCGCCCTCGACGGTGACCGATGCCGCGCAGCCGACCACGGCGAATCGGGAGGCCGGATGGGGGAACTTGAGATAGCTGGCTCCGGTGTTGGCCTTCTGTAGCGGAATTCGCAGGTCGAGAATGAGCTCGTCGACCTCCAGGCCGGTGGAGAAGATATCGAGAAAGAAATCAGCGGCGGCGATGGTGCGCTCTGCACCCGGGCTGACGACGCGGATCTCGGCATCGGAGGCGAGCACGGCAGCCGGGTAATCGGCGGCCGGATCGGCGTGGGCGATACTTCCACCCAAGGTCCCCATGTTGCGCACCTGAACGTCGCCGATGACCGCGGCTGCCTGGGCAATGAGTGGAGTCTTCTCCTTCAACAGATCGGATGATTCTATCTCGTAGTGGGTAGCGCCGCCGCCAATGACGATGTGGCCGTCCTCCTCGCCAATGCCCTTGAGGTCTTCCAGGCGGCTTATGTCGATGACGACGGCCGGAGAAGAGAGTCGCAGCTTCATGGCCGGAAGCAGGCTGTGGCCCCCGGCAAAGAGCTTGGCGTCCTCGCCGTAACGGCTCAGCAGCTCGAGTGCCTCGTCGACCGAAGCGGGGCGATGGTAGTCGAATTCGGTAGGTATCATATCTATTCGCTCCTGCTTTGTCGGTCAGTTGGAAGCTTCGCGAAGGGCCTGCCAGACGCGCTGTGGAGTGAGCGGCATTTCCAGGTGTCTGACCCCGAGAGGCCAGAGGGCGTCGATGACGGCGTTGACGATTGCCGGTGTAGAGCCGATGGTGCCGGTCTCGCCGGCGCCCTTGGCGCCCAGGGGATTGTGCGGGCACGGGGTCACGGTGCGGCCGGTTTCGAATGAGGGGAGGTCATCGGCGCGGGGCATGGCGTAGTCCATGAAGGAGCCGTTGATGAGCTGTCCCTCGTCATCGTAGATGGCGCCTTCCATCAGGGCCTGACCTATGCCGTGGGTGACGCCGCCGTGGACCTGGCCATCGACGATCATCGGATTAACCACGTTGCCGACGTCATCGCAGGCGATGTAGCGCTTGAGCTTTACCACGCCGGTCTCCGTGTCCACCTCCACGACCGCGATGTGGGCACCGTAGGGAAAAGTGAAGTTGGCCGGGTCGTAGAAGCTGGTGAACTCCAGCCCGGGCTCGAGGCCCTCCGGGTAGTTGTGGGGCACGTAAGCGGTGAGGGCGACATCGCCGAAACTGACGGATCGGTCTGTGCCCTTCACCGTCCAGCTGCCCTCGGCGAACTCCAGGTCCTCCTCCGACGCTTCGAGCAGGTGGGCGGCGATTTTGGCGCCCTTCTCCTTCACTTTGTCGAGACTCATGGAGATGGCCACGCCTCCCACGGCAAGAGAGCGGGAGCCGTAGGTGCCCATGCCGAAGGGGACGAGATCGGTGTCGCCGTGGACGATCTCCACATCCTCCATGGGGATGCCGAGGCTGTGGGAGACGAGCTGGGCGAAGGTGGTGTCGTGGCCCTGGCCGTGGGAATGACTGCCAGTCAGGACGGTGACCTTCCCCGTGGGCTGGACTCGCACGGTGCCGCTCTCGTAAAGACCGGCGCGCGCGCCGAGAGCGCCCACCACGGCTGACGGGGCGATGCCGCATGCTTCGATGTAGGTGGAGAGGCCGATGCCGATATAGCGCCCCTGCTCGCGGGCAGCTGCCTGTTCCTTCCGCAGTTCGTCGTACCCCGCCATTTCCAGAGCCTTGTTCAAGACGGCTTCGTAGTCGCCGCTGTCGTAAACGAGCGCGACCTGGGTCTCGTATCCGGGTTGATTCACGCCGTCGAAGGGAGGAATGAAATTCTTCCGCCGCAGCTCTACCGGATCCACACCCATCTCGTGAGCTGCCTGATCGACGAGACGCTCAATCACGTAGGTGGCCTCCGGACGACCTGCTCCTCGAAGTGCATCCACCGGGGTATTGGTGGTGAATACCGCGGTTACGTCGACGTACACGGCCGGCGTGGTGTACAATCCCTGCATGAGGGTTCCGTGCAAGTAGGTGGGAATGCACGGCCCGAAGGTGGAGATATAGGCGCCCAGACTGGCGAACGTCACAACCCGAAAACCCACCATCTTCCCGTCTGCGTCGAACCCCATATCGGCCTTGGTGTGGTGGTCGCGGCCGTGCGTGTCGGTGATGAAGCTCTCGGAGCGCTCAGCCGTCCACTTGACCGGGCGTCCGACCTTCTTTGAGCTCCAGACGGCGATCACCTCTTCGGCGTAGTGCGGGATCTTGCTGCCGAAGCCGCCGCCCACGTCGGGTGAGACGATCCGCACCTTATGCTCGGGTATACCCATCACGAAGGCGCACATCAGCAGGCGGATGACATGCGGATTCTGCGAACTCGTGTACAGCGTGTAGTGATCCCTGCCGACGTCGTAATCGCCAATGGTGCAGCGGGGTTCGATGGCGTTGCAGACCAATCGCTGGTTGTCGAACTCCACCGTCGTGACGTGATGGGCATCAGCTATCGCCTTGTCCGTCTTCTCCTTGTCGCCGAGGCCCCAGTCAAAGGCGATGTTGTTGGGTACGTCGTCGAACAGCTGGGGCGCGCCCGGCTGGGTAGCCTTGACCACGTCGACGATCGCCTTCAGGACATTGTAGTCCACCTCCACGAGCTCGGCGGCATCCTTCGCCTGTCCCCGCGTCTCGGCGATCACCACGGCGACGGCATCACCTACGTATCTGACCTTGTCTACGGCCAGCGGGGGATGGGGCGGCTCCTTCATGGTGTCGCCGTTCTTGAAGTCGACCTGCCAGCCGGCCGGCAGACCGCCAATCAGGTCAGGGGCCATTTCCTTACCTGTCAATACGGCTACCACGCCAGCCGCCGAACTCGCTGCCGAGACGTCGACGCCTTTGATTTCGGCGTGCGCGTAGGGGCTGCGCACGATGGTGGCAAAGGTCATGTTGGGCAGCACGATGTCGTCAACATACCTGCCTTTGCCGGTGAGGAACCTCTTGTCCTCTACTCGCTTCACGGACTGACCCAGAACACTAGCCATGGTCTCCTCCTTTCTAGCCCATCTCGGCGGCGGCGTGCTTGATGGAACGGACGATGTTGTCGTAACCGGTGCAGCGGCAGTAGTTGCCCTCAATGCCGTGCCGGATCTCCTCATCCGTCGGATTGGGATTGCGCTCCAGCAGCTGTTGAGCGGTCAGGATCATACCGGGTGTGCAGAAGCCGCATTGGAGTCCGTGCTCCTGGTGAAAGCCATCCTGGATGGGGTGGAGCTCGCCGTCTGGCGCCAATCCTTCGATCGTGGTTATCTCGGCGCCGTCGGCCTGGACCGCCAGCAGCGTGCACGACTTAACGGCGCGACCGTTGAAGGTCACCGTACAGGCGCCGCAGCTGCTGGTATCGCAGCCCACGTGGGTCCCGGTGAGCACCAGGACTTCGCGCAGGAACTGGACCAGCAACAGCCTCGGCTCCACTTCGCGCTCGTACTTCTTGCCGTTTACGGTTGTCTGAATGGGTATCGACATGAATCTAAACCTCCTGAGTGAATACAGCTAGGCCGGAGATCACTGCTCTTTGACTGGTAGAAATTCGCGCTCCAGATCTTTGAAAAACTGCTTGGTAAACATGCGTGCCACCCCGGACAGGACGCGCTGGCCCATGCGGGCCAGGGCCCCCGTCATCTTTGAGTCACCGCTGAAGGAGACTAAGGTGCCGCTCTCTTCGGGCTGCAGATCGAAGGTCCCCTCCGCATCTATGGTACCGATGCGACCCTTCACACCGATGACGAGGCGGTAACTGAGGGGCTCGATTTTGTCTCTCACTTCCAGGGTCCCGGTGAAGCCGCTGTTGATCGGACCCATCTTGATTTGAAAGATGGCCTCGTAGCGGTCGTTTTCATGGTGCTCCAGCTCTGGCTCCGGTTTCAGCTCTGGCTCCAGGGGCTGCAACTCGGTCAGCCCCGGGGTGAGTCTGGTCAAGACGTCCGGGTCGTTGAGCAGTTTCCACACCGTTTCCGGCGAAGCGTCGAGCTGGTGACTGCCTTCCAGATGCACTATGTCTTGTCCTGTCGCTTTCAGTCAGATAACAGGGTCTCTTATTCGAAGAGTCTATGCACGGCAGATCGAAATACGATCATCGATGTACGACGGCATCGACTCCGCGATCGGAGCGGTCTACTATATAGCGTTCTGACAACTTCCCTGTCAACGGACCGGCGCTTACCGGAGGGGCTGACTCGACGGTGAGTCATGCGCCGGATGTGAGAAGGACTTCGTCCATCTCACCCGCTGCTGCGGACTGGCTGGCGCTTATCGGAGGGACTGACTCGACTTTCTTGCGCCGGATGCGAGAGGGACTTCGTCCATCTCGCCTGCTGCTGCGGACGACCGGCGCTTATCGGATGGACGGACCCGACGGTGGGTCATGCGCCGGATGCGAGAGGGACTTCGTCCATCTCGCCTGCTGTTGCGGACCGGCTGGCGCTTATCGGAGGGACTGACTCGACGGTACTTCATGCGCCGGATGTGAGAAGGACTTCGTCCATCTCACCCGCTGGCTTTTTGCGATTGGATCAATGGGCGATGAGAGATATCTGGCACGAGACCCAGGAGTGGACGTCGGCGGGATGTCGTTTTGCGCTGGCGAGGGTGATCGAGACGTGGGGGTCGGCGCCCAGGACGGTGGGGTCGGGTATGATCGTGGGAGAGGATATGCGCGTTGCGGGTTCGGTCAGTGGCGGCTGCATAGAGGGGGCGGTTATCGAAGAGGCGCTGGGCGTGCTGAAATCCGGCTCGCCCAAACGGGTTGCCTATGGTGTCGACGACGAGACCGCCTGGTCGGTTGGTCTGTCTTGCGGCGGCGAGGTGTCGGTTTATGTCGAGACTCACCCGGCGATTCTGGAGGACGCCGGCGCGCGGGCGGTGTGGGCGGAGTTGCGCTCCCGTCTGGGCGCCAATCAGCCGGTTGTTCTGATGACTCGATTGGAGCCGGCAGATTCACTATCCCCCCATCTTCTAGTGAGCCCCGACGGATCGGTGGTCGGCGACTGGGGTGAGCGGACCGAGGACGCGGTGGCCGCGGCCCTGGAGGCTTACGATGGTCGCACCAGCGGCTTGGCGCAGGTGGCGGGGAGGCCGGTCTTCGCCCACGTCTTTCCCAGGAAGGATCAGCTGCTGATCGTCGGCGCGGGCCATATATCGGTCGCGCTGGTGCGCTACGCGCAGGTGCTTGATCTGGAGACCGTCGTCATCGATCCCCGGCAGGTCTTCGCGGCGCCGGAGCGCTTTGCGGTGAAACCGACACAGCTGCTGGCGAGGTGGCCGCAGGAGGTGCTTGCCGACTGGGATCTCAACGAGGACACCTATGCCGTTCTGCTGACGCACGATCCGAAGATCGACGACCCGGCTTTGCAGATTCTGCTCAGGGCGCCGGTGGCCTATGTCGGTGCGCTGGGCAGCAGGAAGACCCACGCGGCGCGCTGCGAGAGGCTTCGCGCCGAGGGGTTTTCAGAGGCGGAGATCGGGCGGATCCGGGGTCCGGTGGGGTTGGATATCGGGGCGGAGACGCCGGCGGAGATTGCGTTGAGTATTGTCGGGGAGGTGGTTGAAACCAAGCGGTCGCGATCGAGGTAGTGGCGGACAGCGGGATCGGGCGGGTCCTCTGCGCTCATTCTCGCCGGCCATCCTGGCCGGCTCGGAGGCATCGTGCCCCGGCCGCTCCTGCGGCCTCAAAGGGCACGATGGATCCGCTTCGAGGACCCGCCCGATCCCGCTGTCCGACTCCCTGCGGTCGCTCCTGAAGCAGAAAAAAGGGCGAGCGTGTCCGGGGGGCGCCGGGGAGACACAGCCCTGCAGGGGGCCACTTCTATTCGAGGACCTCGAACAGGTTGGCGTGGTCGTCGGTCCAGAGGATCTCCTTGTCCCAGCCACTCGGGGTTTTCCAGATGCGCTCGCGTACTTGCGGGTGCTCGAGCAACTCGCGGTTGTTGGACAGGAGTACCCAGGTTGCCCGGGAGATTCCGGCTGAGCGCTTCTTGAGGTTCTTTATGTAGATGATGTCTTTGCCGGTGGCTCGAGCGCCGGCCTTGACCACAGGCCAAAGTTCCAGGTTGAGGTTGGAGATGTGGACTACCAGCACGCCGTCCGGTCGCAGGTGCTTCCAGTAGAGTTCGAGGGCCTCGAGCGTCAGCAAGTGGATGGGGATGGCATCGCCGCTGAAGGCGTCGAGGGCAAGGACATCGAATTCCTGCCGATCTCCGGTTTCCAGCTCGCGTTCCATCGACAGTCGCGCGTCCCCCAGGACGATCTTCACCCGACCCATGGAATCGGCCAAATAGGTGAAGTACTGGTGGGCGAATTTCTCCACGTCCGGGTCGATTTCGTAGAAACGGACCCGGTCGCCCTCCACCGCGAGGCCGGCGATGGCCCCGGCTCCCAGTCCTACCACGCCGATGTGCAAGCTGCGGTGGTCGAGCCGCTTGGGATGATACTTGATGGCGACGAACAGGCCACTGCCGGCGCTGTAATAGCTGACGTTCAGACGGCGAAGCTGGGGACTGACGTACTGGACACCATGCTTGATGCCGCCGTGGTAGATTCTGCGTCGGCGCCGGGCTTCGCTCACGTCGGCGTCCTCCCTGACCCGCAGGATGCCGTAGAAACTGCGCGAAGCGGCAATCGTCTCGTCGTAGAAATCTGTGATGTTCTCACGCAGCGCTAACCCCATGACACCGAGCCCGCCGAGGATGACCACGGCGGGCGCCCAACTCGGACCGAGTCTCACGCCCTTGGCCCGGGCGTCGCGCGCCAGGCTCCAGGCCGCCAGGGTGAAGGTGACGGCCAGGCCCAGGTGGAGCTCCCAGTAGCCGACGAAGATGGCCGGTGCGATCAGGGTCACGAAGAGACCGCCAAGGGCACCACCTGCCGAGGTCGCCAGATAGAAGCTGGTCAATTTGGCCGCCGGTGGCCGCAGCCGCACAAGCTCGCCGTGGCACACCATGCAGCAGGCGAAGAGCAGCGCCATGAAGCAGCCCACCAGGGGCACCAGGTCGAGATCCCCTTCGAGCAGCCAGGGGCTGGAGAACAAGGCGACGGCCAGCAGCGGAATCCAGACACGCCGGTCGTACCAGCGTTCGCCGTCGAAGCAGAGGATGAAGCTGAGGAGGTATAGAGAGAGCGGCAGCACCCACAGGAACGGTACCACCGCCACGTCCTGGCACACGTGGTTGGTGATGGCGACGAGCATGAGCGACGCACAGGCCGGCAAGGCGAGCCACAGTAGTCGCACCTGGCTTGATGGGGCGCTCACGGTCTCGGCATCAGGCTGCTTCAGGGCGGGCACGTCAGATCTGTCGCTGCGGTCGCTGAGAAGAAAACGACCGGCCCAGGCGCAGGTGAGAGCGAAGAGCGCATAGCCCCCCGACCAAAGCGCGGTCTGGGTACCCAGACCCAGGTTGGGCTCTACTGCGAAGGGGTAGGTCAACAGACCCAGCAGCGATCCCACATTGGACAGGGCGTAGAGCCGGTAGGGGCTTCGATCGGGGTTGGCGAGGCTGAACCAGCGCTGCAGCAGGGGCGCCGTGGACGAAACCATGATGTAGGGAAACCCGACCGAAAAGGCGAGCAGGAGCAGGATCTGCAGGTTCGGATCCTGAGCGGCAGAGGGCCTCCAGGATACCGAGGGAGTGATGGGGAGACTCGCCAGGGAGAGCGCCAGCAGGGCCACGTGTAGGATGTACTGACGGCGTCGGGACAGGCGGGCGGATAGCAGGTGCGCGTAGGCGTAGCCGCCCAGGAGCGCGACCTGAAAGAAGAGCATGCACGCCGTCCAGACGGCCGGTCCGCCTCCGAACCAGGGCAGGATGTAGCGGGCGATCATGGGTTGCACCTGGAAGAGCAGGTACGAGCTCAGGAAGATCGCCACTGCAAATCGAATCACTGGTGCGCGCTCCCCGACTGCAGTCTATCGACTGTGTGTGCTGCATGCATCTTGTCGCTCCCCAAGTGAATAAGCTACTTTAGGGGCTTTGACAGACGAGCCGTCTT
>Ga0310122_10003274_pt1 | contig 10283 bp, 6 predicted proteins | sample CB6_Bottom_1051__FD_203503 | JGI IMG/M metagenome (GOLD analysis project Ga0310122, IMG submission 203503) | Marine microbial communities from Western Arctic Ocean, Canada - CB6_Bottom_1051 | ecosystem: Environmental > Aquatic > Marine > Oceanic | place: Canada: Western Arctic Ocean | collected...
CCCTCCAAATTTACATTGAAGGTCGGACATTTTCTGTTTGATAAGTGAATGACCCGTTTTCCACATTACCGGCGTGCCACCATGCTTCACAATCTCTTCTTCCAATGCTTGGGAACATTTCACATCAAAAAGAACTTCATCATTGCCATGTATAATTTCTGGTAGGAATAAACACATGAGTTGATCTGACCAAACTATTTCTCCATTTTCAGCAATTACACCGACTCGATCACCATCACCGTCAAACGCAATTCCAATATCATGCTGTCCTTTTTTCATCAATTCAATCAAATCCTTGAGATTTTCTTTTACTGTAGGATCCGGATGATGGTTGGGAAATGTGCCATCAATATCACAAAATAATTCCGTTAATTCCACGTTGGGAAGTTTTTTGAATATGGCAGGTGCATTAATTGCTGCTGCTGCATTGCCGCAATCCATAGCAATTTTCAATGGTTTTTCTACGGTAATTTTACTCAGAATCATATCCTCATACTCTTTAAGGAGACTGTAGCGCGCTTCAGTGCCTTCGCCTTCCTCGAAATCTTCCTTTTCAATAATTTTTCGTATTGCCTGAATTGCTTTTCCGTAAACTGCCATTTTCAACATAGACATTTTAAACCCGTTGAATTCAGGGGGATTATGGCTTCCAGTGATTTGAACGGCACCCACAACATCCAGTTTGAACATGCTGTAGTAGTTAACAGGAGTGGGAACAATGCCAATGTTGATTACATCAACCCCTGTGGATAAAACCCCCGTTTTAAAATATTCAATAAGGGATGGTGTTGTTAATCGAACATCCCCGCTCAGGGCAATCTCCATACCACCATTACGCTTGACATATGTAGCAAATCCCTTTCCCAGAGCTTCAACAACATCCGGTGGGAAATCTTCAGCAACTTTACCACGAATATCATACTCCCGAAAAATATATTTATTTATATCCAAAATATTTCCTATCTAAGATGATCAAAAATACAGCATATGATTTGTATTTACCCATATGTTTAAGATTAATAACGCCTCAAAGTTTCAAAAGATTTTATCATTATAACAAAAAAGATGAGTTATCAAACTCAGCTTTGAGATATGCTCATTAATTGTATCAGGTTATTTTTGAATTTGATCCAGAGAAAAAACGGCTATATTTGATTCCTCAAGAAATAATTTTGTTTTGGAGCAAACAGATGCAGTTGTTCCAAAACAGACCGCTTTGGCACCTACAGTATCAATAACTATTTTACCCTGTTCCCTAATTATATGGCCATCTTTCATTATAATTCGGCTCTTTCTATCTTTGATAATAACCCACTGTCCATTCGGGAGATAGCCTGTCTTGATATTAGCTGGGATACCCCGATCTTTTGAATCAACAATTGTTATTTCCTGCCCATTTATAAAATACTGACTACTCATATATGTCAAATTATACACACCATAATGTGAAAAAAATCAAATGTATAAATTGTGACCTGGCGCACATCTGCAAATTCAATCAATATCACCAATAATTTTCCTTAATAACCCATCTTTATCTTCAATCATTTCCTCTGCTTCATTTTTTGTACATTTTTTTAAAGTCATGACAACAGCTGTTTTTACAGATCCATCAGCTTCTCCGAGTTTCTCTTTTGAAGAGTCATAATTCAAGCCAGTAAGTTGCTCAATAATCCTTGATCCTCTATCAAGTAGTTTATTATTAACCACTTGAAGGTCTACCATTAAGTTTCCGTATACTTTTCCAAGTCTAATCATAACAGTAGTGGAAATCATATTTAAAACCATCTTTGTTGCTGTGCCGGATTTCATGCGTGTTGAACCGGTAATGATTTCTGAGCCTACATCAATAGGAATGAGTACATCCACTTTCACAGGAATTAATGGCTCAGGATTACAAATGATGTATGCAGTTTTAGAGCCAATATTTTTTGCATATTTTAATGCTGAAACAACATAAGGGGTCGCACCACTACTGGCAATTCCTAAAAGAAAATCACTTTTCCTGAACCCTGTTTTTTTTAGATCGGTAATTGCATCCTCAGGTTTGTCTTCTGCACCTTCAATGGATCGTACTAATGCTTCCCTTCCACCAGCAATAATTCCTTGGAATAACTTTCTTGGAACTGAAAAAGTAGGAGGCATTTCTGTAGAATCCAATACACCAAGCCTTCCGCTGGTTCCGGCGCCTATATAAAATATTTTTCCCCCTGAACGTATAACTTCTTCAGCAACATTGACAGCTTTCTCAATCTGAGGTAAAGCCTGATTAATTTTCTGAGCTATTGTCTGGTCTTCATTGTTAACAATATGAAGTATTTCAGAAATGGATAATTTATCAATTTGCCGAGACTTGATATTTTGTTGTTCGGTGGGTAGCTTTTTTCTGTCGGAAGGATTAACTATTTTCATCATTCAAAAAAGTGATCACAGTTATTGCTCTAGGGTTGCAAAATATTTTTTTGCTGCTTGCATAACTTTTGGTGATAATAAAATAGTCCCTATCATAGTTGGTATAACCATAAGAGCGTAACAACTATCTACAAAATTAATGGCTATATCAATGGTAGAAACAGACGCAATCACTATTACCAATACATAAATATAGTTGTAATATGGTTTCCATTGAGTACCAAATAAATAACCGGCACACTTACGACCATAATAAGAATAGCCAAACATTGTTGATAAACTAAAGGTTAGTACAGCAACGAATAATAACAAACGTCCAGCTATGCCTAATTCTTGTTCAAAAGCCATAACTGTAAGTGTAACACCATTATTATCAGTAAGGTCTAGTCCGGATATTAAAATAACTAATGCGGTAGTTGTACAAACAATAATCGTATCAATAAAAGGACCTACCATTGCAACCAATCCTTCTCTAACGGGCTCAGTCGTTTTAGCAGCCCCATGGGCCAATGCCTCAGTACCAGCACCAGCCTCATTCGAAAATAATCCTCTCCTTACACCAGTTATTATCATTGTTCCAACGGCTCCACCTACAACCGCCTGGCCAGTGAAGGCATCATAAAAAATATTATATATTATCCCCGGTATTGAATAAATATTTAACACCAATATAATTATAGCTGCAGCCATATAAATAATTACCATAACTGGCACTAATCTAGTAGCCACCTTGGCTATTCTTTTTATTCCACCAAAAATGACAAATCCGACAATAAAAGCAATTATTACGCCCGTAATACCATCGCCTAGCAATTGATTTTTAGAAAAAATTCCCTGAGGAATAAAAACAAAATCACGAATTATCTGGACCAATTGGTTTGCCTGGAAAAAGGTAAAACTAGCAAACATCCCAGCAAAACTAAAAAAGATAGCTAATGGTTTAAATTTTTCACCAAGCCCTTTTTCAATATAATACATGGGGCCGCCTTGTACTTCACCCCTATCATCATTACCACGAAACTGGACAGCCAATGTACAGGTAAAAAATTTTGTGCTCATCCCAATAATCGCAGTAATCCACATCCAAAATATCGCACCAGGGCCTCCTGTATGAAGGGCTATAGCAACGCCAGCAATATTTCCCATCCCTACGGTACTGGCTAGGGCACTCGATAGCGCTTCAAAATGTGTTATCTGACCTGGATCATCATCTTTGTCAAATTTTCCTTTTAGTATATCTATGGAATGTCCGATATAACGAAATGGTATAAAGCGACAATAAGCGGTGAAAAATAATCCCCCACCAAGTAAAAGCATTACAATAGGAGGGCCCCACATAAATCCGGAGAATTCAACCATAGCTTTATCTAAGAATTCTATAAAATTCATTATTGATTACACATTAATTATTTTCTTACCTATTTATTTCCAAAATATACTAATTATAGTGAAATTCAAGATGAAAATAATCAATAAAAAAAATGAAACGATTAGATACATATCTTCTGAGACAGTTTTTAAATATTCTCGCAATAGGTTTATTGGGATTTATTACAGTTTTTATTGTAGTTGATCTCATTGAAAACCTAGACCGTTTCATTGATAATGCAGTCCCGGTAGGTATCATTCTCAAATATTATCTTTTTACACTCCCCTGGTTTGTGAATATCGCTCTCCCAATGGCAACCCTCATTGCAACTGTATTCAGTGTCGGCCTTATGGTAAAACGGAATGAATGGACTGCCATGAAAGCCACTGGTATCAGTTTGTATCGTATTGCGATACCACTTATTCTTGTAGGATTTGTTCTCAGTTTTATCTCTTATCAATTTGATAATAATCTAGTAAGCTGGGGACATGAAAAACGATATTCTATCGAAAGAAAATATCAGAAAAAAAGATTCAAACAAAACCGTAGTATTCTTAAAGATGTTTTTCTTCAAAAAAAAGAATCCACCCATATTGCTCTTTCAAAATATCGTATCAATAAAAAATTTGCTGAAGGAATAACAATCATCAAACTTGAAGAAGGAAAATTACATCAACGACTCGATGCGAAATCAATGAGCTGGGTTGACTCCCTTTCTTCCTGGTTACTATCGAATTATTCCATCCGGACATTTAATTCTTACGGCGTTGAAACCAAGGTAATAATCTCAGAAAAAGATACCCTTTTTTCATTCGATTTAACACCGGAAGATATTTCCCAAAAATTTAAATCACCTGAAGAATTAAATTATAAGGAATTAACGAAGCGAATTGCACTCTTAAAGGAGAATGGGGTAAAGACAACCCGATGGGAAGTGGAACAGTATTTTAAAGTTTCTTTTGCCTTCACCAATCTGATTGTAATTTTATTTGGATTACCTTTAGTCGTAATAAAACATAAAGGCGGTCTTTCCTTTGGTGCGGGTATGAGTGTGTTTGTGATCTTCGGATACTACGCTTTTATCAAGTTCGGACAATCTCTTGGATATAAGGAAGTTCTTGAACCTTTGGCATCTGCATGGATTGGAAACGTAGTATTTTCAATCGGTGGTTTGATTTTGTTATTATTCACTAGGAAGTGATCCTGGTTTGTTTACATCTTTTTCTTCTGATTCATTTTGATCTACAGGGACAGGAAGTGGGCCTCCTTCAGTTTCTACGTCCTGATTTTCATCTTTTCTACCGCCAAAACTGGTAATCGTCACCCCCATTGAAAGATTAATCCCCTTCATTGTATGAATCCATATTCCATTGCGAAAAGCCATACCTACATCAAAAATAATCGGTCCTTTATGTATCCCGAATCCCATTGATAATTCCTTGAAATCTGATCCACCATAACAATATCCTATCCTGAGAGGAACGCTGGGAAATCTAGTCGATTCCACAGCAAGTGACCACTTCCATTTTTTTCTCGCATAAAACCGGTTTTCAAATCCCGTTACCAAGTCAGATGCAATCACCAGTTCCGGGAACCGGCGAGAAACACCGATTCGAAAAAGGGCTGGATAATCTGTAGTAAATTCATTCAGGTTGCCATCTTTATCCAGGTCTTTTACAATTCGTTGCTCGCTGCTAAAAAGAGAATCAGAAGTAAGGGAAGAAACACTTAAAGAATCTATTGAATAAGTATAGAGAACAGCGGAAGAGTCATCCAGGATCTCTCCACCCCAGGTCATATGCCATAAATCATCTTCATTTCCATATTCTCCATCTTCTCCCGCCAGAATATCCTTCACCATACTGGGTTTATTCCAACTTATACTACCAATAGCATTAATAATGGAAAATCCTACTCTCCACCCGTTGATTTCTCGAGTTGATAATCCTAAATCGACACCAAAGCCGCCCCCACCAAAGCCCTGACGGATAAAATATGCGCCTTCTCCGTAAACCGCTTCATCAGTTGTTACAAGATTTGCATAGCTTGAGTCTGGGTCTATTCCAAAATAAAATAATCCTTGTAAATACTTTAAGGTCATTCCCACAGCAAATTGATCGAAAGGCACAGCAAAAGAAAAACCAATTTCATTTACTCCTAATATCTCATAGTTCAATGTCAAGTCCAATTCCGGATCATTTGCATTTCCATAAAGGAGCAATCGTAATAACCCAGATGGGATGCGAATATCACTCATCAAAAGCATATTGCTGGTGAAAGCCATATTCCCAGAGGAAAAGTTCAAACCTGGATAAGGCATATGGAAATCCGGAAAAAAGGTTAATCCATTATCTTTAAAGTTATCATATAATAAATCCTTTTCGTTATTCGATAAAGTGTCGCCACTGAGACTATATAAATTACTCAATGAAATATAATTGCCAACAATCCCAAAATCAAAACCACCCAATTGAAGCATGAATGGTTTCTCCTGTTGGTATGCAAGTAAAGATGGATTATAACCTACTGAAAAGATTCCATCCGCTATAGTGGTATAGGTACCAGCAAGAGCAACTGATCTGGGATCACGTTTTGTCTGTGAAATCAAAACCGAAAAGCTAATCAATAATAAAATGTCCATTTTCAGAATTTGTTTTATGATTTTCATTGTAGAATGATTAATAACTGAAAACATTTCTTTATTCGATTTTGAAAAACCAGCCGCTTGTATCAGAAACAGTGGAATTCACATCAGTAATACGTAAACGGATTTCACCCTGCTCAGTGTCAGGAGTTGTCCATAAAAAAGAATCAACATTCGCTGTATCTGAACTAATCGTCATTGTACTTATCGTTGCAACTGTATCGAAGATCCCATCTCCTATAAGTTGAAGTGACGTATCAGGATAAAAATATTCAATACCTATGTTTGAAATTGTTCCAAAAGTTTTCCAACGAATAGGATATTGAGTATTTTTATTCAATGTCTCACCACCGTTCGGATAGGTGATAACAATTTCATCGGTAGATTCTTCAAGCATCCCAGTACTTGAAATTCGGAACGTAATGGTTGAAGTAACATCGATATTATCAGAGATTGAGAGGAATGCCAACGTATCCCCGTTTAATCGAAACCTGGGCACTACAAAATGATCACCAAAATCTGTTAAAAGGCGAATATTTTCTGCACTAATAATTGACGTATGAGTTGTATCACCCGGAGTACTTGCCGAACCATAAACCGGTGGTGCTGTTCCATAAAACCGCGTGGGTTTTGGTAATATAATAGTTGTCAAAGTATCAATATAAGAAACAACCGTATCCATTCCAGAACCTGGAGAATTTTTCACTAAATAAACTAAACCGTCAATACACTTTCTGAAGTCATCCATAACGTTAAAAATATAGACATTTCCAGAATCCAGATTCATCGCTTCACAATTCGTAATGATATATAAATCTTCACCTGCAAATAAATCTCCATGAGCGATTAAGGTATCACGATAAATAGCCAACATTTCAGTCGTAGTATCCAGTGGAAAAAATATGCTGTTAGAATGCAATATGGACAATTCACCATCAACAATACTGTTAATCACATGTGTTGTTAATTCTGCATGAGCAAGGGTGTTCCGAATCCTGTTACGGGTGGAATGTTCAATCTCATCTATGGGCGTTTTTGTGACGGGAATAAAGGTCATTGGGTCCATTCTTACTTCAAATGGAGCCACCATTCTATAGACTCCACCGATCCCCGCTCCCGGAATAATTTCTCCCCGTCCATCAATTCTTGCTGCTGATTCTACATTTATAAACGCAGGATTAAATGACAACAACTCAACGATGGTGGATTCACCAGTTGCGGGAGGAACAGTGACGCTATCTATCCATTGAGTAGCCATCAGAGATGCATATTTCAACGTAGTCGTACCCAGTTTACTTAATCGAATAATTGTCTTTGTTGTATCAGGATTATCAGTATTTACTTCTGATATACTTGCCAGAACCCCAACAATTGCAGAATCTCCTAATGAGTTGATTCCGACTAAATCCAGATCAAGAATTATTGGAAGTGCAATCGTATTCCACATCTCAAACTCGATCATGGCATTGGTAAATGCCATTCCGTCAAAACCTTGGGGAATTCCCTCAATACTCTGTTCTGATGGAGGAAATTCTTCTATTATTGTAGCCTCCAAGGATTCAAAATAAAGATCGGAAATATCCACGTCTATACTCATCCTTCCTAATTCGCTGCCATCTAAAGGAATCAATGTTTGCTGTGCCTGCAAAACTGCAGAAATATCAACAGTTAACTCCTTAAGAGCACTATCCTCACCTGCAGGGTTCGCAAACGTATATCCATCAATTTTAAAAGCTGTATCAAATGCAGTCGAAGTAAGTATTCGAATAACTTTTACTGAATCACTTCCATCAGAAAAATTTCTAAAATTCATATAATAATCGATATCAAACGGAAATGTACTTTTTAAATTTGATATGGAAATCTCATTAACATCAGGCTGAGTTTCTGTTTTAAATACCCCGGAAAAAATCTCTATGTCGGACGGAAAACTGATTGGATCTAATTCAGTTGGCAGTTCTGTTTCAGCGATAGTTACGACCGCTGAATCTACACCTATATTTAACCAAATTATTTCAACAACAATTTGCACAAAATCAGTTGTATCAATTGTCAGTACAGTATCAGGGCCTTCATATTTACTAAGCCCGAACTTATATACCATTTTAAGAGCTTTATTAAGTGTATCACCCACTAAGAAAGTGACCTTCTGGTAATTCCCCTTACGGAGAGTATCCTGGGAATGATCTGCCAATGTATCAGGACTATTCATATTTTCTCCGGTCAATAGTTCAAAACTTATATTCACCAAAGGAGTTGGTAATCCATTATTTATAATATTAGTCTGAAATTTTGAGAAATTTCCATTTTCTGTCGTGTCTGAAATAATAAAACCATCTACTGATGTGACAAAATCCGGCAAATCATTTTGACTAATCTCAGGCAAATCAATTGTTATTTCGACTTCAATATCAGGTGTATTTTGAACAATTGTGTTCCAGTCTTGAGCATAAATACGTCTAACCGTATCAACAGGAGGTGCAGAAAATGGAATACCGAAAATATCAATTAATGAATTACCTAATGGTATCGTAAAGGAAGTATCGAAAGTTACGTCAACTGATAATTCAGGAGTGCTATCGGGCAGCGTTTCAAACTCTATCGATTGATTCACACCTACTTCCAGCCAATCTGAATCAATTGAAGTTGTCGGTAGGGAATCTTCAAAAACCAATTGCATTCCAATAGAATCAGGGGTTGGGAAAATCTGTACGCTATCTATCATCCCCTCTAAATAATATCGTTCCTGAAGTAAGGGCAACTTAATATCCACATACCAGGTAGGCATCTCAAATTCTGAGGGGCTTTCGAAATCACAGGATACGCTAAAGAATGAGAAAAGCCCCAGAAAAGGAAAAACAAATATCTTGAGGAAGGATTCCCTCATAGTACTTTAAAAATTATTAATATCGGTAATGTTCCGGTTTATATGGGCCTTTTTTGGATATCCCAATATAATCAGCCTGTTCATCAGTTAATTCTGTGAGCGTAACACCCAATTTATCCAGGTGAAGTCGGGCAACTTCTTCATCAAGTATTTTTGGCAACATATACACACCTAAACCGGGCTTTTCAGTTACCAGTGCAATCTGAGCTAACACCTGGTTCGTGAATGAATTGGACATAACGAAGCTTGGGTGCCCTGTAGCACACCCTAAATTGACTAAACGTCCTTCCGCTAAAACATAAATTTGATTTCCAGTTTCAAAAGTATAGCAGTCAACCTGGGGTTTAATTACATCTCTATTGACGGCAGGATCATCATTCAGTGCATTTACCTGGATCTCATTATCAAAGTGACCAATGTTGCACACAATAGCCTGGTCCTTCATCGCTTTCATATTTCCCAGGGTAATGACGTCTCTATTTCCTGTTGCCGTTACGAAAATATTTGTTTCGGGCAGTGCCTGCTCCACTTTTACTACTTCATAGCCCTCCATAGCTGCCTGTAAGGCACAAATAGGATCAATTTCCGTTATCATTACACGGGCACCGTAACCACGCATGGACTGGGCACAGCCACGTCCCACATCACCATAGCCGCATATGAGTACTGTCTTGCCCGCCACCATTACATCCATGGATCGTTTTAACCCATCGGCGAGAGACTCTCTACAGCCATAAATGTTATCAAATTTTGATTTTGTCACTGAGTCGTTGACATTATACGCCGGGAACAATAATGTTTGGTTTTTTTCCATCTGGTGCAGGCGATGAACACCGGTGGTGGTTTCTTCCGATACACCAATGACATTTTTTGCAATCTTGTGCCAGTGCAGTGGATCCTTATCTAATATTTCACGTAATAATCCCTCAATAATTTGTTCTTCTTCAACTGTAGTAGTGATTTCTGGTGCT
>Ga0310122_10003276_pt1 | contig 10281 bp, 8 predicted proteins | sample CB6_Bottom_1051__FD_203503 | JGI IMG/M metagenome (GOLD analysis project Ga0310122, IMG submission 203503) | Marine microbial communities from Western Arctic Ocean, Canada - CB6_Bottom_1051 | ecosystem: Environmental > Aquatic > Marine > Oceanic | place: Canada: Western Arctic Ocean | collected...
TAGAGGAAATTTTAACAAAATATGATATTCCGCCAATCATAATAATTCAGGGAGATCATGGTTCAGGTGAAACTGAAAGTGAATTATCATGGCAAGATCATGATGATGATGCTTTGAAAGAAAGATTTTCTATTTTAAATGCATTTTTAGTTCCTGAGAATGAAGATGAAATTTTTTATGAAACAATTACTCCAGTGAATACTTTTCGCATATTGTTTAATCACATTTTTAATGATAAATATGATTTGTTAGAAGATAGGTTATATGTTGCAGAATCAGAATTTCCATGGAATTTTATTGAAAAGACCGAATTAATTTTACAAAACTAAATTATAATAAAAAACAGAAAAGATTGGAATGAAGGAAATTAGTTATTGAAAGTTTCAATTGAGATCTAATTGCAAAAAAAATTGGACATTCTTAAATTATACATTAAAGAATAGATTACATTTTAGACATCTAATCTAGTATTTTGAGTCATTTCTTTTGTAATAAAAATTCTATACCAAACTTCAAATGCTAATAATCCTAAAAATTTATTCACATACATAACATCTAAATTATCTTTGTTAATGTATTTTTTAATCCATTCATGTTTAATCCAACCATCTTGAACAATTCTAGAATCGTGTAGAAAAGTTTCACATAATTCTTTGCCATGAGATTTCCATAAATTTAATGTATTTACATTAAAACCGAGTTTTTCTTTTGATATTAATGAATCAGCTTTGTTTTTTACAAGCAATTCTTGTAATGGAAGTTTTCCAATATTATTAATTTCATCATACTTGAATTTACTAGGAATTTTTAATCCATAATTTATTAAATTTTCATTTAATAAAGGTGCAATTACATGAACGTCAAAATTTTTAGTAATTCTTGAATTTATTGGGTTAAAATTATACAATAATTTTCCATTATAATCAGCAACAAAAACTTGTTCTAGTCGTGATAACGGGTTATCAAAATAGGGTAAAAGTGTCTTATAAATAGAATCCCAAGAAAAATTAGATTTATGACCAAAAAGTGATTCTTGATCAGGTACACGATCTCGTTCATGACATGAAAGATATGCCTTAACTTTTTCTAATGGAGTAGAATTAGGATTTGTCAATGACAAAAACTTTTCATATCTGAATGTGTAACCAGCAAAAATTTCATCACCGCCATCACCAGAAGCAAGAATATTTGAAAGTGTTTGTGATTTTTTTACTACATAATACCAATGTAAATCCCAGAAAGGTAGTTTAATTTGGCTAATAGCATTTGGTAATTCAGATAAATAATTTTCAAGGGATACAATATGATGATTAGCCTCAAATTTTTCAGCAATTTTTGATGCACTAAGTGTTTCATCAACACTATTTGCAAATTTTATTGAAATTGCATCTATTTCAATATCTGGATTTGATTTTCGTATTAGCGATAAAATTAATGTAGAATCTACACCTCCACTTAAAGCAATACATAATTTTTTAGAATTTAGCGATTCTAGATTTTTAGAAATATCATTAATGATTAAATTTTCAATTAATTCAATATTTGGAGACTCATTATTAGGTAGAAAATCTTTCCAAGTCTTTTTAGGTAAATTTGGAGATATTGATGGATCATAACGAAGAGTTAGAATATCTACTATTGATGATGGAGATATTGAGTGGTTAGAAATTTCCACGACCTAAGCCTCTAAAAATTATTTTCTCGTTTTTTGCAGATATAGGATCTATTATTCCTCTACTATCAACGAGAATTTTATATTTCATTTTTGTAAAAGAAGAAAGAGGGATTTTTTTAAAATCATCATGAGCTGTTGCAATAACTGCTCCATCCATTTTTGAAAGTATATTTTCAAGATTTTCTTCAACTTTTAGACCAAAGACTTCGGATGAAAGAAAAAATGGATCATACACATGTACATTTACTCCTAATTTTTGAAATTTTTCAATTATATGTTTAGCAGGGGATAGTTGAATATCTTTTACATTTGGTTTGTAAGATAAACCAAGAATAAGGATTTCACTGTTTTCTAATGATTTCTCACATTCCTCAAATGCATTAGATGTAAGTTCAATTACATGATCTGGCATTTTTTCATTGATTTTTCTACCGGCTTCAATTATATTCAATTTAACGCCAGTACGTCTTGCAGTATTTAGTAATTGATATGAATTAATTGGTAAACATGGACCACCAACCCCAGCACCTGGATAATGTACTTGAAAATTATATTTCATCTTTGCAGCTTCTAAAACTTTCATTGTATCAATGCCTAATTTCTCAAACATTAAAGATAATTCATTTACAAATGCAATGTTAATGTCTCGAAATACATTTGTTGTTAGTTTAACTGCATTTGCAGTTTTACAATTTGGCATTTCGATAAGATCAACTTTAAAAACAAAATTGTAAATTGTCTTAATTATTTTTGTAATATCATTATTGATTCCACCAACTAAACGAGGTAGATGTGTAAAATCATGTAAAATTTCCCCAGGATTAGCATTTTCAGGACAAACACCAATAAAAAAATTTTCTTCTACTTTTAATCTACCAGATTTTGAGATTAATGAAATCATTTCATCTTCAATAAAACCAGGTTCAATAGTACTCTCAACAATCACTAATGAATTAGGTGATAAAATTTCTGAAAGATTTGAACCTACAGTTGTTAATGCAGAATAATCTGGAATATTTTTTTCATCCATTGGAGTGGGTAATGATAATAGAATTAAATCAGAATGGGGTACTGCATCTTCAATTTTTGTAGTAACTGAAAAAGTTTTTTTTTCTAAAACTTCATTAAAAATTTCTTCATATCCAGGTTCATCTTTTAGAGGAAAAATTCCAGAATCAATATTTTGAATTAAATTTGTATTGATATCAACACCAATAGTTTGCAAGCCTGATTTGGCAAATGATAATGCAGTAGGAAGGCCAATTCTCCCTATTCCAATCACACAAACTCGAAGTGTTTTTGAATTGAGTGATTTTTGTACATCTTCAAGATTATTCATATTAATTTTCAAATTATTCATAAATATCACAAATGATATTTTGAACCTATTTTGACCTTATTTTAATTTGTAATGATGGTTTTTTATCCAAAATTTTAAAAGCTTAATGATTAGACAAAGAATGAAATTTTGTGACTAAGGTTGTAATTACTGCGGCTGGAAAAGGTACAAGATTATTGCCATTTACAAAAGAAATACCTAAAGAAATGATGCCAATTTTTTCAAATATTTCTATAAATAAAAAAGTGGTTTTGCCATTATTACAATATGTATATGAGCAATTATACTCAATGAATTTTAGAGAATATTGTTTTATTGTAGGTAGAGAGAAGAGATCAATTGAAGATCATTTTACACCTCATGAATCATATTTGAGAGATTTATCTGGAGATTATAAAAAAATTATATCAAAATTTTATCAAAAATTAGAAAAATCACACTTAGTTTGGATTAATCAGAATAGACCATTAGGATTTGGTGATGCAGTAAAACGTGCAGAAAAATATGTTGGAAAAGAAGATTTCATTGTACATGCAGGAGATGTAGCAATACTAAGTAATTCAAAACATCCTATTTTACGATTAATAGAAACTGCAAATAAAAATCCAGATGCAAAAGTGATTTTACTTTGTAAAAAAATTAAAAATTCAAAGAGATATGGGGTTCCAACTGTTAGTAAAATTTCCAAGAATTTGTTTAATGTAAAAGAAGTTGTAGAAAAACCAGATAAACCAAAATCAGAATTGGGAATATTACCACTATATTATTTCAAGTCAGATATTTTCTCAAGTTTAAAAAAAATAAAACCAGGGAAAGGAAAAGAATTTCAACTCACAGATGCAATTCAAAATATGATTCAAGAAAAACAAAAAGTTTTAGCCATTACATTAGAAAAAAATGAAAAAGAAGTAGATGTTGGAACAGTTGAATCGTATAGAAATGCTCAAGATATTACATTTAGGATGGCATGATTTTTAAGATTATAAAAAATGGATAAAACATGAAAATAGGAATAGTTGGTTTAGGTTTTGTAGGGTTATCACTTGCTAGTGTCTTAGCTTCGAAAGGATACAATGTCATCGGAATAGATACTGATAAAGAGAAATGTGATAAAATAGGTAATGGTATATCACCATTTTTTGAACCAGGTTTAGAAAAAATTTTAAGAAATGGGTTAAAAAAAAAATTAGTCATTGATAATGATTTCCATTTGATTAAAGATTGTGATTTAATTTTTGTAACTGTAGGAACTCCTCAAAAATCAAATGGTGCAATAGAATTATCAATGATCAAAAATGCAGTCACATCAATAGGGGAAACAATTGCCAAAAACAAAAAAAAATCAATTATTTTTATCAAAAGTACTGTTACCCCAGGAACTCTACAAAATATCATATTACCAATTTTAGAACGAAAATCTAAAAAGAAAGCTGGAAAAGAGTTTGGATTAATTTCAAATCCAGAATTTCTACAGGAAAGTAGTGCAATTCAAGATACAAAATTTCCGCATGTTGTTGTATTGGGTGGTTATCAAACAAAGTATATGAAAAAAGCAAAAAACTTTTTTTCAAAATTACATCCCAATGTTCCCATAATTGAAACAAATCATCAAACAGCTGAGATGATAAAATATGCAAATAATTCATTTCTAGCAACAAAAATCAGCTTCATAAATCAGTTAGCTAACATATGTCAAAATATTCCAGGCGCAAATATAGATGACATAGCACAAACCATAGGTTTAGATCCTAGAATTGGAAAATTATTTTTAAATGCTGGACCAGGTTATGGTGGGTCTTGTTTACCAAAAGATGTTAAAGCAATAATAAATTTTTCAAAAAAATCAGGAATATTACCAACATTTCTTAGTGCAGTAGAAAAAACTAATCAACAACAAATTGAAAACATAATAAAATTGATTGAAAAAAATTGTAAAAATTTAAAAGGGAAAAAAATTTCAATTTTAGGATTATCATTTAAACCCAAAACAGATGATATTAGAGATTCAATCTCATTAAAAATTATTGAGAAATTATTGAAAAAGCAAGCAAAAATTACTGTTCATGATCCTATGGCAATTGAAAATGTTAGGAAAAAATTCAAAAAAAGAATTACATATGCAAATTCCATTTCTGATGCACTAGAGAATAGTTATTGTTGTGTGATAATAACTGCATGGCCAGAATATTCTAAAATTACAAATAAAAATTTGAAACATATGAAAAAACGAATAATAGTTGATTCTCGAAGGATTTTGAAGAATTCAAAACTTGATTGTATTTACAATGCAATAGGCATTGGGAATTAAATTATTTTTGTAGTAATCTATTTTAAAAGATAAAATTTCTATAAAATATGAAAAATTTTCTCATTACAGGAGGTGCGGGATTTGTTGGGAGTCACTTAGCTGAAGAACTAATTAAGAAAGGAAATTCAGTCACAATTTTAGATGATCTAAATACAGGTAAGATGGAAAATCTTGAAAAAATCAATGAAAAAATTAATTTTGTAAAAGGAGACATTAGAGATTCGATATTACTAAAAGATATTTTTAAAGATAAAGATGGCATATTCCATCAAGCTGCAAGAGCATCAGTTCAAGAATCTTTCATCAAATCTGAAGAATATCATGATATCAATGTAAAAGGAACAGAAAAAATTTTCAAACAAGCAAATGAATATGGTATTAAAGTAGTATACGCTAGTTCATCAAGTGTTTATGGAAATCCTGATAAATTACCAATTAAAGAAGATTGTCCATTAAATCCAATTAACCCATATGCACAAACAAAAGTTGACAAAGAAAAACTTGCCAAAGAATATGCAGTAAAAGGATTGAAAGTAATTGGTATGAGATATTTTAATATTTTTGGTGAAAGACAATCCAAAGAATATGCCGGAGTAGTGAAATTATTTTTGGAATGTGTTCAAAATAAATTACCGCCAAAAATTAATGGTGATGGTTTACAAGCAAGAGATTTTGTATTTGTTAAAGATGTTGTTAGAGCAAATATAATGGCTATGGAAAGTAATATTGATCATGATTTTTTTAATGTTGGAACTAATACAAATATTTCAATGATAAATCTTGCAAAAACAATGATCAATGCTGCTAACTTGGATATTAACCCAATTTTTGGTCCTCCATTAGAAGGTGATGTGAAATTCACTATAGCTGATATTAATTTAATTAAAAAATCACTAAATTGGTATCCAACTATTACAATAGAAGAATGGTTAAAAGATAAAATATCTAATCTGAATAATTAAATTTTAATGTAGATACCCTAAAGTATGAAAAATATCATAAAATTATAATGAAAATATTAATTGGTGCGTCAAGTTCAAAAATATTTCATTTAAAAGAATTTTCAAATAAATTAAACAATTTAGGAATTAAAACAAAAGTAGTTTTTGATGCTGATTATTCAGATGGATTTCCTAGTCGAAAAATAAAAAATTGGTTTCATTCAAAAAAAGAATTTAGAAAATTAATTAAAGAATTCAAACCAGATCTAATTTTAGTTGATAGACAAAGACATTTTGGGTTAGATGCAATTCAAGAAAAAATACCATTAGTAATACATCTAAGAGGAAATTATTGGAAAGAAATGGAATTAGCTAGGAAGACAATTTACAAATCATTTCCAAAAAAAATAGCATTAAATTCATGGATAAAAATGGGTAAAAATTCTTTTGATGGTTCAACAGGAATTATTCCTATTTGTAATTATCTTGATAAAATTACAAAAAAAGAATATCCAAATAAAGATACATTTGTGATGTATCAAGGAATAAACCCATCTAACTGGTTTTATGATGAAGGTATGCAATTAGAACATCCATGTGTTGGATTACTTCAAGGAGCAGTGATATGGGATAAAACTAAAGAATTACTCATACTAGAAAATATTCTTGAAAAATTACCAAATGTAAAATTTTACTGGGTAGGAGATGGACCATTTAGAGAAGAAATTCTTTTAAAATTAAAAAAATATAAAAATTTTCAATGGTTAGGAGCATTACAATATCCAGATAAAGTTAGAAAATTTTTAAGTGAAATTGATATTTATGCATTGATTTCTGGATTAGATATGTCTCCATTAACTTTACTTGAAGCACAATTAATGCAAAAACCAGTCATTGCAACTAATGTAGGAGGAATTCCAGAATTGATGATAAATAAAAAAACAGGATTTTTAATTGAAAAAGGTGATTCAGAAAATTTGAAAAATAAGATTTTGGAGTTATTAGAAGATTCACAAAAAGCAAAAAGCATGGGACATGAAGGAAGAAGATTTGTAGAAAGTAATTTTAGTTGGGATGTTATTGCTAAAAAATTTGTAATAGATATTAAAGAATTGATGAATAAGAAAAATTAGAATTAATTAATTTTTTTTCCAGTAACACTAATTCCACTTTCAATTTCTTTAAAATTAGTAATTTTTAATTTAGAATCATTAAACCATCCTTTGACTTCTTTTGGAGTGTGTCTAAATGCAAATTTAGGAGAATACCAATCAAAATTTACACCAACACTTCTTTCAAAGTTATCTGATTCATCCCAAAAACATTTCAAAAAATGCCAATATACAAAACGTTGTACATCATATTCTCCTGCTTTAACACCTAAAAGTGGAATGTCTTGAGGTATTTTGATTTTCTTTTTTAATTTAGCTAAGCTCTTTCCCAAAAATGCCATTTGTTTTGAAAATTCTGTACATTCTGCAGTAGACATTTTTACAGTTTTGTTTCTAATATAATCATCAACATATTCTCGTACTGGAGCTTTTTTATTATAAACATAAATTGAAATATGTCCAGAATTTGTTAAGAATTTCGTCAAATATTTGAAAGAGGTTCCTGTATTTTTTGTATGATGAAGAACTTGATCTGAATAAATATAATCAAAAAATTTTCTTTTAAATGGTAATTGACGAAGATCAGCCTGTAAAAAGTGTACATTAGGTAATTTCCCATATTTTTCATAAGCAAAATCAATACTTTCACTTGCATCCAATGCAATCACTTCAGAATTTTTATTTGTAGAAAGGAATTTTGCACTATTACCAATTCCAGTTCCTGCATCAAGAATCATATTTTTTGAATTTAAAAATTTGTCAAAATTTTCTTTTGTTTTCCATCCATATCTATCCAAAAACCATTTTCTTTGAAAATCAATCCAATCTTTTTGTTGATGATTTTTATGATGTTTTTTCCATTTTTCGCTAAAGGCGTCTTCTGTTTTTACAAAATCTTTTGTTTTATCAACAACAAATCTAGGAATACCTTTTGTAATTTTAAAATCATCTTTGCATTCATGGCATTTTATTGAACCTTCTAAAATTTCAGATCCTTCTTTTTTTCTAATTTTTACATCAACAGGTTTTCTACATGTTGGACAGACTAAAAAATTAATTAGTTTTTGCTTCAATAATTAAAATTTTAAAGTACTAAATAAAAACTAATAATTTAAGATTTTAAAAGATATTATTTTTCATATAATTCAATATATTTTGCAAGTAATACATCCCATGTAAAATTTTTAGTAATAAATTCAAAAGCATTTTTTGTAAGTTGTTCAATTAGTAAATCATTTTCTAGAAGATTGTTTATAGCATTAATCATTTTTTCAGGGTTTTCGGGTGGTATTAAAATTCCAGTTATTTCATTTTCAACAATTTCCGAAACACCACCAACATTTGTTGCTATAACGGGTATTTTTAGATAAAATGCTTCTTTAATCACCTGGGGAATACTCTCCATTCTAGATGGAACAATTAGTAGTTTTGATGATTTTAAAATTTCCATAGTTTTTGTCCATGAAAAATTAGTGCAATAAACAACTGTTCCATTAATTTTAGGTTCAATGTTTTTTAATATGTCAATTCCTTTCTCATAGCTATCACGACCAATGTAAATTATTTGATTTTCCTTTTTTTCAGTTTCACCAATATTATTAAATTTCTTAGCATCTAATGGTGCGGGTAAATAAATAAAATTTGCATTAATTTTTTCTTTATAGTTTTTTTGAACTGTTTTTGAATCAGTTGTTAATTTATCGGAAATTTTAAACGCTTCAAGTTCTGCTCTGCTAGCTAAACTCCCAATAGATTTAGAATGTAATACTTCTACTTGTTCAGAATACATTCCATGTACTGAAAGAATTTTTTTATTGGAATTTACATATTTCATCACAAATGCAGAGGGTATATTCCATGCATGAACTGCATCAAATTTTTCACGATTTGTTAATGATTTTAAAATTCCAAATATTGTAAAAGATGGATTTTTTAATTTTTTTATTGGAATATGAGGAATTTTCATTAATTTGATATCATATCCTTGTTCACGTAATTTTTCTGCAACTCTTTTTGCATGACCACCTATACCACCTTCAAATCGAGGAGATATGTATAGAATTTTCATAACAGAAAATTAAATTATGAACTTTTAAGGTCTTGGATTAAAAAATTCTTTTACGTTGTTGCTTGGGCTGCTTCATGGAACATTTGACTCTTAGCACAACCAGCAGCTAATTCATCACCAGCACCACGTCTCATTAGTCCTCTATACAGACAATCTTCTAGTTTAACATCTTCTCTTTGTTCCCATTCCTCAACAGTGACTGAGAATTTCTTTTGAATTCTATCTCTATACCATTCTGGAATTACATTAAATGCACAAAATGGAACTATTCTAAGATCTGGAGTTACATAGTGAATATCACATCTTTGTAATCTTTCCAAATCTTCATTATACTTGTCTTGAAAGTGCATCATACCAAGGAATAATCCCTTTACGTGCCATGAACCAATTGAATCAAATGATCTCTTCATGAGAATATTACCAAACATTTTTGCTAAATCTAATCCTGCTGGCTGTTTTTTAGAATCAACATAGCCTTTGAGTTTTCTTACAACTTCAAGCATTGTAAAGTACTTGTTTTTACCAGAACGAATTTCTTCTGCTTTATCCTCAAATAATTCAAGCATTCCTTGAATATCACAGAATTTTGTTAATGGGACAAACTTCTTTGTATCTGCATCCTCAAAGATGTATGTTCCAGCACCACAAGCAAAGTGAATTGATAATTCATATTTTGGTTTACTTGAAAATGCTTCAATTACATTAGTTAGTGGCATACAACTAGGAACTGGGAACCAATCATCAACAGTTACCTCACCATTTGTTTGTTCTTCAATTCTTTGAACACAATCAGGAACTGTAATTCGATATTTTTCACGTTCAGTTTTACCCATTCGTC
>Ga0310122_10003277_pt1 | contig 10277 bp, 9 predicted proteins | sample CB6_Bottom_1051__FD_203503 | JGI IMG/M metagenome (GOLD analysis project Ga0310122, IMG submission 203503) | Marine microbial communities from Western Arctic Ocean, Canada - CB6_Bottom_1051 | ecosystem: Environmental > Aquatic > Marine > Oceanic | place: Canada: Western Arctic Ocean | collected...
CCGGCCCGGCTCGGGCCCGTAAAGGTCGCGCTCGAGTTCGAGCGCTGCATGGGCCAGATCTTCCGGCAGAAGTGCGGCCAGAGCGCCTAAGCTCTGCGGTGATGGGTCAGGAAACCGAATTTCTCTCCAGCTCAGCAGTAGCTGCCGCGCACGACGACCGTCGTTCTCATCGCACGCGCCTCGCAGCTGGCGTAGCAAACGACGACTGGCCGCGCGTTTCCGCGGTGCCTCTTTCTCGGTTTGCGGCGACTCGCTAACGGGCCGCCAGCTGCGCCGCCACAGGGCGAGCGTGATCAGCCAGACTCCAAGTAACCCGGCACTGACACCTTGCCAGATTCGATCGGCCTCCGGCGAACTCGGCGACATCGAAGTATCCGGTGCTCGCGCTGCGGTCTCGAACGCGACGGGCTCCGAGCTCGGCAGAACGTCCAGGGATTTCGCCGGGATCCTCGAGATCTCCCAACGTTCCTCCGGAACGTTAAACCAAGGAAGCTCGATCTCGGCGAGTACCTGCGGGCCCGGACTCTGGGCAAGCACCGCGAAACGCTCGGTCCGATGGGCTCTGATACCTCCCTGCTCCGCTTCGCGACTCAACTCCGGTTGATCTGAATACTGCCGGATGTTTTCGGACTGTTGGAGTTCGAGCTCCGGCAATTGTGTTTCCAGGACTCCGTCCGCGTGAATCGTCACTGTTCGTGTCTGCGGTATACCTACCCTAAGCTCGCCCTCGCCCGCACTCCAGCGCTCATCCAATTCGAGAGCCTGCGCCGGCAACCATGCCGCATCGGAATACGCAGCCGGCGGTGGTACCGCGGAGCGGACCGCGAGCGACAATGGCTGGGAACGATAACGCTGTACGTTGGAAAATCCCGAAGGCGACACCACCACGGCTTCGAATGTTACCGGGTCGATCGTCAGCGCACCGGACGCCTGCGGAAAGATCGCATATTGTCGCTCAAGCGCGGTAAAATTTCTTCCGTCGCGCACAGATTGAAACTCTCGATCCTGGCCGAGTTTCTCTACGATCGCTTCGCCCCCACTCACCTCAGGTAACGTCAACGACGACCGGCCCGTACTGACTCCCCGGTACAGCGTCATCGTATACACCACCTGAGACTGTACGTACGGGTCGTCCGGCGTTGCCGTGACCTCAATGAAGATGTCTGCCGCTGCCGACGTGACGGGCGCCGCCAGCACCTCAATTTCTACCGGGTTGCTCAAGGCTCCGTTCAGTTCGATGGGCGGCAGAGTAAAGCCTCCCGCCTGCCTGGGCATGAGTTGCAGATTCCAATCGGTCGTCTGTGTTGTCCGCCCCCCCGCCATTTGAATGCTCGTGTTTCGCGAGCGCTGCAGTATGTCGAAGTCCGCGGCCAGAGGTGAGAGATCGGGCTCGTCTCGAGTCGATCCCAGTACGCGCAGAATATAAGTGAACGACTCATTCTCCCGCACAGCCGACCGATCGACGGAGGCTCGCAACAAGAGATCCTGCGCAGCGACATTCGACAGCAAAAGCGCGCCGAGAACCAGCGCGGCTAAATAAGTGCGGCCATCGGATCTAGTTACCATGGTTGCTGCTCATCCCCTGGCCAAACGTAGTTGCCGTCCTGATCGATTCCGAGTCGCTGGTATTGATAGAGGAATTTTCGGCGTAATAACCCGCCAGGATCCTGTGGAATGCGACGAAGCCACTGCTCGGCCGCCTGCTCGTCCGCCCACTCCTCGAGTTCACCGGCCGTGGGAAGCTCGCCCTGTGGAATGTCTTGCGCCTGCTCCGCCAGGGCTTCTTCCGCAGCAGACGGTTGGGCTTCTTGCTCCTGGTCCGACATCCGGGAATTTTCCGACTGATCGTCCTCGGTCGACTCGCCTTCCGAGGGCTGCGGTGAGTCCCCGTCTTCACTCTCCCCCGACTCTTCTCCATCGGAGTCGCCCGCGTCGGATGGATTCTGCTCCGGCTGTTGTAGGAGCAGATCGCGATTATAGCGAGCATCTTCGTGTTCCGGGTCCATCTCCAGGGCTTGTTCGAACGCCGCAATCGCCGGGCCGATCTGTCCGGCGCCGGCGAGCGCGTTGCCGCGGTTGTAGTGGGAGTCCGGCGTATCGGCACCGTCCAGAGACGCCGCACTCCCTTCATAGTCGCCGGCGCGGAATTGGGCAGCGGCGCGCCAAGACGAGTCCTCGAACAGCTCGCTGGCGCGCTCGTGTTCTTCAACCTGAAATGCCTTCCGCCCCTGCTGATCCTGAGTCTGCCAAAAATCAGCCCAACTTAGCGCATGGGCCTCAGGCAACGGCAACATCAACCATACGACCCAGACGACAACCCAACCGCGGCGAAACGCAAGGGCCACGACCGGGATCAGAAGCAACACGATCCAGAGCCCCTGATCTCGCCAGGCGTCGATCCGGAACAGGTCCGAGCTATCCGAAACCTGCGGCTCACCCGCCGCGCTAGAGTTCTGCGACAGCAGGTAATTCAGATCCCGGTCGTCCACGGTCAAGTTAGCGAAACGGCCACCCCCGCGGTCAGCGAGCCGCTGCAGCGGCGCTACATTCAACCGCGGTACGACGATCTGTCCGGTCTGGCCCACCAAGAACCCGCCGCCGGGCTCAATAATCGGACCACCGTCCGCGGTGCCCACGGCCAGCACGTGCACCTCGTAGCCATCCTCGTAGAGATCCTGCGCAATCTGAAGACTCTTCGGCGAGACATCAGCATCGGAGATCAACAGGATTTCGCCTCGAACCATCCCCGTCTGACGAAGTAGCTGGGCGGCCTTCTCCAGGCCGGCCTCCGGGTAACTTCCGCGGCTCGGCATGATGTCGCTGGTCAGACTCGAGACAAGTAGCGCGATCGTGCGCGTGTCGTCTGTCAGAGGCGCCACGGTAAACGCGTGCGCGGAAAAAACGACGAGACCCGTCTGGCCTGACTCGCGGCGATCCAATAACGACAGCAGTTTTAACTTCGCGCGAGTCAGCCGCGTTGGCTCTACATCGACCGCGTCCATGGAACGAGATAAATCGAGTACCACGACGAGCGCCTCATCGGAGCGCGCAGCCGGGACCGGTAACCGCTCCCATGTCGGTCCGGCCAGAGCGAATATCGTCAATAGCCACGCGCAGATCGCTGCGACCATCGCCGTGTGACGCTCCTTGAATACGACGCTCGATCCCGTAAGTACATACGGTTGTAGGGCTTCGTCCACGAATGCTCGCCAGCGGCCGCCGAGGCTGCCAGTCCGCGTCAACTGCCAGATCAGCCACAAACCGAAGGGTAGAGCTACAAGCCACCAGGGCCTCAGGAAATGAAACTCAGCCACGGTTCGCTGCCATGAAGCTCGAGCTCTTGTGTGTACCGCGCAGACCGTGCAACGCCCATAAAATCCCGAGTATCAACGCAAGCCCCAACGGCCAGTGATAGCGCTCCTCGATAGGCCGAAAGCCGCTCTCCTCGCCGGCAGCCGGCTCCAGCTCATCGAGTATCGCGTAGATTTGTTGAAACGCCTCGGTATCTCGTGCTCGAAAATAACGTCCACCCGTTCCTTCGGCAATCGTCGTCAGCGTGCGCTCGTCCAAGTCCGCCGACGGGTTAACTTCACGAACACCGAACAGCGACTGCACCATGACTGAGTCGGCGCCAATACCGATGGTATAAATCACCATCCCGCGGTCGCGCGCTAGCTCCGCCGCTTTCAAAGGATCGATCTCACCCGCCGTATTCGCGCCATCGGTCAGCAACACGAGCACACGGCGGTTTTCCTGAATCTCTGCATCGCTCAGCGTCCGGATACTCAGCCCGATCGCATCACCGATTGCAGTTTCCTGCCCGGCCAGACCGATGACGGCCTCATCGAGCAGTACCTGAACCGTGGCTCTGTCGAACGTTAGCGGAGTCTGCAGATAGGTCTCTCGGCCAAAGAGAATCAGGCCGATCCGATCGCCGATGCGTCGCTCGATGAACTCCTTGGCGATGGATTTGGTCGCGGTTAGCCGGTCAACCCAACGACCGTTAAGCTGAAAGTCCTGCTCTTCCATACTGCCGGAGAGATCGACTGCAAGCAGCAGGTCGCGACCTGTTATTGGCAAAGATTGAGGCGGGCCGACGTATTGAGGGCGTGCTGCCGCGAGGAGCACCAGTAACCAGATCAGCCAGAGCAGCAACAGACGCAGCCTGTCTACTCCGCGGCTACTGGCGGCACCGAGAAGATCGTCGAACTCGGCGCCTACCGGCACTCGAAGGGCCGCATCCTTGTCCATGTAATCTGGCGTTGCGAAGCGCCGCACGAACCACGGCAACGGCGCGAGCAACAAGATCCACCACCAGGCTAACTGCCACATAGGTCAACTCCGTACCGGCTGGGCCTTAACCCAGGCAGCGCACAATCGACAAAGCTCAAGGGACTCCTCTGCGGCCAGGTCTCCAGAGGCTCGATATGGCGATGCCGCTAGAAGCCGGCCGCCACCGTCACCAAATGCGAAACGGTCCCAGCGACTGTCCAGATACGAGAGCCAGCGATCACCGACGAGGCCAGCTACCTCGGCAGAATCCCGGGCCATCGTCATCGCGAAGCGGCGCAGCGTCGTTGACGCATCGAGTGCACAGGCACTTGGGTCCGCGCCGGACTCGATCGCATCGATAGCGCTCTGCAGGGATCGATGGGCAGCGCGGTGACGCCAAAGGCGAGAATGGCGCACCGAAAGAATCACGATAAGCGTTAGTAAAGCGGCGCCTAGGAACCACCATCCGAAGGCCAACGGCCACCACCCGAGTTCAGCGGGCAAATGAATGTCCCGCAATCCAAGTTGGCTCAGGTCAAAGGTCGGGTTCACCGGCTCTCAAACCGCTCGGCTAAGATCGCTCGCGGCTCCTCGGTCGTAGCGCACTCCAATAACACGACGGATGGAAATCTCGCGAACTTCTCCAGAAGCGCGCGCCGCTCCTGGAACTGAACATGGTAGCGCCGACGGGCTACATTGGAGTCCGTATCTATCGCAACCGTACCCGTTTCGGAGTGAATACGATAACGGCCGGGCGGCGGCAGATCGACCTCCACCGTATCGAACAAATGCACAAGAAACACATCGCAGTGACCGGCGAGCTGGCGGAGATTCCTCTCGAACCGCTCACCGAGATTGCGAAAATCGCTCAGCAGAAAGATCACGCTTCCAGGCCGAGCAACACGGGTAAGACGCGCCAGAGTGTGCTCGGCATGAGCCGGCTCGTCGCCCTGCGCGGACGTCTCCGTCTCCCACATCGAGTCCTGGGATATCGCCTGGAACAGTCTTAGCGCCGCACGTCTGCCCAGACGGGGCCGGAGCTCGACATGCTCGTGCTCAGAGAAGATGAGCCCGCCCAGTCGATCGCCGTTAGCTACCGCACTCCACGCGACGACGGCGGCGGTCTGCGCGGCCCGCACTGCCTTAAAGACGCCACGAGTCGCAAAGTGCATGGGCCGGCGAAGATCCAACCAGATGATGACCGGCCGATCGCGCTCATCTCGGAACACCTTGGTATGGGGCTTACCCGTCCGAGCGGTTACTCGCCAATCCATGGTTCGCAGATCGTCGCCCGGCTGATACAGACGAGATTCATCGTACTCTACGCCGCGTCCTCTGAATGGCGATAGACGCCCTCCCCCACCCAATGCGCGGACGCGTAAAGCGGCCAGATTCAACGACTCGCCGGCAGGTTTCAACCGGATCAACTCCGGCAACGTAGCCCGGACCGGCGAGAGCTCTGTGGCGAGCGCGTTGAATCCAGACTTAGCCACTACGGCACGCCCACCCGGGACAGTAAAACGTCCACGATCTGATCCGGGGTTCGGCCGGCCGCTTCCGCTTCGAAGCTCAGAAGTATCCGATGACGCAGCACGTCATGTGCCACGGCCTGAATATCGACCGGTGTTACGAAATCACGACCTGCCAGCCAGGCATGCGCGCGAGCACAGCGATCAATAGCGATCGTTGCACGTGGGCTCGCGCCGTACTGCAACTGCCCCTCGAGATCCTCACCATATCGCTCGGACTCTCTCGTGGAAATGACGAGCTGAACGATGTACTCCTGTAACGCTTCGGCCAGGTGCAAGTCCAGCACTTCCTGGCGCGCTGCCATAACTTCGCGTTGCGAGAGGACGTCGAGCGGCCGAAACAGCGCCTCATCGGCAACGGATCTCTTGGCCTCATTTCGGTTGAGTTCGAGTATCGCCCGCTCGCCATCGGCGTCTGGATAGCCCACAAGCACATGCAGCAGAAATCGGTCGAGCTGCGCCTCGGGTAGCGGATAGGTTCCTTCCTGCTCGATCGGATTCTGAGTCGCCATGACCATAAACAACTCAGGCAACGGGTAAGTCACGGAGCCGACCGTTATCTGACGTTCGCCCATCGCTTCCAGTAGCGCTGACTGGACCTTCGCGGGCGCCCGATTGACTTCGTCGGCCAGAACCAGGTTATGAAACAGGGGACCCTCGCGAAATACGAACGAACCGCTCTGAGGACGATAGATCTCGGTACCCGTCAAGTCCGCCGGGAGAAGATCCGGTGTAAATTGCAGACGGTGGAAATCCCCCTCCACGCTGTGGCTTAGCACCTTGATCGCACGAGTCTTGGCGAGCCCAGGCACGCCTTCTACTAGCAGGTGTCCGTCGCAGAGCAAGGCGACCAGCATCCGGTTAATCAGGAGCTCCTGACCGACGACGAGCGTCTTGAGGTGCGCCTCCAGTTTCAGAAAGTTTTCTTGTAACGACATAAGTTCAGGGCTGAAAAAGCATAGTAAGGGCGGCTGATTTTACCGGCGCGAGTTTCAACAAGCCAAACCGAGTTTCTCTCGGGGCGGAGCTGAAGGCTCGCGATCCTTAGATGCCGGGCGCAACCGGAGAGTTTCGCTACGTTGCAATTCAACTACAGTCACAATATTCAGGCCCACAACGCGCCATTTTGCTGCGCCCGCGGCGAAAGGCCTATGCTAATAAGGAGCATATGCAGAGCCGCGTTCGGTAGTTATCTGCTGCAGGTCGAAGGCATCGGCCGGACGGCCCGAGTGCGACGACTGGAATAATCTAACGCCTGGAGCGTCTTAACGACCGCCGCCCATACCTCTACCGCCCGTGATGCCGATCGGCCCGCGCGGTACGTAGACTTGAATCTGCTGGCCGTCCCTGAGTACATCGACCACGACGGTCTGCCCGGGCACACCGTTAAGAATGAGCTGATTCAAATCGGAAGTGCTGAAGACGCGTTCGCCGCCGTAGCTCACGACCTGGTCACCGGGCTGTAAGCCCGCTGCCTGGCCGGCGGAACCCGCCATTACGCTCTGCACACTGATACTCGTCGACTGCCCGGTCGCTCCGAGATAGCGCTCATAACTCGCATCACCCAACTCCTGGCGAAGTTGATCCGGGGGATCGAATCGACCCGCCCGTGGATCGAACGGCTCTCCTTCGCGAACCGCGTCGTATTGCGCATACAGCGCTTCGAGACGCAGTTCCGACTCGCGCTCGGTGATGTGTTGCGCTTGATCGGGAGAGAATCCGGCTTCGACAAGCTGATTCAAGCGCCGGTCCGGATCATCGCGGCGACGGTCGCCGAAGCGCTCGGCCACGCGCTCTTGAATCGCCGCCCGATCGATATTTTCGCGACGTGGTTCATTGCGTGAGTCCCCCGCGCCATCAGCGCCCTGAAGCTCCGCCATTTGCTCGGTGATAGCCGCGAGTTCCGCCTGCAGAATCGCGCGCAGCGCGATCTCCGTATCCAGAGTAGACTCGAGAAGCTCGAGACGTTCCACGAGCGGTAAGAACTCATTGGCCGAGACGCTTCCTTGCCACGCCTCCACACGCTCGGCAGGCATGACCGGCAGGCTATCGGACCCACCAGCCATGAACGTCGCAAAGGCGAACCCGGCTGACACGCCCAGGATCAGGAAGAGAGCAGTTCTTAGCATAGGCAACGCTGTCCATGGTGACTCGCTGATACTCTCAAAGATACCTCGATTCACCGCAGGCGAGGTGAAGATTTCTGAAGTCGACTAGGCAGCGCTTCGCGGCGACCGTCCGCTGCGTCTCACCTCAAGAATGTCGCGAATAGGCAACGAACATCGTCTATCTCCGTGAAATACGTCGATATATTCGAATAAACTGTCGATTCGGATCCGGTGGTTCGCGGCCTGAGAAGCGGTCTCGGTAAGGCTCTGGCGGGCCTATAGGAGAGCCTCGGTAGCCAGTCCCCGCGCCAACTCGTCGAGCTGCTGCGCAAGCCCGGGATGGATCGGAATTCCGCTTTTTTCGCGCTCGAGCCGGATCCGGTGACTGCGCTCACCGGGAACTCTCACGGCATCCACACCCGGCAAGGTCGGCGATGCATGCATCGAACGGATCACGCCGTCGACGTTGCGCTTAAACTGATCGACATCCATAAACGCTTCGATCGACAGGGCGACGATGAACTGGCCCGTGTTTGTCGACGACCTGGAGTCGGCATTGAAATCGACAACTTCGCGACCGAACGCGGCGCCGTTGAGCGTCCCGGCCAATAGCCCGAACACCAAAGCCAGACCGTAACCCTTCGCACCGCCAATCGGCAGCAGAAACCCCTCCGCGGCGCGAGTGGGGTCGGTGAGCGGCTTACCGAATTTATCCATCATCCAACCCTCGGGCATCTGCTCGCCGCGCTGGGCTGCGGTCTTTACCTTGCCGTACGCGGCAACCGTCGTCGCCATATCGAGTACGATCGGCGGCTCTTCGTATGCCGGGACCCCAACCGCGATCGGGTTGGTACTGAGTAACAGCTCGGTGCCGCCCCAGGGCGGCAGATGATTTGCGCTGCCAACGGCGACGTAGATACCGATCATGTCTCGCTGCATTGGCATCTTTGCGTAGAGTGCAGCCGGCCCCGCGTGATTGCTGTGTTGAACACCGACCCAGCCGACGCCTTGCTCCGCGGCCTTCTCAATGGCGAGATCTGTCGCGTAGCGCATCACGAGGTGCCCCATGGCGTCGTCGCCGTTGACGAGCGCCGTCGCACCCTTGTCGGTCGCGACGCGGATATTCGGCGCGACGTTGATGCCGCCACTCCGGATTCGCTTCACATACTGAGGCAATCGAAATACACCGTGCCCGTCGGACCCGTTGAGATCTGCCTCCGACATGAGTTCGGCGGTAATCCGGGCATTCCGCTCCGACATTCCGACGGCTGTCAGGCAACGCTGGATAAACTGTTCCAGCTGTTTGACGGTTACAGTCTGCATAACGTAAGGATCTCGAGATATCGGCCGGAGACGGCTAATCTAGTCTCAACGGGTATGAGTTGTGTCTTGCGCAGACAGATGCGCGACGGTCTCTCCGGTCTCGGTAAAGGTCCGGGTGACCTCATCCGTATCGTAAATCCATAGAATGAGCATTGGCCCATCGCCGACATTGATGAAGCGATGTGGTTTCCCGGCGGGGATGTAGGTCGTGTCGTAGCGCTGCAGCCTGGTTAGTTCGCCGTCGATCTCCACCTCCGCTACCCCTTCCAGTAGGGTCACCTGCTCGTCACAGTTGTGATGATGTACCGGTACTTTTTTTTCTGCCGGGAAGCGCGTCAGGCCGGAAGTGAACTTCGCGAGACCGCATCGATCCTTGCCTACCAGGAGAGTCGTTTCAACACCATCTCCCCGTTTCACTATCGGCAGATCATCGAGCTTTAAGAGTGTCGCGTCGGTCATTATTGTTCCCGCTTTCGCTAAGAGGAAGCGACATTGTAGACCGCCACCAGCACCGATGGGGATCTGCGCCCTCCGAACAGCCGTCTTAGGAATCGCTTGGCCAGGATCGCCGTTTTCGATAGATCGTGGAAGGATTAACCCCGAGCAGAACCGCGGCCTTGGAGATACTGCCGTCACACGCAGCGATGCCGAGCTCAACATGCCTTCGGGACCGAACCAGCTCAACTACAATTTGTACCAGGACGCTGCGCACACGACGATCTGGGGCGACGGCACGTCGCCGGTCGTGCGGGCGCTCCCGCCCGGCATGGGTGGAATGGGCGGTATGGGAATGGGGTTCAATATGAACCACACCGTCTACGGCCGCAGCTTCGCGAGTCAGGACCCGCCGCCGGGCGCGTACGCAGACATCCTGATTGTGACGATCGAGTTCTAGCGCGAGTATTACAGCAAGGCGAATCGTGGGCGCGCTCGCGCCAGCCTCGCTATACTTCTCGGGCCGTCACGGAATGTGCTCACCAGCATGCAGTGGCGGCCTCACTCTAGAATATCGCAACACGACGGCGCGAAGCTATGCAGATTCGAC
>Ga0310122_10003281_pt1 | contig 10274 bp, 8 predicted proteins | sample CB6_Bottom_1051__FD_203503 | JGI IMG/M metagenome (GOLD analysis project Ga0310122, IMG submission 203503) | Marine microbial communities from Western Arctic Ocean, Canada - CB6_Bottom_1051 | ecosystem: Environmental > Aquatic > Marine > Oceanic | place: Canada: Western Arctic Ocean | collected...
TCGCTTCATTTTCTGGAATTCAGGGGTTCCGAATCGGTGATGGCTGGCATCGCTGAGTGGCAGATGTAGTGAGATGTAGTCGCTGCGTCCAAGCAAGTCATCGAACGAAACCATCTGGCAACCGGTCTGATGCGGATTCGATGATCGAGTGTGAGCGATCACATTCAGGCCCAACGCCCGCGCTTTCGGCACCAGCGATTTGGCGATGCGTCCCAATCCGACAAGCCCCAACGTTTGGCCGGCGAGACGGCGTAGCGGCGGTCCCTGTTGCAAGTTGTATTCGCCGTACTTGGTCCGCAGATGGAAGAAAGCGACTTTTCTTGCACAAGCCAACAACAAAGCCAACGCGTGATCCGAAACTTCCTCGACACAATAGTCGGGCACATTCGTTACGGGAATTCCCAACCGTGTCGCGGTGGCGACCGCGATGTTATCCAACCCGATGCCGAACCTTGCGACCGTGCGGCATCGCGGCGCGGCTTGGATGACGGATTCAGTGACCTGAGCCCAGCACGCGCCGATCGCGTCAACGTCGCGGGCAAGATCGACCAAGGTTGGCTCGTCGTGATCGGGAGCCTCGATGACCGCGGCGTTAATTTGTTTCAGGATGTCGCGCTCGAGCCGAAAATCCGGCCAAGCGCGGTCGGTCAGCAGCACTCGAAACTGGTCAGCCATCAGTCCATGAAGATCCGGTGGTAATCCTCGAAGATCACGTCAAGCAGTGCGCGGCCCTCGTCGGTCGTGTAGTAGCGAATGCAGTCGTCACCCGTTTCACAGTCTTCCAGTATCCGGCACTTGTCGTCTTCACTATACATCCACTCGAGTTGTTGCATGAACGTCATGACGCTCTTCAATTCCTCTTCATCCGTCGGCAAGAAAACCTCGCCGTCCAGGTAGAATTGGTAGGCGTATTCTTCGATCTTGGGCCAGGGCAAATCGGCATCGGAACCCAGATAGTACGGTTCGAGCACGGAATGCTCGTCAGGCTTCACATTGGGATTGTGAACCATATCGATCGCATTCCACGGACAGATCTCGAGTGTATAAAGATCATTGCTATCTTGCGGAGACCGATAGCACATCTGACACCCGATACACCGCGACGTGTCGATCTGATGGTAGCTCTGTGAAGGAACCGAGCTGACAACTTCATAAATACAGTCAACTGGACAAACAATCGCACATGACTGACAAGATGTACAACTATCCTTGTTGATGATATTGAGATAACGAGTTTCCTTCTTCCGGTCCGCTTTTCGTGTCCGGAAGTACTCGGTCATCGAGATTGTCATGAATTCATTTCCTTCGCGGCAGGTCGTCCAACGAACTCCTCCCGTCACGTCACCACAAATCAGGCTCGTGCCGTATTCTTGTGAGTCAAGCAGTTTCCGGCAAGTGCCTGACGAGCGCGGATGAGAGGCCTGGCGATTATTTGGGCCGATCCAAAACGGCTTTCAACGTGAGTTTCTTACCGTCACGCATCAACTCGACAGTCACCTCGTCGCCGGGTGCGAATTTGAGCAAGACGTTGTGAAAATCCGTCAGGTTGGAAATCTTGTATTTTCCAAACTTAACGATCACGTCGCCACCCTTGAAGCCTGCCTTGTCAGCCGGGCTGCCGGGCGAAGTTCCCGAGATCGCATAGCCTTTGGCTTCGCTGCCAAAATCGGGAACACTGCCAAACGACGGACGGCTGCCGGATTGGGCCTTGACCGTCTTGGTCGCCAGATACTTCGGCCGTTTTGGGTTCTTGGCGGTCTCGACGACGACTTCTTCGATCAAGTCAATGATGCGAATCATGCCGGAAACATTGATCTTTTCGGTATCGTCCGACGGCCGGTGATAGTCGCTGTGCAGACCCGTGAAGAAATGCAGCACCGGAATTTTCTTGAGATAGAAAGAGGTTTGATCGCTGGGACCTTGCCCCTCCGGCTTCTTGACGATTTTGAGATCGTGTGCTTTGCCTCTCGCGTCGATGATGTCGTTCCAACGAGGCGCCGTGCCGGTTCCATGAACGATCAGTTTGTTCTCCGTGAGACGTCCTACCATGTCCATGTTGAACATGGCAATAGTCTTGTCGAGCGGATATAAAGGATTCTTTGTGTACCTAGCTGATCCGACCAATCCACGCTCTTCGGCGGTGAACGCGATGAAGACCAGTCGCCGGGGGAGTTTTTCTTGCCGGCCGGCCAGGCGGCGGGCGATTTCCAACAAGGCCACCGTGCCCGACGCGTTGTCATCGGCACCGTTGTGGATGTCCTTGGAACCACGCGCCAATGAACCGAAGCCGCCGCGTCCCAGATGATCGTAGTGAGCACCCAGCACGATGGTTTCGTCCGCCAGCGGGCCTTCGCCTTCCAAGACGGCCAACACGTTCTTAACCTCGACCCGCACTCGGTTGATGGCTGTTTTTCCTTCCGCGGACCAGCCCTTTAAGACCGTGCTGCGCGGTTTCATGTCTCTGTCGATCGCGGTTTCCAGTTTGGCCAACGATGTGTTCAAAGCCGCCGCGAGAACGCGGTTACAGGCTTCTTGAGTAATGTGCATTGCCGGCAACGGATTCGGATTGTTGTCCGGCGATTGTGAGAATGGCAACAACGCATCGTTGCGGGATCGCTTGGCGGACGTCCTTAGTCCTTGCAACCGCTTCACGGCTCCGCTCAGTTTCTTACGGGCGGCCTGCCATTTTTCGCTGTCATCGGGGTCGGTCTGATCCAACTCGACGGCGGCATCGGCGACCGGTTTCATTGCCTTCGAAAGCATCTTTTCCCGCGCCTCGGCGTTCTTGCGGATAAAATACGGATCGTTGACAAATAACACGGCTTTCGCGCCAGCATTGGCCGCGTTCAACATCTTCGACCGAAATGGAGCATGTTGCATGTACGCTCGTTTGCGTTTCGAGAACGGACCGAAAGTCTCACCCTGCCGCGGCACTTTCCGCACGATCACGACGACTTTGCCTTTGACGTCGATGCCATCGAAATCGTTGTAGCCGGCCTTGGGAGCGTCGATGCCGTAGCCGGCGAATACCAAGTCTCCCGAAAAATCACCGGAGCCGCCGAATGAGCAGGTCCGCACGTCCTTGTCATATTCCAATGGCACGACTTTGCCGTCGGGCGACTTGAACGCAAGAGCGTTTCCATCGCCAAGCTCGACACGCGCCAAAAACTGAAACTTTTGAAAGGCGTCGCCGTCGATGCGTCCCACATCAAGGCCCGCGTCGGCGAATTGCTGCTTGACGTAAGCAGCCGCCAGATTCAACCCGTCGGTTCCGATTCCGCGGCCTTCCAGATTGTCGGATGCCAGATAAGTGATGTCCTGCTTCAGCCTGGCTTCAATCCCGGGCAGCACGTCGGCGCGTACGCTGCGGCCGACGACGGTGACGCCGAGCACTATGATAATCGCCAATGCGAGCCATTCGGTTCGGGTGATCCTGCAATTGCGCTTCATGATCGAAATCCTTCCAGCTTGTCTTGCACAGCGAAATCTTGCTGAGGGCATCTTATAATAGCGTGGGATTAAACCGCCAGTCCTGCCGTATTTCGTCCGGGATTCAAGAACAACGGTCTTGTCAATTCTGTCGATTTTCGGATCGAAAAAATAGAACCCATGATAGAATTACGTTAGCATTAAGATCGTGATTGAAAGACTGTCGATTTCGACATGGACGTCTATGCCCGTCGATAATTTACAAGACAGTTATTACGCTCGAGAACATTGATACGCCGTCGTCTAGTGCTTTGTCAATCTTTGATGTTAGGATTAGCCGCGTGGCGCAAGCCCCGGTTTCCCGCAAGAACCGGACGCTAGCGCGTTGCGGCTGATTTATTCAACCCTAATTCTTAAGTTTGACGAAACACTAGGTTAGAGATTCACATTGACTCATTATTGATTCCTTTCTGCCGGGAGACATTCGATGATGTTTTCGAACCGAAATTTATTGTGCGCGGGATACTGCATGCTGGCAGCGTTCATTTTGGTTGTCATGCCGGGATGTGATGACGTTCCCACATTCAACGAACTCACCGGAGGTGAAGAGCAACAAGCGGGACAGGCACAACGCAAAATCGCGCGACCGAAATCGAAACCGCAACAGGCGGCCAAGAGGATTGTGGCGGCGAAAAAGACGGACGAGCAGGTCATTGCCGAGTTTGACGAGAAAAGGCCCGCAACGCTCACGGACGCCGACATGGCCGAACTGTTCAATGTGAATGAAGGATTGGATGAGATCGAATCACTGGATCTCAGCCATAGTGACGTCTCAAGCAATGGACTTGAAGGAATCGACAAACTGCCAAACTTGGAAAAGGTCACCGTCAGCCGGGGCCAATTTATCGATGACGCCGCGTTGGAATCGATCGTGAAGGCTTCCACGATCAAGGACTTGACACTGGAAGCAACGCGAATCACGGGCAAAGGCCTTCAGCATCTTCGATCGCTGCCGAACCTCGAAGTTCTCTTGATCGGGCACACCGTGATCAGAGACGATGATTTGGCCGCTTTGTCGGGGCTCACAAATCTGCGTGAATTGAGAATTAACAACACAAAGATCACGGATGAGGGCTTTGTGCATTTGAAGAGCCTTGTGGCACTCGAAAAGTTCGATGTCTCGTTCACGCCAACCGACGGCTCGGGCTTTGAACAACTGAAGGGTCTTGCCAATTTGAAGGACATCAATGCAACCGAAACTGACTTTGGGAGGTTCGGATTTCAAGCCATCAAAACTCACCGTCAGCTCGAGAGGTTAACGCTGGGAACATGCAAGATCATCGACGATGCTCTGCTACTTGCCAAGGGCCTCACGAAACTTAAGCATTTGCATGTCGGGCAAAACCTCATATCCGACAAGGGAATGACGGTCTTCAAGAGCTTTCGGGATTTGGAAACTCTCAACTTGTACAACAACCGGGGTGTCAGCGACGCTGGCGTCGCGAATCTCAAGAATCTCAAGAATCTCAAGAATCTCAACCTGGACGGCACGTCCTGCTCGGGCAAGTCAGTGGAAGGGATGAAACATTTCGTTCCGGGGGTCAAGGTCAAGCTGCAAGGTAACGTCTATTAGCAACCCAATGAATCAATGTGACTTCGAGGGCATGCCGTCGAACGACGCTTGCCCTCTTTTCTTTCCCGCGCGCACGAGATCGACGAAATCGAAATTGTTGAAACCGTATCGGCTGCCATGTCCGCAATTACCCAAGTTGGCCATCCACTGACCAAACATCACCTGACGCGGTTGCGGGACAAGTCGACTGGCGTTCCCGAATTCCGACGTTTGGTACAACGGCTGGCCTACTTGCTTGCCTACGAAGCCACTCAGGATTTGGAATTGAAACCCGTTCGGGTCGAAACTCCGTTATCGGCTGCCGACGGTGCTGAATTATGTCAAAAAATCGGTTTGGTGCCGATTCTGCGCGCCGGACTGGGAATGGTCGATGCAGTGGTCGAATTGATACCCTCGGCCGAGGTCTGGCATTTGGGACTGTATCGGGACGAGCAAACGGCGCGGCCGGTCGAATACTACAGCAAGCTGCCCGCGTCCGACCCGGTGGACGTTGCGTTGGTTCTGGATCCGATGTTGGCCACTGGAGGCTCGGCGACGTCGGCGTTGCAAACGTTGCGGCGCTGGGGTGTCCCGCGAATCAAGCTGCTGTCGATCATCGCGGCACCGGAAGGCATTGAAATTGTCCGTCAGCAATTCCCCGATACGCAGATCTTTGTTTGCGCGATCGACCGCGAGCTGAATTCTCAAAAGTTCATCGTTCCGGGACTGGGTGATGCGGGTGATCGTATCTTCAACACCGTTCCGAATGACGGACAGGCCCGCTGACATGCCGCGACCGATTTTCCGAATCTACATCGTGGCGTTTTGGCTCACGATGACAGCCTGGCTGATAAACGCCGATGTGTTGCCGCATCTGGGTTATGGCGACGTGGGATTTCGATCCGTTCTGGAACAGCGCGCGGTTGACGAAACCGCCCGCTGGAGAATCGAATTGGAATCGGATGAGATTGGTTCGGCCAGCACGACCATTAAACCCAACATGGATGGTTCGTTCACAATCATCAACGGCATCCGTCTGGACGTGGCGGCGTTCTTGCCCGCCGGAGATTCGAAGCGCAACAAAGTGGTCGATCGAGTTCGCGTTGACAGCCGAATCTCGGTCGATGCCCTGCGCCGGCTGGACTCGCTTGAAATCACGTTGGTATTCCCGGGCATGTCCGACGAAATTCTGATCACGGGAACGGTCGAAGACGACCAGCTTAACCTGATTCTTGCCGGTTTCGAAAACATCCCCGGAATCCCCACCCGTTTCAAAATTCCCGTCGACCGTGAATCGCTGTTTGCCGACAAATTTGTTCCGCTGGATAAGCTCCCTGATTTGCGGATTGGCGCGAAATGGACCAGCCGCTCCGTCAATCCATTCGCGGCGGTGTCTGGTCCGTTTCGTTGGTTGATGGGCGGCCAATCCATTGAAGTCACATTGAATGAAGTGACTCAATTCGAAACGATTGCCTTCCAAAACAAACTTGTCGAGTGTTTCGTGATCGAACACAGGTCCGACGATCGCGTCTCGAAGACCTGGGCACGCAAGTCCGACGGAATCGTGCTGAAACGCCACGTATCGTTCGCGGGAAAGACGATCGCGTTTATCCTCGACCCTGACATCGAGACTGAATAATCAACCGTGGAATCCTATATCGAATTTGACACCGTCTCGAAATCGTACGGCACGAAGCTGGCCGTGCGCGAGTTGTCTTTGAAGATCCCCAAAGGAGAACTCTTCGCTTGCTTGGGACCCAACGGCGCGGGCAAAACGACGGCTATCAAGATGATCACCGGATTGCTGCGGCCCACACACGGTTCCGTGTTCGTCATGGGGCACAACACCAAGGACGACAGCGAAGAAGTGCGGCGGCATATCAGCTATATCCCCGATGAACCGCATTTGTACGAGAAACTCTCGGGCCGCGAGTTCTTCGAGTTTACGCGTGACATCTATGGCCTGTCGAACGGTGAATCCAACGATTACGCCGAAGAACTAATCGAAGTCTTCGAGATGCGTGATTACATCGACAATGTTGCCGAGACCTATTCACACGGCATGCGGCAACGGGTTGTCTTCGCCGCGGCATTGCTACATCGGCCCAAGGTGATGGTCGTTGACGAACCGATGGTGGGACTGGATCCCAAGAGTGTGCGGGTTGTCAAGGATTTGCTGCGTGAATCATCCCGCAACGGAACGGCAATCTTCATGTCAACTCACACACTTGCGATTGCGGAAGAAATGGCCGACCGAGTCGGCATCATCGACGAAGGACGTCTGATTCGCTGTGGAACAATCGACGAGTTGCGTGAAGAAGGCGAAGACGGTGTCTCGCTGGAAGAATTATTTTTGAAAGCCACGGCCAAATCGGAAGACTGACAGTGGCAACGACTGAATCCAACTCGTTAAACGGGGCCGAGCCGCGCTTACGGCCTCTGGATGGCCTGCGCCGGCTTCGGCATCGGATGATGTCGCGAATGCTGCGCGGGCAAATCTCGCGGTCACGCTGGCAGTTGGCGATGGCGATCTTTACCAGTGCCGTCATGTGGCTGATTCTGTTTGGCCTGTTTTTCCACGGTTTTCAAGTAATGGAACGCTATCGCCTGGTCTCAGGATATCTGAACGAATTATTGTTCGGCCTATTCTTCTCGGCACTGCTGATCATGCTCGTGTTCTCGACCGGGATGATTTTGTACGCCGGCTTGTTCGATTCCGATGAATCTGGATTCCTGCTTGTTCGTCCGATCCCCGCGGATTTCGTCTTCGCCTTCAAGTTTCAGGAGGCCATGTTTTTCAGCTCGTGGGGATTCGTATTGCTCGGAACGCCGATGGTTGTTGCCTATGGCATTATTGTCGGCGCGCCGGCATCGTTCTATCTGTTAGGAATCATCTATTTTTCCGCGTTCACGCTGCTGCCGGGCAGCATCGGAGCATTGATCTGCCTGCTTGTCACGTTGGTAATTCCACGGCGGAAGATCGAATTCCTGGTCATGGCGGGTGTCATCTTTGTTCTTGTCGCGGCCGTGTTTGGGGTTCGGGCCTGGCAATCATTTGGTGCGGGAGTAGTCTCGCAATCGAAACTGGTTCAGTTTCTTCAACAGTTCGACTTGAGCAACATTCCGTTAATGCCCAGCCATTGGATGAGCAAAGGACTGTTGACCGCCAGCTATCCCGATGGGTTCTCGCGTTCGCTGTCGTACCTGCTGGTCTTGCTGAGCAATGCGTTATTCGCCTATCTGCTGACGGCCGCCACGTACAAGTATCAATACCGCCGTGCTTACAATCGTGTGCACAGCTACAACTTCTTGAAAAGACCCTCCGAACGGCCTTGGCTGCCGCAAGTGATCAACCGCGTGTTTCGATTTCTTCCGCCGGCGATGCGGATTCTGATCGTCAAAGACGTGCGCACGCTTAGCCGAGATCCATTGCAGTTTCTGCAACTATTGATTTTCACGGGACTGGTGGGCTTCTACATCACGGCGATCGGCCGCCAAAGTTTTTACGCCGACAGCCCGTATTGGCGCAACATGATCAGCTTTTTGAACCTGGCCGTTATGGCCTTGTTCGTCACAATTTTCACCAGCCGGTTTGTCTTTCCCTTGCTCAGCCTGGAAGGACAAAAACTGTGGATTCTCGGTCTGTGCCCGATCAAACGCGAAACGATTCTGTGGGGAAAATTCGCCTACTCGGCCGCCGGTGCCATGCTGCTGACGACCTCATTGGCGGTGCTGGCCGTGGTCATGGTGACTCCGTCGCCGACGTTGATTGCCCTGCAGTTTGTCATGATTCCGATTCTGTGTTGTGGAGTATCGGGAATCGCGGTCGGACTCGGAGCACGGTTCGTGGATTTGAAACAGACGGATCCGTCGCGTATCGCCTCGAGTTTGCCCGGTACGTTGAACCTGATCGTCTGCCTGAGTTTTATTCTGTTGGTCATCGCGGCCGTTGCCGTCCCATGGCACTTCGCGTTGGCGCAATCGGCGCCGCCAAGAGCCGCGGCCGCATCTTTGGCCACTCCATCGGATGTTGCGGATATGGTGTTGCCTGAACCATCTTCGTCGGAGGCTCTGGCCTTCATGCCATTCGGCATTGTGTTCGACATCGTCGTGGGCGCAATCGCAACATTCCTGCCGATGCGAGTCGGCATCCGTGCGTTCCGGCGCATGGAAATCTGAAATGCGGACAGTGGCGTCTTTTAAAAGTGAGCGGAACGGCGCTCGTGCTTTGTCGCAGCTTAGAATTAGGGTTGGCAAAATCAGCCGGTACGCGCTAGTTCCGGTTATCACAGGGAAACCGTGGGCTAGTGCGCAATGGCACTCACTTTGTCGCCTTTCGCTCCGCGAAAGTAGCGCCGGACGCGCCACTTTCGCGGAGCGAAAGGCGACTATGACCAACCGGCTCTGCGAAAGTGAGTGGCATTGGGCTAGCGCCCAGCGGCACTCACTTTAGATGCAACATTCGGAAAACCTTGATGGGGGGTCAGGAACCGTGAGGTTCCTGGCCAAAACGGATAACTGTCCGACTCGTCCTTTAACTTCTCGAACAAAAAGGAACAACAGCACGATGCGCGGTAAGCAAAAACAATCCTTTTCTCGAAATAATTCCGGCACGCCCCACTTCGTTTCATGCGCAGGATCGCATCGCACCGGATCGCATCTTTGCCATCATCGATCTCTGCTGATATGCTGACTCACCATTACATTTGAACGGAGTCTTTTTTCAACATAGGTCGTTTCAATGTGGTTTTTGAATTCACTCGGTGTTGTGGCTGGCATTTTGGTGCTCGTTGCCATCTATGACTTGTGCCAGAAGAAGCACGCGATTCTGCGGAACTTCCCGATCATCGGCCATTTTCGTTATTGGCTCGAGGCAATCGGGCCGGAACTTCGGCAGTACATCGTCACCAGCAACGACGAAGAATTGCCGTTCAACCGCGATCAGCGCCGCTGGGTGTATTCCTCGTCGAAGAAAGAAAACAACTATTTCGGCTTCGGTTCCGATAGTGATATGGAGAAGTCGCCGAATTATTTGATTATCAAGCACGCGGCCTTTCCGATCAGTTCACCGCATCCGGACAGTCCCGATTACGATCACGAATACAAGATCCCGTGTGGTAAGGTGCTGGGCGGGCATCGCCAGCGCACGAAGGCGTTTCGGCCCGATTCGGTCGTTAATATTTCGGCGATGAGTTTCGGTTCGCTCAGTGGTCCGGCCATCGAAGCTCTAAAC
>Ga0310122_10003282_pt1 | contig 10273 bp, 6 predicted proteins | sample CB6_Bottom_1051__FD_203503 | JGI IMG/M metagenome (GOLD analysis project Ga0310122, IMG submission 203503) | Marine microbial communities from Western Arctic Ocean, Canada - CB6_Bottom_1051 | ecosystem: Environmental > Aquatic > Marine > Oceanic | place: Canada: Western Arctic Ocean | collected...
ACCTGGGAGAACGAGTCGTGGCGCTACAGTGGTCACACGAATGTCTGGGGGACGATGGCGGTCGACGACGAGTTGGGCTTCGTCTACCTGCCGACCGGCACGCCGACCAACGACTATTACGGTGGGATGCGTCCGGGGGACAACCTGTTCGCCGAGAGTATCATCGCCGTGGATGTCGAGACCGGAGAGCGGGTCTGGCACTTCCAGGCGGTCCATCACGGTCTCTGGGACTACGACTTCCCGACTGCAGGCAACCTGATCGATATCACGGTCGACGGACGCGAGATCAAGGCGATCGCTCAGACGAGCAAGCAGGCCTTCGTCTATGTGCTCGATCGGGTCACGGGGGAGCCGGTTTGGCCGATCGAGGAGAGGCCGGTTCCACAGGGTGACGTGCCGGGCGAGTGGTACTCGCCCACGCAGCCGTTCCCGACCAAGCCGGCTCCGTTCGATCTGCAGGGGGTGACGGAGGACGACGTGATCGACTTCACGCCCCAGCTTCGCGCCGAGGCGCTCGAGATCATCGCAGAAAACGCGCGCTTCGGGCCCCTCTTCGAGCCGCCAGCCGTGGCCGGCACCAGACTGCCGGTCATCCAGGCTCCCGGGACCGGCGGCGGCATAAACTGGCCGGGCTCTGCTGTCGATCCGGAGACAGGACGGCTCTTCATCCCATCTCAGACCCGACTGCGGACCGTCGAGCTGATCCCGTACGAAGCGCCCGCGACGGTAGGGTACTTCACGGATCCCTGGGCAAGACCCATACCGGGCCCGCGGGGGCTTCCGATCGTCAAACCGCCGTACAAAAGGATCACGGCCATCGATCTCAACACCGGGGACCACCTCTGGATGAGCGCGCATGGCGATGGCCCCAGGAACCACCCGGCTCTGAAAGATCTCAACCTGCCGGCGCTCGGGGGAGGCAACGGGATGGCCGGCGGTGGACCCCTGGTCACGAAGACGCTGTTGATCGTCAACTCCGGCGGGCGTGACGTGGCGAGCATGGACGAGGTCGCTTCTACGATCACCGCGTACGACAAGGACACCGGGGAGTATCTCGGGTCGGTGGAGCTCCCGTCGACTCCGTGGGGCAATCCGATCACCTATCTGTACGAGGGCAAGCAGCACATCCTGGTGGCCGTCGGTGGCCGTCCCGGCGCCGTGGCGGAGCTGATCGCTCTAGCGCTTCCGTAGCCCGTTCACGCATTTCTTCACGGTCATGGCCGCGGGCATCACCTGTCTGGGCCTCTTCGGCGCTCGAGACGGTTTCGTTCGGCGTGATATGAAGGGAGCAGCAGCATGATCACTAGTGGATCTGAACGTCCTTCACGTACCGCCCGTTGCTGAAATCAGTGAAGTAGCGCTCCACCAAGGGATGTTGAATGGGGAGGCCACTGTGATCGGGTTCGAGGTTTCGTTCCGCCACATACGTTTGATGTTGGGCGCCGTGTGGTAATACCTGATACCAAGGACGGTGTTTGGGCGGTCTCGAACGGGCCACGGCTTCGTACCATTCCTCGGTTCCTTGAAAGTGTGTATCGACATCGACGATCACACCTCGGTAATCGAACAGTTTGTGCTGCACTACGTCACCGACTGAAAAACGGGCACTCGGCATCCTTATCATGAATTTTGCCTCAATCCCAAGAACGTGGCGCCTGACGAATTGCGATTCTGCCGCTCGGGCTGACGATGCCCATGAGCAACAGTTTGGACATCGAGGCGCTCAACAACAAGAGTGGCGCGGCTCACACGAGCTCCCTTAGTATGCTCAAGTAGGGGTGGCGGATCTCCTGCGCTGGACCACCGGGGCCCAGCGAGCGAAGTCCGGGCCCTCGCCTGTGGGAGGGGTGTTATGGAAGTCGACCGCCGAGCCTTCTTTGCCACACTGGGCGTTGGGACGCTGGGCCTCATGGATGCGGAGGAAAAGGCGGAGGCGGTCGAGCACTACATGCTTGATCTGCTCGACGAGCCCGCAAAGGCTGCGGCGGCGGCCGAGGAGGAGGAGCAGCAGCAGGGGGCTCAGCCCCGCGGCACAGGGCGCCTTCTCCTCCCGAGGAGCGTGCCGCTCGAGCCCATGCCGGATAAACCGACATTTCTCGACTTCTTCCGACTTCGGCTTTCGTCCAGCAGCCATTGCCTGCAGAGCGCCACTCATGCGCTCGAGACCGGTCAGCCGGAACGCACCGTGATGGCTTGTCTCCTACACGATGGGGTTCAGGGGCTGATCAGGGCCGACCACGGCTGGTGGGGCGCCCAGCTCTACGAACCATACGTCGACGAGCGGATCAGCTGGGGCATCCGTTACCACGGGGCGCTTCGCTTCTACCCTGATGAGACTGTGGGCTACGTGTATCCGTACGATATCTACAACCGGATCTTTGGCGAGGATTACGTGCCGCCGGATTACATCGTGCAGGCCTACGAGGAAGCGCGTAACCACCGGTGGTACATGGAGTCTCGCCTGATCACGGTGAACGATCTGTACGCCTTCGAGGAAGGCGTACAGCTCACCATCGACCCGTTCGTCGAGATCATCGAGCGGAACTTCAAAAGTCCCCCCGAAGGGCTCGGCTACGACAATAGTCCGTCCGCGCACATGTGGCGTACGATCGCCAACCCGGACAAGCCTCTCTGAGCCCTGCCGGCAGCCATGGGGAGGAGGCGCGGCCATGCCCGTGGCCGTTGTGGCCGCGTGGGCTCTGGCGCTGCTCGCCCCGGCCTTCGCTTCGGCCCAGGACGCACCGGAGGAGTGGCTGGAGCGGCTTGAAAGGGTCATGCCCGAAGCTGATCGGTTTACGGACCGGCAGGGCCAGCCCCCGGTCTTCGAGGCCTACCAGATCGACTCCTCGACCGGACAGGAGACCCTAGCGGGCTACGTCTTCCTCACCTCCGACATGCCACCCGAACAGATGGGGTTCAACGGGCCCATCGAGGTACTTGTCGGGATGGACCTGCGAGGCGTGCTCACAGGGATCGCAGTGGTCCGCTATCGCGAGTCGCTCCAGAGCAGCCGTGGCGACTTTCTCGCTACGGATGGATTCCAGGAGCAGTTCGCGGGGAAGAGTATTGTGGACGCGTTCCAGGTGCGGCGGGACGTGGATGGAATCACGGGTGCTACGATCACCGTCGATGCAATGTCCCGCGGCATACGGAATGCGGCCCGGCAGGTCGCCCTGGCGTACCGTCTTGGATCGCTGTCCTCCGCCTCGGAGGCGCCCACCTTGGACCCGATCTCGGTCACTCTGGATGAGTTCGAGCGGCTGTCCTGGACACAGATGCTCCTTCGGGGGCTGGTGCAGCAAATCCTCGTCCTCGATGACGAGCGGACGGCTACCGACCTCACGCTGCTCTATCTTCGGGACGAGGCGTTCGCGGAGATCCTGATGGGTCCAGGGATGCTGGGGGAGGTGCTTGAGCGGGCGGGGCCCTTCGCCCGGGAGCGGCATCTCGTCCTGGCCGGCGTTGACGGGCCCTTGGCGGGGGCACTCAACCTTGCGCGGCTCTCGATCGTCCAAGACAGCGACACGGTAGGCCTTTCGCCGCCCGAGATCCTCCTGTTCGGCCCGCCCCGCGAGGGAAAGCTCGACGGTCAGGTTCGAATGGTCAGGGTGCTCCTGGTCGATCGGGTTGTGGACATGACGCGACCGTTCACTTACGTCCTCGACCTCCGCCCGGGGCTGGGCCTCTTCTCTGCGGAGTACCCGGGGGAGCGGCGGGTCGCCGTTCAGACCGAGGGTGCTTCAGGGCCGCTCGCTGGAACATGGGCACGCGTGGCGGCACTCCTAGCCGTGCTCCTTCTCGTGACCGCCGCGTTGGTGGCCAAACGGGTGCGGCGCCATCCCCTATGATGGGTATCCCTGAACTGTTAGAGTCCGTTTCTTCGGTGATTTTGGGTGACAACGGAGCGAGCGAACGGTGGCGGAAAACTGCGCATGATTACCAGCGATCACGTTCAGTTGATGGACACCACGCTGCGGGACGGCGAGCAGACCCGCGACGTCTCGTTCTCCACATCGGAGAAGGTCAGTATCGCCAGGGCTTTGCTCGGCCCGCTGGGGGTCGATCGGATCGAGGTTGCCTCGGCCGCCGTGTCCGCCGGTGAAAAAGAAGCCGTCACCCGAATCGCCGAGTGGGCGGCTTCCGAAGGTTACCTGGAGCAGGTCGAGATCCTGGGATTTGTGGACAAACGCCACAGTGCGGATTGGATCGTATCTACCGGCGGGCGGGTGTTGAACCTGCTCACCAAGGGTAGCGAGCGCCACTGCCGCATGCAGTTGCGGCGAACCCTCGAACAGCATCTCGAGGAAATTCGTCGCACCATAGAGTACGCACGGGAGCAGGGGCTCAAAGTCAACGTGTACCTGGAGGACTGGTCCAACGGGTACCGCGACAGCCGCGATTACGTCTACGCCCTCGTGGAGGGACTGCAGGGAACGGGAGTGGCGCATGTCATGCTGCCCGACACGCTGGGCGTGATGAGGCCGGATGAAGTCCAGGCGAGCCTGTCGGACATGATCGCGAGGTTCCCCGACCAGACGTTCGACTTTCATCCGCACAACGACTACGGGCTGGCCACCGCCAACGCCATGATCGCGGTCGAGGCCGGCATCCGCACCATTCACTGCACGGTCAACTGCCTTGGGGAGCGGGCGGGCAACGTGTCACTCGCCGAAGTTGCGGTTGCGCTGCGCGACAAGATGGGAATGACTCTGTCGATCGACGAGACCAAGATCCTCGCGCTGAGCAGGATGGTGGAGAACTTTTCGGGCAAGCGGGTCGCCGACAACGCACCCGTGATCGGCGCCGACGTGTTTACCCAGACCAGTGGCATCCACGCCGACGGTGATCAAAAGGGGGGGCTGTATCACACGCTATTGAGCCCGGAGCGTTTCGACCGCAAGCGCAACTACGCGCTCGGCAAGATGAGCGGCAAGGCGTCGCTGAAGAAGAACCTGGAGGAGCTGGGCCTCAGCCTGTCGCCCAGAGACCAGGCGGCGGTGCTCAAGCGGATCGTGGGCCTCGGGGATTCCAAAGCCACCATCACCGTGGAGGACCTGCCGTTCATCATCGCCGACGTGTTGGAGCGCAAGGACTTCCGCCACATCGAGCTGCTGGCCTGCTCCGTCACCAGCGGGCTGGACCAAGAGTCGACGGTAGACATCCGGGTCAAAGTGAACGGTGAGGTCCACGAAGCGTCTGGGTCGGGAAACGGTGGATTCGACGCCTTCATCGACGCGATCCGCAAAGTGTTCCCCCCGAGGTTCGAATTTCCGGAGCTGATGGACTACGAGCTGCGCATCGCCAAGGGCGGCACCACCAGCGCGCTGACCGAGGTGTTCATCACCTGGCGGGACGGCCCACGCACGGTGAGAACCCGGGGCGTCAACGCCAACCAGGTGCTCGCCGGTGTCGGTGCGACGCTGCGCGTGCTGAATATGAAGCTCCACCAGGCGGCGGAGCCGTCCGAGCCCGAATCACTGGCGCAGGGATAGTCGACGGGGCCAGAGCTAGTCGGCCGGGCGGGAGCTAGTCGACCACCTCGACGCGTACGTATCCGTTCGTCCAACAACAGTGAAACTCGAATCCGTACGTGGGATTCCGCCCGGTCCGTGAGCAAGGAAACCGCAGGTAGCAGGAGGGTCCTCTCAACTTATCGTGAACCCTCACTGGCGCGGCGCGGCGCGTGTGCACATCATGCGGGGGATGTACGAGGCGGGTCGGGATGCGACCTCTTGCTCCAGCGGGTCGACCCTCCCGGCGGAGCGCGGGAGCATGGTGATTTTCGACCCTTGGTTCAGGAGGATTTTTTATGGACCCGAAACCCGAAGTCGGCGATGTCTCCGGTGGCGAGACTGAGGAAGGCGGCCGAATCAGCTGGCGGGGGCTTCTGGAGGGCAGGAGGGCGGCGCTCCTGGTGTCGACCGCCGTTGTTGGCGTCCTGCTCGCCGTGCCGGTGCCCGGCGCTACCCAGCATGTCAATGATCAGCCTGCATCCGAGCCTGGGGGGTGGCGCTACATCGGTGGAGACGCCGGGCATACCCGATCCACGCCTCTGAATCAGATCGACGCCTCGAACTTCGACGATCTCCAGGAGGAGTGGACTTGGAGCAATGCCAGCTTCGGGGCGACTCCACCGCGCTCGACGCCCATTTACGCGGGCGGAAAGCTGTTCACGGTAGCCGGGCCGCGCCGGCACGTGGTGGCGCTCGACCCCGCCACCGGGGAAACGCTTTGGACGTTTAGTGAGCCCAACACGTTCCGCTGGGAATATTCCATGCGCGCGCCTTGGGGGAAGGGGATCGCGTACGCAGAAGTGGATGGTAGGGGCGTCGTCTATATCACGACCCCCGCGTTCTTCCTTCACGCGCTCGACGCGGAGACCGGCAGACCCCTCGAGGACTGGGGGACCCCGGTGCCGTTGGAGGGATTTCCGCAGACCGGCGTGGTCGATCTCCTGCCCGACCTCCTGGCCGACTGGGGTCCATGGCAGGAGTGGGACGAGCCCTACGACCCCTACTACGGGATCCCGCTGGAACTCGGCTATATCACGAGCTCTTCGCCGCCCATCGTGGTGAACGGGACGGTGGTGGTAGGCAACTCGGCCGAGCAGGGCTACAACCAGACGCGCATGGAGAACGTGCCCGGCGACATTCTGGGTTACGACGCCAGGACGGGTGCGCACAAGTGGAAGTTCCACGTGATTCCCCGGCCGGGCGAGGTGGGCCACGAGACGTGGGAGAGCGACGCCTGGCAGTGGACGGGGGACGTTTCTTCATGGGCGCCCATGGCCGCCGACCCGGAGCGCGGAATCGTCTACATCCCCACGAATCCGCCCACCATCGACTTCTACGGCGGCTTCCGGGCCGGTGACGGGCTGTTCGGCACGAGCCTCATCGCCCTCGACGTGGAGACCGGTGAGAGGGTGTGGCACTTCCAGATGGTTCACCACGACGTCTGGAACTACGACACCTCTACGGCGCCGATCCTCATGGACGTCACGGTGGGTGGGGAGAGAATCCCAGGAGTGTTTCAGGCTACGAAGCAGGCTATCCTCTACGCATTCAATCGGGAGACGGGCGAGCCCATCTGGCCCATCGAGGAGCGTTCGGTGCCGCAGTCGGAGGTGCCCGGCGAGCAGCTATCGCCCACCCAACCGTTCCCCACCAAGCCTGCGCCATACGATCTGCACGGGTTCACGGTGGACGACCTCATCGATTTCACGCCCGAGTTGCGCGAGCAGGCGCTGGAGATCGTGTCGGATTATCGCCTCGGTCCGATCTACAACCCGCCCGTGCACAGTGATAACCCGGAGGGATTGCGGGGCTCGATATGGTGTCCCGGTGAGCTGGGCGGAACCAACATCTCCGGCCCCCCCGTGGCCGATCCCGAGACCGGAATCATCTATACCGTCTCGCGGACGAACTGCGGCTGGCGGACCATCGTCCCGGGCATCGAGCGAGATCAGCTGCTCGAGCGACCGACGGGGGTGGGAATCGCGGACTTCGCGGTCGGCCGGGGTACGCCCAGCGGCGTCCCGGGTCCCCGCGGTCTCCCGTTGGAGAAGCCGCCGTACAGCCGAATCACCGCGATCGACCTCAACACCGGGGAGCACCTGTGGTGGATTCCGAACGGGGGTACCCCGAGGTTCATACAGGAACACCCAGCGCTACAGGGACTGGATATTCCTCCCACCGGAAACATAGGCCACTCCGCGATGATGGTGACTCCGACCATGCTTCTCCACACGGCGATCGGCGACGACGGAGTGACCCCCTTCCTGTACGCATTGGACAAGGCCACTGGCGAGCGTCTCGGAAGTCGGGAGACCGCGGGCCTTGTGAGATACGGCATGATGTCCTACATGCACGAGGGTCGGCAGCGCATCGTCCTGCAGGCTCCGGGCCGGCTGGTTGCGCTCAGCTTACCTTGAGGTCGATTAGGACCGGTCTTCGAGGTCGATGGGGCCGGTCCTCGAGGTGAGTAGACCGGTCTTCGAGGCAGGGAAGGAATGATTTTGTGAACACTTCACGCGGGCAGGCATCCATGGAAGGCAAGCGCGAGGACGGGGATAGCGTCCGGAGTGAAGATACTTCCCGAGAAGAAGACGCCTCTCGAGAGAAAGAGCTGGAGTGGGGCGATCTCACGCGGCGCTATTTCTTGGAAGGCACCGGGGCCGCCCTGGTGGTCGCGGGCGTACCGAGACTCGGGCCAGTAGACGTCCAGGACGAGTGGGTATCCACACAGGTATTGGAGTCCGTTCCACAGACGGTGATCCGCGTCACGGTCAACGGAACCGAGCACCGCATGGAGGTGGAGGACCGGTGGACGCTCAACGAATTCCTCCGGGACCACGTCGGGCTCACGGGTTCCAAGATCGGCTGCAACCGCGGCGAATGCGGAGCGTGCACGGTGTTGGTGGACGGCGAGCCGGTGTATTCGTGCAGCACGCTTGCGGTGTGGGCAGACGGTCGAGACATCGTGACCGTGGAGGGGCTCGAGCGCGACGGTGACGTTTCCGTGTTGCAGCAGGCCTTCATGGATCACAATGCGCCTCAATGTGGGTTCTGCACGCCGGGCCAGCTGATGACTGCGACCGCGCTGCTGGATCGCATCCCGCAGCCGACGACGGAAGAGGTGCGCGAGGCGATGGTCGGCAATCTCTGCCGGTGCTCGAATTACAACGCCATCGTGGAGGCCGTGCTCGCGGCTGCCGGAACCTCGGGATCGGGAGGTGCGCAATGATCTCACGGCAAGCGAGCCAGCAGGTAGGGCCCTTGGACACGGTCGGGCACAACGTCCCGCGCATCGATGCCTACGAGCGCGTGACCGGGAGAGCGACCTACACCGGTGACGTTCGGCTCCCCGGGATGCTGTACGCACGGGTCTTGCGGAGCCCCCATCCACACGCGCGCATCCGCAGTATCGACGTATCGAAGGCGGAGGCCTTGCCGGGCGTCAGGGCGGTCGTCACGCACGAGACACACGAGTTGATCTACAGCTCGGGCTCTATTGCGGGAGGGCGGCAATACAACGACGCGGCCAAGGATATCACGCAACACGTTCGGTACATGTTCGACAACCCCGTGCGCTTCGTCGGCCAGCCCGTGGCCGCTGTGGCCGCGGTCAACCGGCACGTGGCCGAGGAGGCGCTCCAGCTCATTGAGATCGATTACGAAGAGCTGCCGTTCGTCCTCGATCCGGAGGAGGCCCTGGAGCCGGGTGCTCCTCCCATCTGGCCCGAGGGTAATCTCGCGTTGGATTTTCAGAACCAACCGAGACCCTCGGGGGGAACGACCGGGGACCCGGAGGCGGGATTCCGGGCGGCCGATCAGGTGTTCGAAGACCGATACACGACGGCCTTCGTGCAGGACGGCCAGATGGAGCCACGCTCCGCTCTGGCGCAGTGGGAGGGCGACAAGGTCACCATCTACACGCCGACCCAGGGCATCTCGAACTGCCGCCACGACAACGCTCGGGATCTGGGTTTGGATGATCATCAGGTTCAGATCATCTGCAAGTACATGGGCGGCGGGTTCGGCGACAAGAACGGGAGCTACTATTTCGATCTGATCGCCGCGATGCTGGCCAAAGAAGCCGACGCGCCCGTGTTGCTCGAGCTCACGCGGAAGGACGACTGGCTCGGCACACACGGCCGCTGGCACACCGTGCAGGACCTCAAGGTGGGCGTGACGCAGGACGGCACGGTGACGGCGATTCAGCTCGTTGGCTACAGCGGGATGGGTCCGTATCTGAGGAGATCCGGGGGCATCAGCGGGACCGACGCCTACGCGTGTCCAAACGTCCAGCGCGTAATTTATCCGGTGCACACGAACCGGATGGTGTCGGGGAATTTCCGGGCGCCCTCGGAACCCCAGGGCTATTTCGCCATCCAGTCGATGATGGACGACATCGCGTACAAGCTGGGCATGGACCCGGTGGACTTCGCGCTGAAGAACATGCGAAGGCCGACCGAGGAGGTGCAGTTCACGAACTACTTGCTTGAGGAGTGCATCGAGCGGGGTCGGGAGCTCTTCGACTGGGAGGCCCGCTGGCGTCCCGAGCCGGGCTCGGACCCCGGACCGATCAAACGTGGCGCCGGCATGGCGTTCATGATGTTCCGATCGGGCGTCGGCCCGAGCAGCGCGATCCTCCGGGTGAATTCCGAGGAGCTGTACACGCTTTTCATAGGCGTCACAGACATCGGCCCCGGCGCGAAGACCACGATGGCCATGATTGCTGCCGAGGAGCTGGGGGTACCGTTGTCGCAGGTGGA
>Ga0310122_10003283_pt1 | contig 10271 bp, 3 predicted proteins | sample CB6_Bottom_1051__FD_203503 | JGI IMG/M metagenome (GOLD analysis project Ga0310122, IMG submission 203503) | Marine microbial communities from Western Arctic Ocean, Canada - CB6_Bottom_1051 | ecosystem: Environmental > Aquatic > Marine > Oceanic | place: Canada: Western Arctic Ocean | collected...
ATGAACCAATTCTCCTCAATGTTGCTTGCCGGCGGCCTTGCATTGTTTTTGTGGGGCCCTGGTGGTGAACGACTCGATCGGGCTGCTGACCTGAACCCATGGTCTTTCAGCGACTATGAGGTAGTTGGATTCCCTCTCTCTTCAGCGAATGACGAGGTCATCCAAGCCTACTGCGTCCGGTGTCACAACGAGAGAATGCTTCGCGGTAATCTATCCCTTGAGGATTTCCGAGTGTCTACTTCCCATGAGGAAGGAGAGACTGCCGAGAAGATGATCCGGAAGCTTCGGGCAGGTATGATGCCCCCGCCTGGGGCTCGTCGTCCGGCAGGCGATACGCTTCTAATGCTGGTGGAAAGCCTGGAGTCCTACATGGACTTGGCTGCGGCTCGGACCCCGAATCCCGGTGGCCGTACCTTCCAACGGTTGAACCGGGCCGAGTATGAAAGCTCAATCAAGGATCTACTGGGTCTGAGAATCGACGCTGGAGATTATCTCCCGCTTGATACCAAGAGTGCCAATTTCGATAACATCGCTGACGTCCAGATGGTCTCTCCCACGCTTTTAGATGCCTACTTACATGCTGCAGCTGAAATCAGCCGACTAGCGGTGGGAGATGCCGAGGCGACCCCAAGTGAGACCCAGTACCGGATTCCGAGATGGGCCTCGCAACTGGACCGGGTTGATGGAGCACCTTTCGGGACTCGGGGCGGCACGTCCGTCGAACACTATTTCCCAGCGGATGGAGAGTACGTGTTCCGTATGTCTTTCCATCACGAGACGACTGGCACTGTTGTAGGTAACGGGCGCTCTGCATTGCACACCGCGTATGCTCTAGAACAGATAGAGGTATCGGTTGACGGCGACCCGGTAGCCCTTCTCGAGATGGACCGATGGATGCACGTGTCGGACCCGACTAGCGTCGAAATGCGAACTGAATCGGTCTTCGTTCAGGCCGGTTCACATCGCATAGCGGCAGTGTTCATACGGCGTGCTGAAGGGCCCGTGCAGGATCTCGTATCCCCTCATGACTGGTCGCTAGCCAGCACCGCTATTGCCGGCACCTACGGCGTCAATTCTTTGCCTCACATGCGTGACTTGGGAATCGCGGGGCCTTTTGGAGCTACCGGCGTATCAGAGACGGTCACGCGCACTCGAATTTTCACATGCCAACCGTCGACGCCTCGTGAAGAGCGTACGTGCGCAGAGAGCATCCTTGGAGATCTCGGAACTCGGGCATTCCGTAGGCCTCTCACGGATGGAGACCGCGACGCTCTGATGCTCTTCTACGAACAAGGAGCTTCCGAAGGAGGATTCGATCTCGGGGTGCGCACAGGATTGGAAGCGATTCTGGCCAGCCCTCATTTCGTTTTTCGCTTCGAAGAGCCACCTGGACCGGTAACTGCGGGTCAGAGCTACCGGATTAGTGATATAGACCTCGCGAGTAGGCTTTCTTACTTCCTTTGGGGTGCTCCCCCTGACACCGAACTACGTTCGGTTGCGGAGCAGGGTAATCTTTCGGACCCGAAGACACTTGAGGCGCAGGTTTACCGGATGCTTTCTGACAGTCGCGTGGAGGCACTAGGGCCCCGGTTTGCAGCTCAGTGGCTAAGGCTCCAAGACTTGGACAAGGTCCACCCTGACGTGCGACTCGACCCCGACTTTCATCAGCAGCTTGCAGATGCGATGCGGCGCGAGACAGAACTGTTCTTCAACAGCCTTATAAGCGAAGACCGTAGTATCTTTGATCTCTACGAGGCAGACTACACCTTCGTAAATGAGCGGCTTGCCAAGCACTACGGCTTCTCGGGAGTTACTGGAGAGGCATTTCAGCGATTCACATACCCCGATGATAGTAGACAGGGTATCTTCGGACACGGGAGTATTCTGACTTTGACGTCGCATGCCGGTCGGACCTCTCCAGTACTGCGTGGTAAGTGGGTAATGGAGGTTTTGATCGGTTCACCGCCACCGCCACCGCCACCTGGAATTCCGGATCTTGAAGAGACCGAAGGTAGTGAAGAAGGAAGACTTCTTACGACCAGGGAGCGGATGGCGCTGCACCGGGAGAATGCATCCTGCAACTCATGCCATCGCATGATGGATCCGATTGGCCTGGTACTGGATAACTTTGGTGTAAGCGGGAAATGGCGGGCCCGCGAGAACGGAACGGCGCTCGATACCAGGAGTGAGTTTTACGACGGAACTCCCATTGAGACTCCGGCTGACCTGACCCGGGTTTTGTTGAACCGACCCATCCCTCTGGTTAGGACTTTTACTGAGAACCTTATGGCATATGCTCTGGGGCGGCGTGTGGAGTACTACGATCAACCGACTATTCGCGACATCACCAAGCTGGCTGAGATGAATGACTATCGCCTGTCATCGTTTATCCTTGGGGTCATAAAAAGTGACGCTTTTCAGATGCAGAGGGCCGGAGCAAGTGTCGAAATACCCTTGAGCGAACAAGAGATCCACTGAGGAGGCCAGGGAGAGCATGAAGTTTATTACTGGTAAGCAGATCGGAAGACGAACCTTCTTGCGGGGTGTAGGCTCTACCGTGGCATTGCCCTTCCTGGACGCGATGGTTCCTGCCGGTCGGGTATTATCTGGCTCCTCCGCACTTTCTGATCCGACGCGCTTGATCGCGATTGAAATCGTCCACGGTGCTGCCGGTAGCAATGAGTGGGGAGCTACCCAAAATCTTTGGTCTCCGACCGAGGTTGGCCGGGAATTCGATCTGACGCCGAGTTCGCTACTACCGCTGGAGGATTACCGCGAATATCTGACCATCATCAGTAACACTGACGTTCGGCAGGCGGAGGCCTCTAAACCCAAGGAAATCGGGGGTGATCATTTCAGATCTAGTGCGGTATTTCTGACACAGGCACACCCGAAGCAAACTGAGAGTTCCGATGTATATGTAGGTGCTTCCCTGGATCAGATTTATGCTCGTCGTTTTGGACAGGATACACCGATTCCGTCCATGCAACTCTGCATTGAAAATGTTGATCAGGCTGGGGGATGTGCGTACGGATATGCATGCGTGTATACCGACACCATCAGTTGGGCTTCTGCTTCTAACCCTCTCCCGATGATCCGTGATCCGAGGGTCGCATTCGATCGTCTTTTCGGGGCCGGTGGAAGTCCGGAAGCTCGAGCGGCCCGTCGTCGAACGAGCCACAGTATTCTCGACTGGATCACTGAGGATATAGCCGAACTAAAGCGCACACTTGGCCCTAATGATCAGTTGCGCTTGGATCGCTATCTGGAGAATGTCAGGGAACTTGAGCGCCGGATTGAGGGTGCTGAAGTCAAGAACCGGAGCGGTGAGGCTCGTGAGCTTCCAGAAGCGCCAGCGGGTGTTCCTGATTCCTTCAGTGAACACGTCCACTTCATGTTCGACCTTCAGGCTCTCGCATTCGCATCTGACATGACTAGAGTCTTCTCACTTAAACTTGGTCGGGATGCCTCATCCCGTGTCTACCCAGAGAGTGGAACTGACACTCCGTTCCATCCAGGATCCCATCACGGTGGTCGAGAAGAGGCAGTCCTGGATTTTGCTGCTATCAATAAGTACCACGTCAGTATGCTTCCTTACCTCATGAATAAACTGAGTGAGATCTACGAGGGTGACACTCATCTGCTGGATAAGACGATGATCGTCTATGGTTCACCGATGGCGGACGGGAACCTTCATAACCATCGTCGGTGTCCGTTGGTCGTCCTTGGTGGGGCTAACCAACAGCTTGACAATAACCTGCACGTGATGGCACCGGACGGTACCCCAATGGCAAACGCGATGTTAACCCTGATGCACAAGCTTGGGATGGACGACATCGAGAGCTTCGGGGATAGTACCGGTGAGCTGTCACTTACGGCGCCTACGAGTAAGGGCTAAGGAGAGACACTGTGGGAATGAGTGCGCACCTTAGTTCTGATCAGTTCTCGGTGAGGACTTGGGCCTCTCTGGGCTTCTGTCTTCTTCTGTGTGCTGCTATCCCAGCGGATGCGCCCATCGCAGATGCCTCCATGCGCAATGACATCGCGCAAGTCAGATCATTGGTAGTGGATGGTGCGGAGGTGAATGCAGCTCATGGAGACGGCATGACCGGTCTACACTGGGCTGCCGAGAATGGGAACCCTGAAATTGCGAGCGTCCTTCTCGAATCTGGAGCAGACGTCGAAGCTGTCACACGGCTCGGGGCATACCGTCCACTCCATCTTGCAGCTCGCAAGGGACATGTGTCAGTCATCCAACTTCTGCTGGATGCCTCGGCAGACGCTGCCGTTGAGAGCACAACTGGAAAAGTGACACCACTCCACTTTGCTGCCGCATCGGGGAAGGCTGCAGCAGTTGAAGCCCTGATCAATCATGGCGTAGAAATTGACGTAATGGAGTCGGTTTGGGGTCAGACGCCCTTGATGTTCGCCGCTGCGGCTGGACGTACAGAGGTCATCCGGGTGCTTCTCCAGGCTGGAGGTGATCCGGCTCTGACAGCTGCGGTTATCGATATGCCGACACGTGATGAGTTCGATCGTGGGGATCAACAGGCTCGGCGTGAGCGGATGGCAGAGGCCCAGCAGACGATTAGTGGAACCGGAGAAGTGAGACCGGAAGATGCCGAAAGGCTAGCTGCAGCGAACTCGAGGGGAATCCCGAGCGAACAGGAACTTTTACTGGTTCAGCAGCGGGACAGGGTCAATCAACCACTCTCTCACGCTCAGCTTGTGGGTGGATATGGAGGGATGACGGCTCTCTTGTTGGCTGTTCGTGACGGCCATGTCTCGACGGCGTTCGCTCTTCTTGATCATGGTGCGGAAATTGATCAGGTGAGTACCGGGGATCACACATCTCCCCTCCTCATGGCGCTCATCAACGGTCACTTCGATCTAGCAATGGAACTTTTTGAGCGCGGCGCTGACCCGACGATCTTGAGTGATGCCGGTGCGACACCACTATACATAGCATTGAACACGGAGTGGATCCCGAAGTCACGGCACCCCCAGCCTACCCACCGTCTTCAACAGGAGGTCACATACCTGGATCTTATGAAGACGTTCTTAGAAGCGGGGGTAGATCCTAACGCAAGACTCACGAAACAGCTCTGGTACACCACATTTGGTGACGACTACCTGAGGACTAATAGGACTGGAGCGACTCCCTTCTGGCGGGCTGCATATGGCTTGGATCTTAAGGCCATGAAGTTACTGGTTGAGTACGGAGCCGATCCGAACACCCCAACCAAGAAATCTGCTGCGAGGAGTTATCGGGGAGGGAGTGGAGCCCAAAGCAGGATGCTGGATTCTTCGGGGCTACCGCCGGTACCTGTTGGGGGTCCTGGATCCTGGCCGATTCATGCGGCATCAGGGATAGGATACGGCGAGGGGTACGCTGCAAATATCCACAGGCACGTGCCAGAGAGTTGGATTGCTTCGGTGCGTTACCTAGTCGAAGAGCTCGGGGCGAACGTCAACGCTCGAGATCATAACGGGTACACAGCTTTGCATCATGCTGCAGCTCGAGGAGATAACGAGTTGATCCTTTACCTCGTGTCTCAGGGAGCCGACGTCTCAGTGGTTAGCCGCAGAGGCCAAACCGTTGCGGACATGGCAAATGGTCCGGTTCAAAGGATCATACCATTTCTTTCCACAGTAGCGCTGCTTGAAGGACTTGGTTCTCAGAACAACCACAACTGTGTGGCCTGCTGACCCGAAAACACCAGTGACCGGGATGACACCCCGCCCCGTGGCCCTGGTGAAGAGAGTCGAGCGAACTTGGTACCCTTAGGCTCTGGGGACCAGTAGTCCTAGACCGACTGTATAGACTGGTTTTACCCAGCATCAAACAGTGACGCCCTGCTGGTCAGCCCGGTTGTTGATATGTACCGTTGCAGCACGGAAATACTCCTACTTTAAGGTTATCCAGATGTGCTTTCGTTGGCTTCTTCTCGGAATGGTCAGTGTAGCTTTCACAGCCGCCCCAGCGTTTGCACAGATTACAACTGAAGAGCTCTCAGCTGCGAAGCAGGCGCTCAAATGGCGTGAAATCGGCCCGACGATCATGGGCGGCCGCGTTTCAGATATCGCTGTCGTCGAATCAGATCCGAGCGTCTTCTATGTCGGTACGGCTACGGGTGGAATCTGGAAGACCACGAATGCAGGGATAACTTTTGAGCCGGTTTTCGATCACGAGGAAACCTCTTCAATCGGTGATGTTACGGTAGCACCTTCGAACCCGAATGTTATCTGGGCCGGTACGGGTGAGCCCCAGAACCGTCAATCTTCCCCATGGGGAAATGGGGTTTACCGTTCGACTGATGCAGGCATGTCCTGGACTCACATTGGACTGCAGAATACGCACCACATATCCCGGATCCAGGTGCACCCCAGGGATCCCGAGGTCGCGTATGTCGCCGCGGTGGGACACCTGTGGGGTTCGAACATGGAACGCGGCGTCTACAAGACGACGGATGGGGGACAGAACTGGGAGCGCGTTCTATTCGTTGACGAACATACAGGTGCGATCGACTTAGTAATGGACCCCAATGACCCGATGACGCTGTTTGCTGCGATGTACCAGCGACAGCGTCGGACCTGGGGCTTCAATGGCGGTGGGCCTGGTAGTGGAATTTACCGGACGGTGGACGGCGGAAGCTCATGGACGGAGCTAACAGATGGTCTCCCGCAGGGAGATAAGGGCAGGATTGGACTCGACGTCTACAGGCGTGATGGAAACGTGGTCTGTGCCCTAGTGGAAGCGGATGCTCGGACACCAGGCCAGGGCCGGGGTGGTGGACCCGCCCCAGATGATCAGGAAAATGGTGTGTATTGTTCCAGTGATCGCGGAGATAGTTGGCAACAGATGTCGACTACGAATAATCGGCCCATGTACTACTCGCAGATCCGGATCGACCCTAATGACCCAGAACGGATATATCTAGGTGGATCAGACCTTTACCGTTCCTCTGATGGGGGAAGGAATTTCACGAATGACGCTGCAGACGGAGTGCACCCCGACCACCATGCGCTTTGGGTAGATCCGAATGATTCTGATCATCTGCTGTTAGGAAGCGATGGTGGTCTGACCGTGAGTTGGGACCGTTCCGATAGTTGGTACCAGTTTCGGAACTTGCCGATAGCTCAGTTCTATGAAATCGGCATAGATACGAGGGAACCCTACCACGTGTGTGGGGGGCTCCAGGATAACGGTTCGTGGTGTGCGCCATCAGACACCTGGTCGAATCAGGGTATACGCACTCGTGACTGGTATAACGTTGGAAGTGGAGACGGTTTCTTTACCACGATGCATCCGACAAACCCGACAGTCATGTTTGCTGAGTCCCAGGGCGGTAACTTGACTCGATTGGATCTCACGACCATGGAGCGCTCTCGAATCCGCCCGATTGGTCAAAGAAACGAAGATGGTGAGCAACTGGACCTGCGCTGGAATTGGGACTCCCCAATCCTGATGTCCGTCCATGATGAAAACACTATCTACGCGGGCGCGAACATTCTCTTCAGGTCTGCTGATCTAGGGCAGACATGGGACCAGATAAGCCCTGACCTTACGTATGAGATCAGTCGAGATACCCTCTCAATCATGGGCGTATCCGGTTCAAAGCCGCAGATGTCGCTAAACGACGGCCAATCCAGCTACGGAAACCTTACCGTGATCGGGGAATCACCCATGAACAGTGAGGTTATATATACCGGGGCAGACGATGGTCGGGTTCAGGTTACACAGGATGGGGGCAGCACTTGGACTGATCTTACGGACAACATCGATGATCTCCCAGGCAATGTGTATGTGACGCGCATTGTCGCATCGCATGCGGATGCGGGAACGGTCTATGCGGCTTTTGACAACCATCGTTCGGATGATTTTGCTCCGTACCTGTTCGTCAGTACAGATTTCGGAAGTGATTGGCGACCGGTGGTTAATGGCTTGCCCTATTCCTCGCTAAGCGCTCTCGCACAACATCCCCGAAACCCGAACCTGGTTTTCGTTGGAAACGAAATTGGGATATACGTATCAGTCGATGCTGGGGAACAGTGGGTTCGACTCGACAACGGCCTCCCGACTGTGCCGGTAGACGATATCAAAATCGAACCCCGAGAAAACGATCTGGTGATAGGAACACACGGGCGTGGCATTTGGATCATGGATGATATCACCCCGCTCGAGGAACTCACTCCAGAGGCCATTTTATCGGAAGCCCACCTTTTCGGGATTCAGCCAGCGACCTCGTACAATGCCTACACCCCTCAGGGTTGGACCCCGGGTATCTTCTCGGCCCCGAATCCCCCGATGGGGGCGCGAATCCGGTATCACTTGGCAAAAGACACAGACGAAGTATCTGTATCGATAACAGACCTGAGGGGGCAGTCGCTGCGAGAACTAGAGGGGACAGGTAATGTTGGCCTTAACGAGGTGATCTGGGACTTAAGGCTTCAAGAAGAGGACTCCAACGGTGACTTAATGGATCCAGGTCCAAGGGCACTCCCGGGGACATATCTGGTGCAGCTTGAAGCTGGGAACAGTGTCCTTGAAGGTGAGCTTTCGGTCCACCTCGATCCAAGAGTCACCATTAGTCCCACGGTCCTGATGGCACGTCAGGATGCGATGATTTCGTCATATCGCTTGTCCGGGGTAGTCTCCGAGGCCAACTCGGCCCTAGGACTGCTGGAAGCGCAACTCGAAGATGCTCTCAGCTTGCTAGGCGAGGCGAGTCCAGAAAGCGACGACCTAGTGAACGAAATAGAGCGACTTCTAAATGATCTGAGGTTGATCAGGTCGGAGGTAGAAGCGGTGGCAAGCGGTGCAAACCTGGTTGGTCAAATCGAAGGAGTTACAGGCCCTCCAACTGCTGATCAGTTGCGTCAAATTGAAGACTCATGGGAGGAAATCCCGGCGCTTATCGATAGGCTTAACATCTTAATCACTACTGAAGTCCCGGCCCTTTATGCCCGGCTCGATGATGAGGGTATTCGCCCGGATCCTGGATCTGCGATCGAAATGCCAAGGCGGCGGCGCTGAGGGGGTGATGGATATGGAACAGATTCAGTTAACCCTGCCCGATGGGGACATCTTAACGATGGGGCGGGGTGTTACGGCGAGCGAAGTTGCTGCGTTAATCGGTCCTGGCTTGGCTAAGGCAGCCCTTGCTGCAGTTGTGGATGGTGTGATCGTAGGCTTAATGGACCCCCTTGAGCGTGATGCGGAGATACGGATCTTGACTGTGAAGGACCCGGAATCGCTTCCCGTACTGAGGCACTCTGCCGCTCATGTACTCGCGACTGCAGTCAGGGAGTTGCTTCCCAGTGCTGGGATTGGTTTTGGCCCGGCCATTGAGGAAGGCTTCTACTATGACTTTGACGTAGATACGCCGTTCACACCGGATGATCTGGAAGCGTTTGAGCGGAGGATGGTTGAGGTCACTGCAGCCGACCATCCGTTTGAGAGACGGCAGGTCACTAAGGAGGAGGCACGCAAGCTTTTTGGTGACGATCCACTCAAGCTTGAGAGGCTAGAAGAGTTCGATGACGACGAGGTGATCACTGTATACCAGAACGGACCATTTCTAGATCTATGTAAGGGTCCCCATGTGCCGAGCACGGGAAAGCTTGAACATTTCAAGTTACTTTCTGGTGCGGGTGCGTATTGGCGTGGAGACGAAAAGCGTCAAATGCTCCAGCGGATCTACGGTACCGCGTTCCACCGTCGTACAGAACTGGAACAACACCTAGATCGGCTTGAAGAAGCGAAAAAGAGGGATCACCGCGTAATCGGAAAGGAATTAGACCTTTTTAGTATCCAGGAAGAAGTTGGCTCTGGCCTCATCCTGTGGCATCCCCGGGGTGGGATCATCCGCCACAAAGTCGAAGAGTTTCTGAAGGAGACGCTTCTCGAACACGGCTACGAACTCGTGTTTACTCCGCAGATCGCTAGTGAGGAGCTATACCGGATCAGTGGACACCTCGAGGTTTTTGAGGAGAACATGTTCCCGGCCATGGAGGACGAAGGTACGCGTTTTCGCATGAGGCCTATGAACTGTCCTCACCACTTCATGATCTACAAGACTCAGACTCGCTCGTATCGTGACCTTCCGCTGCGCTTTGCTGAACTTGGAACCTGCTACCGTTATGAACGCTCTGGGACCCTGCACGGCATGCTTCGAGTGCGCTGCTTCACCCAGGATGATGCTCATATATTCGTGCGATCTGACCAAATCGCTGAGGAGTATGAGCGCCTTCTGGATCTGGCGGACTAC
>Ga0310122_10003284_pt1 | contig 10271 bp, 6 predicted proteins | sample CB6_Bottom_1051__FD_203503 | JGI IMG/M metagenome (GOLD analysis project Ga0310122, IMG submission 203503) | Marine microbial communities from Western Arctic Ocean, Canada - CB6_Bottom_1051 | ecosystem: Environmental > Aquatic > Marine > Oceanic | place: Canada: Western Arctic Ocean | collected...
GTTGGATCGAGCGTCCAGGCCGAGCGGCTTGTTCTGTTGGGAGCCTCCTATGGCAAGAACATTCTCGCGATTTGCGATGCTGACGGTCAGGTGTTGTGGTCGCACAGGACCGCGGGTCCGGCCAGGGGCCACGCTGGGCACCATGACGTACACCTCCTGCCAAACGGCAACATCCTCTATCACGACAGTTGGACCAAGCTAACTGAAATGACATTGAACAAGAAAGTCGTCTGGACTTATGACTCCGCCACGATGAACGGAAACAAGGGTAAGCGAGTCGATGTCCATGCGTTTGCCCGATTGGCAAACGGCCGTACGATGATCACCGAGAGTGGTGTGGGACGCATCATCGAAGTGAACCGGGAGGGCAAGATCGTGCACCGGTTCCCGCTCAAGAAAGGCGGCACGCAGGCCACGCGCCTCGTCCGAATCACGTCCAAGGGCACCTATCTTGTCTGCTCGGAACAACCTGGCCTCGTCACCGAGTACAACCGTAAGGGCGAAGTCGTGTGGGACTACCTGATCAAGACGCGAGTCTACGGTGCTATCCGGCTGAAGAGTGGCAACACGCTGATCGCATCAGGGAGCGGCAACAGTGTGGTGGAAGTCACTCCCAACAAGAAAGTTGTCTGGGAAATCAAAAGCAAAGTGCCCGGCACAGAAATTGAGCTGAAATGGACGACCTGCCTGCAAGAACTGGACAACGGCAATTTCATCGTCGGAAACTGCCACGCGGGGCCGAACACCCCGCAAATCTTCGAGATCACTCGGGACAAGCAGATCGTCTGGCAGTTCAACGAATACGAACTCGTGGGCAACGGCCTCGCCTGTTGGCAAATTCTCGGCGACGAGCAATCTGGTATTGTGCGCGGAAAGCTCGCGGCTTTGAAGAAGTGACGCTGTCTCATTGAGCCAACTTACGGTTGCACGAATCGTCCTCAGCAAATACGCTGAATAGTTGTTGAAAACATCGCAGTGCGGCGATCGAACTGCGGATGCCCGAATAAAGGAGCACGAAGCATGTCACAGTCTGAGATTTCCATTACTGGCGAACCGGTCTCGGATGCCACGTGCCGATTCACTGTTGATCGACCCGTGTATCCCGATAAGTCGTTCGCGTTCTTGAGCAAGGAAGCGGCTGACAACTCGCCGTTGGCGAGTCGCCTGTTCGAGATTGACGGTATCACAAGGGTTGTGATCTCGCACGATCAGGTCACGGTTAACAAGTCAGCACAGGCAGATTGGCCAGTGATCGGAAAGTCCATTGGCACGGCGATTCGAGCCCACTTGGCCAGTGATGATCCAGCCGTGTCCGACGCCGCTTGGGAAAATGTGCCTTCCAGCGAGGAAATGCGCGAGCAAGTGCAACACGTGCTGGACACCGACATTAATCCCTCGGTCGCCGAACATGGCGGAGTCATCAGGCTTATTGATGTCAAGGAAAACCAAGTGTTTATCCAGATGGGTGGCGGTTGTCAGGGCTGCGGGCAAGCGGATGTCACGTTGAAATTCGGAATTGAAAACTCGATTCGTGCGGCCGTTCCCGGCGTGGGTGACATTCTGGACGTTACCGACCACGCCTCCGGCCGTAATCCTTACTATACGCCGTCGACGAAATAGGCTTGCCGGGAATCTCGTCGCGAAAGTCCCAAGACTTTCGAGAAGCGGCGAAGAACGGGATTCTTGGCGAGTTCGGCTACAAAAATCGCAGAGCTATGCCACGCGTGCTGCTGCTCTTGCCGACGACCACATACCGAACCGAAGCCTTTGTGGGTGCGGCGACGCGGTTGGGAGTCGACGTAACTGTCGTTTCTGAACAACCCAATACGCTCGCGCGGCTTAATCCGGCAGGCTTGCTCACACTTGATTTCAAAGATTCGCAAAAAGCGGCGCAGCGGGTGGTTGAGTTTTCGACGAGCCACGGAATCGACGCCGTCGTACCGGTTGATAGCCAAGTCGTTGTGGTTGCAGCGGCGATTTCCGCGGCGCTGGGACTTCGCCACAACTCAATCGAGTCAGTCACGGCCGCCCATGACAAACATCTCATGCGCGAACGGTTTAAGCAGGCGGGCGTTCCTGCTCCACAGTCCACGCTCTGCTCGCTGGACGAAGACCGCGCCGCTCTGGCAGGTCAAGTTGACTTTCCTTGCGTTGTTAAACCCCTTTCGCTCGCAGCCAGCCAAGGAGTGATCCGCGCTGACGACGAAAGCCAGTTCATTCGCGCTGTTGGCCGGCTGCAAGCAATTCTGGAACGTCAACACGGCATGCCCACGGCTTCATGTAGCACAAGCGTCTCCGCTTGTGCAGACAAGCGGGGACGTATGTCCGACAGCTCGTCAACATCGTCGCGACAATTCCTCGTTGAGCAGTTCGTTGGCGGGCCAGAGGTCGCCTTGGAAGGCATGCTCACACGCGGTGAACTTCGAGTGCTCGCGTTGTTCGATAAACCTGATCCGCTGGACGGACCGTTCTTCGAAGAGACGATCTACGTGACGCCTTCGCGGCTGGCTGCGGAAAAACAAAAAGCGATCGCCCAGTGTGCCGAACAAGCGGCCCGAGCATTGGGACTGACGGAAGGACCAATCCACGCCGAAGTGCGGCTCGCAAAAGATGGCCCATCCGTGATCGAGGTCAATTCCCGTTCGATCGGCGGTCTTTGCTCGCGCATGCTCCGATTTGAGACTGGAATGTCGTTGGAAGAGTTGATCATTCGCCACGCGCTCGAGGAAGATTTTGAACTGCCCGAGCGCCAATCGCAGGCGACAGGCGTGATGATGATTCCGACCGCACGCGCCGGTCGGTTGATCGAAGTCCACGGCCTCGACGAGGCGAAAGCGGTGAGTGGGATCGAAGACGTGACGATCTCGGCACACCTAGGGCAACGCTTGGTCCCTCTTCCCGAGGGTTCTCGATATCTCGGCTTCATTTTCGCACGTGCCGACTCACCAGAAGCAGTCGAGGCGGCGCTGCGCGAATCGCATTCCAAGTTGAAGTTTGTGATTGAGCCAACTAACGATTGTACGCGCGAAGGCGGCCGCACATCACCGGCTGAAGAATCAACGGGGGCTGTGTGACATATGCGAGCCAACTCGAAACACCACCCATTCTCGACCCTGCGACAGGCGTAACCCCGCGCAGTTTGTTCGTTTTTTGGCGTTCTTCCGATGAGCCAATTCGCGTAGAATGAATTTTTATCGAGACGAGTGGTTTCAAGCAGAAGCCGCGCGATATCGGGCATTCACTTCCGCCCAATCGATGTGGCCCATGAACTTCTCGACGTATGCGGTCTTGCGGTTATGGTAGTCGATGTAGAAGGCGTGTTCGTAAACGTCGATCACGATTAATGGTGCGGCCATCCAAAGCGGTCCTTGTGCATGCTCGTCGCTGACAACGTTGTAGAGTTTTCCATTGACTGGATGAAATGTCAGCATGGCCCATCCCGCGGCAGCTTTGGCACTGGCCTGGAAGTCGTCGGACCATTTGTCGAGAGAGCCAAATCGCTGTTGAATGGCCGTGCGCACGTCAGCTTTGGGGTCAGGCATCTTTGGCGCAAGACCGTCAAAGTACAACTCGTGAAGGATGACGCTGTTCCCTTTGCTTTGTCTGGCGCGTTGCATGGCGCCGTAGGCGCTCGCATCGATGGCAGTGCCTTCCTTAATGCTGCGTTCCAACTTGGCGTCGAGGGCCGAATAGCCGCGCAAAGCACCCCCGTAATGTGCGGTGTGGTGCGGAGCGATTTGCTCGGCACTCAGAAAACCGGGGATCGACTTGTGTCGCAGCGGCTTCGGTTTACCCGTGACCAAACCGCTCGCGGAGAAATTGACTCCGTCGGCAGCTTCAGCTTCTGGAAGACCTGAAACAAGCATCGTGCCTGCCGCGGCTCCAGAGGAAGCGAACAGAAAGTTGCGTCTTGATAGGTTGTTCATTGGATTTGTCCTCCCTAAGGTGCGAGTCCAAAATTCGCCAAGTGCCGGCACCAATTCGTTGTATGTACCGGGCTAGCGGGAACGGTCACGTTCCTGGCCACTGCGAACTGCGTCCAAACGTCGCTCGTAGTGATCGGCATAGAATCCTGCCACGCACTAGCTATATCCGAACGGGACGCGATTTGACAATGCTGAACGGGGCTGAATCGAGGCACGCGACTAACTTGCGGATCACAGGAGATTTAACCGGAGAAGGAATGAAACGCGACATGGGCCGAGCTTCCTTGGCTACCGTCTCGTTCTCGGGATCCTGACAGTTCTTGTCCAACTGACGTCATTCGCGAAGCGGTCCCGCTTCCTTCAACTCGATCCGGATTCCTTGATCTTTTTGATCGTCCAAGCTGCCTCCATCGTCCGTGCCGTTAAGCCCAACCGAATACACGACGACGGCTTCGTCGCTGACTCGGACGACTAACGGCTTACCGGTAAACGGATCCTGTCGCGATTCCTCAGTACCGGGAAGTTCGCCGAGGGCTGGTTTGTTGGGGATTCCCTCGGGCGATTTGCGTTGCAGAGCGTTTAGCAGACGCACGCAACGCACGCGAGCCAGTGCCCTGTCATGAGCATTTCGAACTTGAAGGATCGCGGGAACGAATAACCCCGTCATTACACCATATTCTCCCTCTGCTAAGCCGTTTAACTCGTCGGCAATCGCGTGGCGTGGTCGCGTTGCCAGGAGATTCATTTCGTCCATCAGATCGAGATAATCGCACTCGTCCAATTTGAACCACCATAGTAACGCCATGGATCCCCCGAGAAACTCCCGAAACGACGCCAATCCATAGATCCGCTCCGAAGCCAAAGCGTGCTTGAAACCGTTGGCTGATTCACAGTCGGCGAGTGCCGAGTCGATCCGACGCCGTTGTTTGTTGGTCAGAGGACTCCGTTCGAGCACGGCGCCGATCACCTTGAGACTCATCAGACGGCACGCCGTGCCTACAAGATAACCCACGACCATCGGTTCGTACTCGACGAGTCGCGAGAGTGCCAGCATCTGGAGCCCCAGTTTCAACGCCTCATCGAATTTGCCTTGCGACATCAGCATCCCGGCGCGCGCCGAGCAGTGACGCATGGCCGATCTTGTCTCCGAAATGGTCTTCAGATGCAGTGCAAGTGATTTCGACGGCTGTGCCCCAATTCGCCAATCGGATTGATAGCCCAAACAGTCGGCAGCACGCTCGTAGTGCGAGAAGGCCTCCGCATGCTGCTGGAAGGCCTCCCGCAACATTGTTATTTGCTCAGCATTCGGGCGAAACGATCTGTATCCTTCCGTCGATTGATATTCGCTCAGCAGCCGAGTGAGCTGTTCGGTGTGAGGCCGCGCACGCCGGATCCACGTTTGTGCGTTGTCGTCTTTGGGGAGTGCGTTGGCGTAAAGTTCATCAAACGTGAGCGGCACGCCTTCATCGCGCAGTTTCGCCAGCCGAGCTTCAATCCGTGAGCCCGCCTGCCAACTTCGAAAAGCGTTGTAGCCCAGGCCCAGGCCGAGTAGCAGCCCCAGAACGATCAAGATTTTCTTCCAGAGTTTTCTCTTCGGGCGGACGGATTTCTTCTCGTCGTCGGCTGCGGGGGCGGGTACTGTGGGATTCAATTCGCTCATAATTCAATTCCTGCTGAAACAGACTGACATTGTATTCGAAAAAGTCAGAAACGCCGATCTTCTTGACCGCCAGTTGCTCGGTGCCCTGAGTCACGGTTTCCGAGTGACCCTGCAGACCATGATCACCAACTAAAGTCGCAACCCGATGATCGCTACGCCACACAATCAAGACATTCAGTCCCATGCCGACGACGACCAGCGCGGCGGTTGCAAACCCCAACGATGGCATTCGCCGCTCAACATAAGCCGCCACCTCTTGGCGAGCGGGATGCGTTAGCTTCCCGGCCCCCAACGATGGCATTCGTCGCTCTGTGACAGTTGCGGAAACCGCAACTGAGGCTGATCGCATTTCGGGTTCAGAACTAACGACCGCGAGTTCCGCTGTGATTGACGAACGGATCGCCGACGTCACTTCGGCAGGAACTTCATGCGGCACGCGAGACTCCAGCCACACGATCATGTCTCGATCGTCATCCGCCCGCATGTCGGCGTTGACGCGATCGGCTTGCTCGCCATTTTCTTTGCCCGTCATTGTTTCGTCTCCCTGACCAACTTCGAGGCCAAAACCGAGACAACATCCAGCCCCCTGCGGAGTTTGGCGATCGCGGATCGGTACCGCGTAGCGATGGTCCCCTGCGGTGTCTCGGTCACCTACGCCACCTCGCGAAACGTCAAGCCGCCATAAATGTGAAGCTCCAGAACTTCCCGTTCAGCAATCGTCAGTTCGGCGAGTGCCGTTTCGAGTTCCCCGCGATCGTCCACACGACTCAGCCGGTCCGGCATCGCATGCTGCTGAATTCCTTCGGCGTCAACTAAACCACTGTGCCGCATCCGAGTCGATCGCGTCAGAATGCGATCGGCTTCACGTCGGGCGATTGTAAACATCCAGGCTTCCAGGCTGTTCACTTCACGCAGCCGTTCACGAAACCTGACGGCACGCAGAAAGGTCTCTTGCAGGGCGTCAGCCGCGAGATCACACGATCCCGTTTTTGAGACTAGGAACCGAAACAGACGCTGACAACACGAATCGTAGAGCGACTGAAAGGCATGCTCGTCTCCATCCGCAAGTCTCTCCGCGAGTGGCTTCATTCGCTTCCGCCGCTGTGAAATAAGGCTCTGCCGTTCGACGGTGCACACCAACATGAAGCACGAAATTTCTTAGATGACCTGCCAATCGGTGGCATTTATTGGAAAATCCTGAAAATTTCATCAGTTTAACCGAGACAGGCAAGGTCCGTCCGCCGAACCCGGATTATTCACGCCAGGCGAACAGGGAACGTCAGCCCGCCGGTTCGAGGATTGCCAATCAAAACCGGATTGTCACAGACTAGACCATTTCCATCGTTTGTCTGCAGGAGCATGTACCGCGAAACTCAGCCAGTCAGTTTGGATTCTGCAACATCGACGGCTACCGGTAAGGCGACTGTAAAGGTCGAGCCTTGCTCGTTACCGGTCGCCCAAACGCGACCGTTGTGAGATTCCATGATAGTTCGGCTAATTGCCAAACCGATTCCCATCCCTTCAGCCTTGGTGGTGTAGAATGGGTCGAAGAGTTTGGCCGACTCTTCAGGTGAGAAACCACAGCCACGGTCGCGGACATCAATGTGCAGTTCACCGTCCAAGCGATGCGTACAGATCTGAATTCTTCGATCCGTGTCGGTCGTATCGCGCATGGCATCCATCGCGTTGCGAAGCACATTCACCAAAACTTGTTGGATTTGGACCCGATCACATCTGGTTTTCGGCAGCATCGGGTCGAAGTCGGTTTGCACCGTCACGCGTTCTTGGCGAAGTTCCGCGACAACAATGCCCAAAGATTCCTCGACGACCTCGTTCAAATCAAGCATCCGCGGATCTGTGGAGGCATTGCCCGTGAAGTCACGCAAGCGGCGGATGATCTCGCCTGATCGATCGACTTCCGCGGAAATCTTCTGAACCCAGTTCAATACCTTTTTCTTTCGTTCGGACGGATCTTCCTCAAGCACCTTGGTCGACGCTACCGCGAAATTCGAGATGGCGTGCAGCGGTTGCGTAATCTCATGCGCGATACCGGCAACCATTTCTCCCATCGTTGATAGGCGTGAGACATGAGCCAACACGCTCTGTTGTTCTTTCCGTCTTTCTTCGGCCAATTGCCGGTGCAACGCATTGGCAAAAATCTGAGCAATCAGACCGAATTGCGTGACGAATCCTTTAGACAAGTGGCGTTCAACCGTCACGCATTCTAAATACACAAATCCCAGCACGACCTCCGAAATGTTCATCGGAGCGTGCAGCAGCGATTTTGTTCCTCGTTGCTCGAACAGCCGCCGGTCGTGGTCCGCTTCGTCCGGGAATTCCGAAAGCGTCGACAAGGCAAACCCTTGTCCACGTTTCGAGACGTCCCAGACCCATCGCATCTCCAAATCATCCAGCCGATGCCACTTACCGGACTGCAAATAATGTGGCGGCGCCGACGTTCCCGCGGCGTACTGCTCGTATGCTCGTTGAACTGATTGCATGTCGTCGGAAAACAAAAACACGCCAACGCGATCAACATCCGTAAATTTGACGATGGTCTTAAGCGACCGATCAAACAGTTCGCCAACGTCTGTCGGCGCAACGTCGATGAATTCGGCGGAAAGCCCAGCAATCAATTCTTCAAATCGAAGCCGCTCCGCTAGGGTCGCTTCGGCGCGTCTGCGTTCCTCAACCTGCTTTTCCAGCCGCCGCATATGTCGATTCGACTCTCGGACACGCCAACGCACCAGCCCAAAGCAGGTCGCCAGCAATACGCCTGCATACATTCCATAGGCCCACAACGTGCGATACCACGGCGGCAGCACGTGGAACTCAAGCGACGCCGTTTCGCTTTCGGCCAATCCGTCGCGAGCTCGCAATTCGAAACGATAGCGACCTTCGCGCAGAGCCGCGAAGTCCTGGTACGACGCACGTGTCCATCCCGACCACTGGTCGTTCAAACCGACCAATCGAGATTGGAATTCATGTGCCGTGTGCGAGTCAAATCGTGGAAAACCGTACTCGATGCGCAGCGTGTCTTTAAAAAAAGGAAGCCTTGGGGAGCTGGCGGAGCGAGTGAAGACTCCACCGAAAATCGTGCCACGCTGTGGTGAACTCAAACGACTAATCCGCGGCAAGATGGACGGCACTGTGTGCCCATCGAGCGATTCGTCGAGCTTGATCAATCGTTCGTCGCTGGTCGTGGCCCACACCGCAGTCCCGCCGCTTTCCGGCACAACCGAGGTGAAATGGCCGACCAAGGCTCTCTGGAATGGGAATACCACCGTCGGACCTGCGTTCGTCCACGCGGCCCGAGCCACTTGCTTTTTGTCGGTGATGAACCAGACGCGATCCCGCGAATCGAGTCGCGGTCGTGAAGCACATGAGAACCACATTCGCCCGTCATTGGATCGTTCCGGCAAAACGGCATCAAATCGATCCTGCGACGCATCGTACTGAAACAGCCCGTTTGGTGTGCCAACAAACAACTGGTCGCGCCAAAGAAACGGAAAGTACCGTCTGCTGTTGTTCAGTCCATGCTGTCTGCCATACGTTTTGACGGGGCCGGCTTGATCGTTGTTGCTGCGCGGGACACGCTTGAGTTGAGCGATCCAGTTCGCGTCCTGCGTACGCACCCACAGACTTCCGTCCGATGTCTCGAAAATGTCAACCACCCGATTCAGACCACTGGCAATGGTGCCACGATTCGTCCATCCGTCGGCACGGAATGAAAACGCATCGATCCGATCGCTGCCAACGTAGACCGTCGTTCCGTCTCGGCTGGCGACGAGCGTTGAGCAAGGGCGATCCGACACCGATGCTAACTTTCCGTCCTCGATCACAAACAATCCACGATCCATCGCCACCAGAACCTGATCCTGTACAACCAGCAAATCGCGACAGTGTCCATTCGCCAACGGTTTTAGCCATGCCAGTCGGCCCGGTGTCGAGAAAGACTTGAGCACGAACAAACCTTGTGTGGTTCCCACGAGCAGATTGTCGGTGTGACGCACCACCGCCCGCACGTCTCCGAGCAAACCGCGATTGAGTTCGAAATACTGAAACGGTGAGCCGATCTTCGTGCGGGCAAGTCCGTGGGCCAACGGAATCCAGAGCCCGTTTTCTTGATCGACAAACACACGCCCGATGACATTTCTCGTCGCCCCAGCGCGGGTGTCGATTAACTGCACAATGTTCCCGATTTCGTCGAACAGGACGACCGCGCGTTTCTGTGTGGATAAGGCAAACAGACCGCCGGGAAGACGCATGCAGCCTGTCGGGGAATGCCTTGTGGCAAACTGCGAGGCCCGCGAATCAAACGGGCGTGTCTGGCCCTCGGAGTGCAGCAGCAGTCCGTCTGTCGCTGTGACCAGCAGTAATTTCGAATCGTCAAACCGCAGTACCGATTGCAGACGGATGTCGCGAACCGGCTCGGCTCCTGGCACCAGTTCCAGAGCATCACCTTCGAGCACCGCTAGTCCGACACCGCTCTGATGCACGTAAAGCTGACCGTCAACCATGTCCGCACATGTAAACTCGCCGGTGTACTTCTCCCGCTCCTGCCGAGCCGTCCACACGCGCAACTGGCCCCGGTCGTCGGCAGGCCAACGAAACAGGTGATGCAGCGCGAGGAAATAAACGCCGCCCGGCGCGGTGATCAACCGATTCACTTGCCCGAAAGCGCG
>Ga0310122_10003285_pt1 | contig 10267 bp, 8 predicted proteins | sample CB6_Bottom_1051__FD_203503 | JGI IMG/M metagenome (GOLD analysis project Ga0310122, IMG submission 203503) | Marine microbial communities from Western Arctic Ocean, Canada - CB6_Bottom_1051 | ecosystem: Environmental > Aquatic > Marine > Oceanic | place: Canada: Western Arctic Ocean | collected...
TACGGACGCAGATACGGTTGCCGCACCGTTTCCAGATACGCCCACGTCCGTCGCGCGAAGGTCACCCGTATGTCCTGAGGACCCGCACGAACAGGGAGACGGAACTCCCAGCCACTGTCGACAGTGCGTTGCGTGGCTCGCCAGGCGCGATTCGCATCACTGCCCCGCGGCGCCTCGGGAGGTGGTCCCCCCACGGCGTAGGACTGCACGGTCTCATCATCGAGACTGACTTCGAGCGTGTGCGGAGCATCGAAGATCGCGAGTTGCCCCCCCGTCCCGCGCGCCAGCGTCACCCTGACGACGTATTCACCGTCCTGTGGGAAGTTGTAGCGGAAGGTTGCGCCACCCCGCGTGCCGAACGGCATGCCGGCGACCCAGTCATCTTGAGAGAGGTCATTGGTCACTCGGAACGTTTCGGTGGTGGCCGACGGCACCGGTCGGCCCACCGCGATCCGACTGATCTTCCGCGCCGCTCTCAAATACCCTTCGAGCAGCGTCGGGGAGACCCCGAGCACGCCGGCGATATTGTCGAATCCGTAGCTTGCACCGTCGGCCGGCAGCAGCTCGGCGACGTCGACCTCCAGGTCCAGCAGATCCCGCACCGCGTGGTGATACTCGGTCCGATTGAGACGGTGGAAGGCCTCGGTTCGTCCCGGGTTCGGGTCGGCGGCGGCAACTCGGTCGAGCTCCGATTCCAGCCAGGTGGTGAAGTCTTCGTAGGTGACACGGTCTGGGCGCGGCCGAGGCAGCGGGGGCATGGCGCCGGCTCGCAGCTTGCGGACGACCCTCTCCCACACGTCGGGTGCCATGGCCACGTTGTCGACATCGAGCGTATCGAGGGCCAGATCGGCCGTGAGCGATCGTTCGTTGTGACACCCGACGCAGTATTGATCCAGGAGCGCACGTTGGGGGGAGCCCGTGTGCCCGGCGGGTGTCGGCTGGGCCCATGTCGAGCGACTGTGACCTCCGATGACGATGAACAGCGCCAGGCCGGCCCCGAGCAGCCCATGGCTTCGACTTCGCTTCATGGTGAGGTCAATCCATCCCCGGGCTACGACCGGAGCTCGGCCACACGCCGCACAACAGCCGGGCCGTCCGGTGCCAACGTCGAGTTCCGGGGGCGACCGGTCAGTACCTTATTCTACGCGAGGCGCCCCGGTTCCTGGGTCGGGTTCTCGACCCCGGGCCACCCGCGACCGGCTCGAGCCGAGGCAGCGGGTGCCGGTGCCCTGAGCTAGCCCGCACCGGGTGCCGGTGAGCCGGAGGTGCTGTTCGGCCACTACACTGTGGTTCGACTCGAGCCGATTGACTCGAGACGCGGCGCCGTCGCGCGGGATGCCGCATTCGAAGCGGGACTCGCCACGAGCTCCTAGCCCGCCAGACCTGCCAGGCGGGCAAACAGGTCGTTGAAGACGGCATCGCGGTCGACGTTGTTCGCCACGCGGATGTTGTGGCGGCCGGTGAACGCCCTTGTGTTGGTGACCGCGAACACCCCTGACTTCGCTCGTTTCAGGGGACTCACGGTCGAGAATTGGTTCTCGAAATCGCGCCTCCCGTAGATCGCTCTTCTCGTGGTCAGGTTGGTCTCGTGATCAGTCCACCGAACGTCGCTCATCAGACCTGCGCCAATTCGCGGCACTACGATATGACCGCCCTCCTCGGCGAGGGGGGTATGGGCCAGGTCCGGCGGCCACCGTCAAGGGGTCGATGGCCTCCGACGTGGCACATCGCGCCAACGAGCCCTGGGCAACAACGCCCTGAGAAGGAGAGGTTGTTACATGCGGGGATCGTGGGCGTACTTGGTGCTAGCCGTCGTGGTCGGAGCTTGCGGTGACACAGGGGAACGGGCGCCTGAGGCGCTGGGGGGCTCTGACGCTTCGCCGACACCCCAAGCAACGGAGGGGGGGCTACCACGGCGAGCGGTGCGACGGTCCCGGCCGTGGATGCGTGCGTTCTGGTCGATGCACGCGACGCGGCAAGCGTGCTTGGGTCGCCAGCGACCGTCGATGCCACCCCCGCTGGTGGTTTCGGAGCGGCGTCTTCATGTGTTTGGATCACCGCATCGGAGGCGCTCCTGATCGTGTCTGTCTTCGAGGGCCGTGAGTTCTACGGCGGCGATGCTCGTCCTGGAACCGACGTGCTAGCGGCGGGAGACCAGGGATATATCGCTGTCGAACCCACACTCGGTGGTGTCGAACTTCAGGTCGTCAAGGACGAGTGGGTCTTGAGTCTCTCCGCGACCCCCTTCGGCGTAGTTGATATTGAAGGCCTGCCTGCCGCCATGACCATCCTGGCGCAACAGGCCGTTGACCGCTTGCCGTAGACAAACGGGGGGCTTCAGACGCCCGCGCGGTCGCGCCGGAAGGGATTGGTCAGTGCTCGATATGCATCAACCACGGTCGCGAACGCGCGAGCCTCGGTGCCTCGGTGACGACACGGCGCATCGGCTGCCGCGGGAAGACGCGCTTCGAGAACGTCAATAAACCGCTCATACGGTTTCACGCCCTGTGAATCGGCACGTGCAGCCCTCGCGTGAGGGAAGACAGGAGGCGCCGGTCACCGCCGCAGAGGGAAATACGCGATCCTCTCCCCGCGATAGGTTCCAAACCACATCACGTTTCCGACCTGAATGGCCTTGGTGCTCGCGGCGAACCCGTCAATGAAGGGGTGTTGAAAGATCGGTTGCACCTCCATTGTCTGCGGGTCGATCGTCGCCACGTTCGATGTCTCCTGTGACACGTCGCGGGGTGTCTGGATGTTGCCGGGGCCCGCCGCGAAGATCACCGAGCCGTCGAGTGACATCCGGGGGTTGTCGGGCCGAAAATCCAGCGAGACGACATCGTTCCGAACGGCTGGCGCCACGGCGCATCCGATCCATGTCAACGCTGGCAGACCCGCAAAGTAACGCCGCAGCGGGGAAAACCGGACAGCGCCCCGTGTCGACCACCCGGCCCCAGACTTCGTTGCGGCCGCTCTCATCTGTCGCCCAGGTCCCGGACGCCAGGGACCGCGCCGGGGCTCCAAGGTGAGGGTGCTAGTTGCAGCCAACGCGGCTTGGGTGGATACTGTGGGGACGGTTCAGGGTTCAGGAGAGTGTCTGTGATGAATATCAAGCTTCGCGTGGGACTGGTCACCGGTCTTGTGGGTGTCGTTGGTGTCATGGCTGCTGGCAGCGTCAGCGCCCAGTCAAACGGCGCGGTCGAGCGCGAGGTGACGTTCGCGAAGGACATCGCGCCCATTCTCCAGCGGAGCTGTCAGCAATGCCATCGGCCCGCATCTGTGGCGCCCATGTCGCTCCTTACCTACGAGGATGTTCGTCCGTGGGCCCGCGCCATCAAGATGCGGACGGCTCTCCGCAGCGAGCGTGGAGCCATGCCACCCTGGTTTATCGAGAAAGACCTGGGGATCCAGCACTACAAGAACGACCCGTCGCTGAGCGAAGAGGAGATCGCGCAGATCGCGGTCTGGGCCGACAACGGCGCGCCGCTTGGCAATCCGGCCGACCTGCCGGCCCCGCTCGTGTTCGCCGACGCGGGCGAGTGGTCGATCGGCGAGCCGGACCTGATTCTGGAGTCGCCGTCGGTGGTCGTCCCCGCCACCGCGCCGGACAAGTGGACGTCACTCGGCACGATTCCGACGGGTCTGACCGAAGCCCGCTATGTGGCGGCCGTCGAGGTGAAGGAGTTCAACGACATCCCGGCCGAGGGGGCGGGCGATACTGTTGGCGGGCGCTACGTGTTCCACCACATGACGTATGCCTCGGTCGTGCCCGACGGGGCCGATGCGAGCCTCGCGACGCGGTTCCCGGTCCACGAGGTCGGTCGCAACGCGGACATCTTCCCGGACAATGCTGGCCGACTCCTGACCGCCGGGTCGTCCCTCGAGCTCGAAACGGGACACCTCCACGCAAACGGCCGCGAGACACGAGCGCACCTGAAGTTCGCATTCAAGCTCCACCCCAAGGGATACACGCCGGAGATCCGGCACGCCAGGACGCTTGTGGGGAACGGCGTTGACATCGACATCAAACCCAACCAGGCGGACCAACAGCTCCATGCCTACCGCGTGCTGAGTGCACACACGAAGATCGTGTCGTTCGAGCCCCACCAGCATGCGCCAGGCACTCGCATGTGCATGGAAGCGATCTGGGGTCACAACATCGAGACGCTGACGTGCGCCGGGTATGACCATAACTGGGTGAAGCAGTACATCTATGCAGATGACTACGCGCCGCTGCTGCCCAAAGGGACCATCCTGCACATCATCGGCTGGTTGGACACGACGGTCACCAACCGCAATGTGGCCGACCCACGGAACTGGTCGGGTGGCGGTCGCCGGTCCGTGGCCAACATGTTCATCGACCTGGGTGAAGCGCTCGAGCTCACCGATGAGCAGTTCGAGCGTGAAATGATGGAGCGCCGCGAACGGCTGGGGTTGGAGGCAGGTGACCACATGATCGGGTGTCCGTTGTGCCTGGTCGAGTTCCTGTCACAGGCCCGTCCAGCGGACGACCAGCAGTAGCGGACGGTCTCACGGCGATGGCACACCGACCCCGCTGGCTGCTCGTCACGCTCGCGCTCGTGCTGCTGTACCCATGCCTCAGCAGCGCCCAGACACGGTTCACCTATTCCAGAGGGCAAAGTGTCTCCCCGGCCTATGAAGGCTGGTGGCCGAACGAGGACGGGTCATACACGCTGTTCTTTGGCTACATGAACTCGAACTGGGAGGAGGAGTTCGACATTCCGATCGGACCCGAGAACGCCATCGCGCCTGGGGGGCCCGACCTGGGACAGCCGACACACTTCTACCCACGCCGAAACCTGTTCTTGTTCAGGGTCGTCGTGCCCGCCGACTTCGGTGACCAGGAGCTGACCTGGACGCTGACGACCAACGGACGGACCGAGGTCGCGTACGGGTCACTCCGCACCGACTACCTGCTCGACGCGCAAACCATCGCCACCGAAATGGGCTCAAACTTTGGTCGGGTCAAGGACGAGTGGCGCACGAACGAACCGCCGATGCTCAGTCTGGCCGTGGACCAGCCGCGGTCGGTGCGCGTGGGGGATCCGCTGACGCTGGTGGCATTCACGAGCGACGACGGAATCCCGTCAGGGAAGTACACGCCACCGGCTGTCGTGCCCGGGCAACCACATCCAGCGTATCGGGCGCCAAGTGCAATTGTTCCGGGCAACCCGACCGGGCTCCGGTTCTCTTGGATCGTCTACCGAGGTGGCGCCTCCGAGGTCAGTTTTAGCCCGCGCCAACTGAAGGTCTGGCAGGACACGCGGGTCTATGCGCATTCACCATGGTCTCCGCCGTACATCATGCCTCCGGTTCCCGAAGACGGGAGGTGGGAGGTCAAGGTGACCTTCGATGAGCCAGGCACATACGAGCTTCGGGCCATCGCCGGTGATGGCGCCTTGACGACCAGCGAGAGCCTCACGGTCACCGTGACCCGCTGAGCCACGGTTTCACTGGCTGGTTGTGTTCATCTAGAGGACGTTCAATAACTCATTTCCTCGCGCGCTCAGGCGCCGCACGCGGCGTCTGTTCACTGCAGTGCCCCAGTCGGCCTGTCAGTTGTGGTCGTCGACACGTGTAGGACGGCGACCTCCAGGCGAATACGGTACCCCGTGTCACGCATCCCGCCAGAGTCCCAGGTGGACGCATCGAGATGAAGCTGCTTCGACTGCTCCGGACGTATCTGCGGCCATACCGGCGATGGCTGGCGTGGGTGGTCGTCCTCCAGTTCCTTGCCACGCTTGCGGCGCTCTATCTGCCGAGCCTGAACGCCGACATCATCGACAACGGGGTGGCGCAGGGTGACACGGGCTACATCACGCGGGTCGGTCTGGTGATGCTCGCGGTCACGCTGGTGCAGATCGCCGCGACCGTGGTCGCCGTCTACTTCGGGGCGCGCACCGCCATGGGGTTCGGTCGGGATGTGCGTGCGGCGCTATTTCACCACGTCGGGTCGTTTTCGAGTCATGAGGTGAGCCGGTTCGGCGCCCCATCCTTGATCACGCGGAACACCAACGACGTGCAGCAGGTGCAGATGCTCGTGCTGCTCAGCTGCACGCTGATGGTCGCGGCGCCGATCATGATGGTGGGCGGGGTGGTCATGGCGCTCCGCGAAGACGTGGGGCTGTCGTGGCTGCTGGTTGTCAGCGTGCCGGCCCTGGTGATCAGCGTGGGCGCCGTGATCTCCCAGATGTTGCCCAGCTACCGCGTCATGCAGGTGCGTATCGATGCCGTCAACAAGACGCTGCGTGAGCAGATCACCGGTATCCGTGTGGTTCGGGCGTTCGTCCGGGAGCCGTTCGAGACCCGCCGGTTCGACACAGCCAATCAGGAGCTGACCGACGTCTCCTTGCGCGTCGGCCGCTGGATGGCGGTGATGTTTCCCTTGGTGTTCCTCATCCTCAACGTGTCCAGTGTCGCGGTGCTCTGGTTCGGTGGGTTGCGTGTGGATGCGGGGCTGATGCAGGTGGGCTCGATGACCGCCTTTCTCGCCTACCTGATCCAGATCCTGATCGCGGTGATGATGGCCACGTTCATGCTGGTGTTGGTCCCGCGCGCCACGGTCAGCGCGGACCGTATTGCCGAGGTGCTCGCCACCGAGTCATCCGTCGTACCGCCGTTGGTGCCGGTGACCGAGCTGGGCGAACGCGCCACGCTGCGGTTCACCGACGTCGAGTTCTCGTATCCCGGCGCGAGCGAGCCGGTGCTGCGTGGTATCAGCTTCACCGCGAGGCCCGGTCAGACGACGGCCATCATCGGGTCGACTGGCGCGGGTAAGAGCACGCTGCTGGGCCTGGTCCCCCGGCTGTTCGATGTTACGGGCGGCGAGGTCAGTGTCGACGGTGTGGACGTGCGCAAGCTCGACCCAGACCTGTTGTGGGGCCGGATCGGGATGGTGCCACAACAGGGCTATCTGTTCAGCGGGACGGTGGCCACCAACCTACGGTATGGCCGACCGGAGGCGACCGAGGAGGAGATGTGGGCGGCGCTCGAGACCGCCCAGGCCCGCGACTTCGTCGAGGAGATGAACGGGGGACTCGAGGCACCGATCTCGCAGGGCGGTACGAATGTGTCCGGCGGACAACGCCAGCGCCTGGCGATCGCGCGGGCCGTGATCAGTCACCCGGAGATTTACCTGTTCGACGACTCGTTCTCGGCGCTCGATCTGGCCACCGACGGACGGCTGCGAGACGCCCTGAAGCCGATCACTCGTGACGCCACCGTCATCGTGGTCGCGCAACGGGTGTCGACCATCCTCGACGCGGACCAGATTGTCGTGCTCGAACACGGGGAGGTCGTCGGGCTCGGCGGGCATGCCCAGCTTCTGGCCGGGTGCCAGACATACCAGGAGATCGTCGAGTCTCAACTCACCGCAGAGGAGCTGGCATGAGCTCCACAGGGACACCCCCGCCCGGCACGATGCAGAAGACCGAGCGGGTCCGCCCGGGCGGACCGGGTAGCGGGCGGACGAGTGGCGGCACCCTGGTCGGCCAGAAGGCGATGCGCTTCGGCCCCTCGGCGAAGCGGATGCTGGCACGGATGCAACCGGAGCGTGTGAAGGTCATGGCCTTCATGGTGCTCGCCGTGGTCAGCGTCGTGATGTTCGCCGTGGGTCCCAGGATTTTGGGTGGGGCCACAGACCTGATCTTCGCCGGTTTGTTCGGCCGACAGCTGCCGCCCGGTGTCAGTGTCGAGCAGGCGGTAGAGTCCGTCCGAGCGTCGGGCAACCCCCGGGTGGCGGACATGATCGCGGCGATGGACAACGTCGTACCTGGACAGGGTGTGGATTTCGAGGCGGTGGGGCAGGTGCTGGTGCTGGTGCTCGCGCTCTACGTCGTGGCCTCGGTCCTGGGCTGGTTGCAAGGGTATCTGGTCAACGACGTCGTGCAGGGGACCGTGTATCGGATGCGGGGCGAGGTCGAGGAGAAGATCAACCGGCTCCCGCTGGGCTACCTCGACCGACAGCCTCGGGGCGAGCTGCTCAGCCGGGTGACCAACGACATCGACAACATCTCGCAGACCCTGGCCCAGACGATGAGCCAGTTGCTCACGTCGCTGCTCACGGTCCTGAGTGTGGTCGCGATGATGCTCTACATCTCGCCGACACTGGCGCTGATCGCCTTGGGCACGATTCCGGTCAGCATGATCGGGGCGGGGCTCGTCATGAAGCGGTCACAGCCGATGTTCGTTGCACAGTGGCGGCACACGGGCGCCCTGACTGCGCTGATCGAGGAAGCGTTCACCGGGCACGAGCTGACCAAGGTGTTCGGCCGGCGACGCGACGTCGAAGCGCGCTTCGATGCACAGAACCAGGAGCTGTTCGACGTCAGTTTCGGGGCACAGTTCATCTCGGGCCTGCTGATGCCGATGATGATGTTCATCGGCAATCTCAACTATGTGGCGATCGCCGTCGTCGGCGGACTCCGGGTCGCGAACGGGGCGATGAGCCTGGGGGATGTGCAAGCCTTCATCCAGTATTCCCGCCAGTTCACGCAGCCGCTGACCCAGGTGGCGTCGATGGCCAACCTGTTGCAGTCCGGTGTGGCGTCAGCCGAGCGGGTGTTCGAGCTGCTCGACGCTGAAGAGGAGACTGCCGAGACCGATACGCCATCCTTTCCGGCGACGCAGCGTGGGCGCGTCGAGTTCGAGCGGGTCTCGTTCCGCTACACTCCGGATACGCCATTGATCGCCGACCTGTCCCTGGTGGCCGCGCCGGGGCACACCGTGGCGATCGTCGGCCCGACCGGCGCCGGCAAGACGACCCTGGTCAACCTGGTCATGAGGTTCTACGACGTCGATGCGGGCCGGATCACACTGGATGGCGTGGACATCGCGCAGATGCGCAGGGCGGACTTGCGCGCCCAGATCGGTATGGTGCTGCAGGAAACCTGGCTCTTTGAGGGCACCATCCGCGACAACATCGCGTATGGGCGCCCGGGAGCCTCAGACACGGAAATCATCGAGGCCGCGCGGGCGACGTTCGTGGACCGGTTCGTCCACACCCTTCCCGATGGATATGACACGGTGGTCGATGGGGAGGGCGGCAATCTCAGCGCCGGGGAGCGCCAGTTGGTCACGATTGCGCGGGCGTTTCTGGCGAATCCCGCGCTGCTGATCCTCGATGAAGCCACGAGCTCGGTCGACACGCGTACGGAGTTACTGCTCCAGCATGCGATGGCGGCGCTCCGCACGGACCGGACCAGCTTCGTGATCGCGCACCGGCTCTCGACGATCCGGGACGCGGACCTGATCCTTGTCATGAAAGAGGGACGGATCGTGGAACAGGGCAGGCACGATGCGTTGCTCCGGGCGAACGGCGCCTACGCCGCACTCTATAACGCGCAGTTCGCCGCCCCCGCCGTCGCCTGACGGGATCCGCACTCGGAACAACAACAGCACGTTATTGTGTAGACACGCCACCCTTGAATATGGTAGTGTGTCTACACAATGAGCAAGGACAGCGCCCGCATCGAGTTGCTACAGGGCACCCTGGATCTCCTCATCCTCCGGACGCTCGTCTTCGGCCCCTCGCATGGCCACGCCGTCGCACGACAGATTCGGACCGTGTCGGAGGAAGTGCTTCAGGTGGAGACGGGGTCGCTCTACCCGGCCCTCCATCGGCTGGAGGCCCACGGCTGGATCTCGTCCGATTGGAAGCTGTCGGATAAAGGCAAGCGGGCCAAGTACTACCGACTGACGCGATCGGGTCGGAAGCAGCTCGTCGCCGAGCAGTCGAAGTGGGACCAGTTGACGGCCGCGATGGCGAGGGTGCTGCGCCCGGCCGAGTAGGACCACACCGATGCTGCAGCGAGTCGGCGCACGCCTTCGGGCACTGTGGAATTGGAACCGGCAGGAATCGGATCTCGACCAGGAGATACGGTTTCATCTCTCCGAAGAAGTCGATGCACGAGTGGCCGATGGGTTCTCCCCCGAGGAGGCGCGACGGGCGGCGCAGCGGGACTTTGGTAGTGTCACCGCGGTCCGCGCGACGACACGCGATGTGTGGGTCTGGCCCTGGTTGCGAGGTATGGGGCAGGACGTGCGTTTCGCCGCCCGCCTGCTGGCCAAGGACCGCTGGTTAACGGTGACGGCCGTGCTCACGCTGGGGGTCGGGATGGGCGCCAACGCCGCCGTCTTCATGGAGGTCAACGCGGTGCTCGTGCGCGACCTCCCGTTCCGCGAGTCCGACCGCGTTATGGTGCTGTGGGCCCAGAACGACCGCGGCCGTCGGTTGCGCACATCGGCG
>Ga0310122_10003286_pt1 | contig 10265 bp, 9 predicted proteins | sample CB6_Bottom_1051__FD_203503 | JGI IMG/M metagenome (GOLD analysis project Ga0310122, IMG submission 203503) | Marine microbial communities from Western Arctic Ocean, Canada - CB6_Bottom_1051 | ecosystem: Environmental > Aquatic > Marine > Oceanic | place: Canada: Western Arctic Ocean | collected...
TTTAGAATCAGATATTTTAACCATCCTTTCCAGACCTTCATGTGCCTTTTCAATAGGAGTTTCATCATAATCCATGATTATGCTAGCCGCTGTCTGCTCACCATATTCTTGGCTAAGCCAACCAGCAACTGTCCGACGGACACTAAGCGGATCTCCAGATCTTTTTGCTCCTATAGATCCTTCAAGATATCCTACTGCTTTCTCTAATCTTTCATATGCGTTTACCATTTTATGCTCTTTCTTTTTTCTCCTCTAAATCTTGATTTACTTGATCTTCATATCCATTTAAAAATTCAGTTGAACCCCAAATAGGTTGAACATTATCTTGAACATTAGAATTACCAACATAATTATCTACATTAGAATCTACACTAGATTCAACACCTGGAAATTTAACTATAACAGGCTCTCCAGTATATTCAGAAATACCTTTACCTTGATCTTCTCTTTTATAGTCTTCAATTCTATAAATTATTAGTTTATTTTCCATTTTTCTCTTTGTTTTCTTACTTTTGCTAGCAAAAAACCCTTTATAAATCTTTCCTTCTATCATAATTACGTAGTAGTAACAAAAAGGTTTATAAAGCAAATTTCATGTGAAAAACTATGGAAACGAAATACGGCGTAATATCTGATGTTCATGAGGACCCAAACGTAGTTCCTATAGCAATAGAAGCTTTAAAGCAAAAAGGAGCTGAAAAGTTATTAATAAACGGAGATATTGGAGAGAAAAAAGAAAATTGGGAAGAAAGCCAGCAATATACTGCATTTATCTTAAATTCTTTAGGAAAAAGCGGGTTAGAATCATATATTCAACCAGGAAGTCATGAGACTATACAAGGATACCAACCAGTAATAGATTATTTTTCAGATAAATTTTCAAATATAATTGATCTAACTAACTCTAAAAACAGAAAGATTGAACAAAATGGTCATCATTTAGTTTTCTTGCCAGGTTCAGATTTCTTATGTAATGGAGAATATCAAATAGGAAATGATGAAGATATAGAAACTGGATTTTACAATATGAAGGGAAGATCAATATTTTATTCAAACATGAATGATTTAAAACAATTAGTAACACACCCAGAAAAAACAATTGTAGTTTGTCATGTTCCAAGGAAATTTGATAATATAGAAAACTGCGTTGATATGGCTGAATTTGGAGAAAACGAATGTGCCTTTAGAAGAAAAGGTAATTTAATACCAGGAAAAACTGTTTTCCCATTACCTTTAGCTAAACAATATATAGATAAGGGTTATCCAATAGAGATAAAGCACGAAAATCGTGGAAACGAAGACTTAAAAGATTTATATGAAGAACTTGGAATTACAAAAGCAGTAACTGGCCATTTCCATGAATCAAGCCATAGAGCTAATGATAGTAATGGAAATCATGTCCTACAAAACACTCCAACAACAGACTTATTCTGGAACTCAGGACATCTAGACAGGGGTTATACGGGAATTCTAACAGTTAATGAAGAGAACATTAGTTATGAGAATATTAAATTAAATTTAGAAAAATAAGAAAATGCCAAGAAAAAAATTAACCCCAAGACTTCAAAGAATGCTTAGAGATATTCAAAGAATTAAAGCAGAAAAACCAGGTTTAGTTACTGCTAGAGATGCCTATAATGCAATAAAAGACGAACATGGAATTTATACAGGACCAGTTAAAATAACTATAGATATAAATTCTGATGTTAGAAAAAGATTTGACAATCCAACATATCTGGCAACTCCAGCAAGAATAACAGGTATAGATACATGGTCCTTATTAGGTCCAGCAGGAGGTTCTGAACTTGAACATTTATCAGAATTAGGAGGAAACTTCTTTGATATATACAGAGTAGCTTGTTATTCCGATGAAAAAGAACAGCAAGAAATAGATAAAAATTACTTTTTGCCTATTTTTTTAGAAGCCAACTCAGAACAAATATCAGAAGACCATGAAATCTCATCAATATTAATGCAATCAGCACAAAAAGACTATGATAAAATAAAAAATAAAATCTCTGATGATAAAAGACCAGAGTTTGATAGACTAGTAAGAGACTTGTGTTTAGACTTTTCCTCACATAATTGGTATAACACATTATCTGAAGAAGAGCATATGATAAGACAAGATTCAAAATTAACAGAACATTTTTGTGACCAATATAATCAACAGGATATGGTTAGAAGAATAAAAACAGATCAAGTGGAACATAGATTAGAATATACTAGAGGGTTGTTAGATTTTGTTTTATATGGACATTTAAAAGGAAGACTGTCCTCACTATTTTCAATGTTATTAGGAACAGATCAAAAATCCTGGAACTCCCTTGTTAGAGAATACGACACAAAGATATATAACATAAAAGAATCATTAGAAAAATCAACTGATGAAAATGAAATAAAAGACCGTACAGAATCTCTAGAAAATCTTATTTTCATCAGAAGAATTATTGGAAGAGATAAAAATTGGATAGAAAAAGAGTTAAGAAAAAGAAATGAAGATGATGAATCATTAGATTCATTTGACTTATAATTAATTATTCAAAATCATCAAAATTATACTTATATTTTGATTTACTTTCATCCTCTTCTTCATCTGGATTATATACTCCTATATCTTCAGTTTCTTTAGGAACTGAACCTGCTTCTCCCTGTTCTTCTTTTTGTTCAGCCTTAATATCTTCTACATCTTCAGAGCTACTCTCCTTAGTCTGCCCACCTATCTCATTCTCTTCTTCTGACTCTTCCTTAAAACCTTCATCAATTCTCTCACTTTCAACTTTAATACCCTCTTCCATCTCATGCTTTTTTTCAAGATCTTCTAAATTATCCTCTTTAATCTCTTCTTGTAAATCTTCTGCCTTATCCTGAATCCTATCCAAATTATCAAAAGGTTCTATAGGACCTATATTCTTCTCATACTCACTTTCATCAATTCCTTCCCTCTCAGCAGAAACTTGTATATTTTCTTCATTTAGTAAACTATCAGCTTGTTTATCTCCAAAAGGCTTCAACTTTTTATAAGTTGAAGGATCAGAAATCCTCGAAAATACTTTATTTTCGGAGACCTCAAAATCTTTAGATTTTGAAGTTTTTAATTTCTGAGTTTCAGTTTTGGATGAGACAGGAAATTTATTTCCTGTATTGACATCAACATAATTATCTTCTGATTCTTCTTTATTTTCCCTATTCTCCTCTTTCCACTTCTTCCTTCTTTCTTTTCTTTTTTTCCAGTATTCTTTTTTCCTCTGCTTTTTTTTACTTAATTTAGACTGTTGAGTTTGCTCTTGTTCAGAACTAGAACTAGGCTCTTTTATATCTGCTTCAACTTCAAAATCTCCAGAAGACTTCAACTTTTTGTAAGTTGAAGGATCAGAAATTTTTAATTTCTGAGTTTCAGTTTTGGATGAGACAGGAAATTTATTTCCTGTATTTTCTTCTTCAGTATCCTTAGTATCTTCAGAACTAGAACTAGGCTCTTTTATATCTGCCTCAACTTCAAAACTAACTCTTGCTTTTTTATCCCAATCTCCATCATCTTCTTTCTCTATTGATTCTTCTGTTTTAGTATCCTCTACAACAGGTCCAGTTTCAGTATCTGATTTGAGTTCAGTAGGTTCATTCACACCTTCTTCCTTTTCTTCAACTTCACTCTCTTCTTCAGTCTTAGTATCTTCTAATTCCTGAAAACTACCTTCGCTAGTCTGAGATTCTCTCTCCCTCTCTTGTGTAATATTACTAACATCTTCCTCACTTACTTGAACTTCGCTCTCATCCTTTTCAGAGCTATCAATATCTTTCTCCTCCAACTCTTTAATAAGCACAGAAATTTCATACGCAGCATCAGCATTAACAGAAATACTATCTATTCCTTTCTTAAACAAAAACTCTGCCATTTCTTTATTACTTCCAGCTTGACCACAAATACTCGTCTCAACATTCTTTTTCTTACAAGCTTCAATAACTTTCTCAATCTGTGCGAAAATCGCAGGATGTAATTCATTATATAAATACTGAACATTATCCTCTCCTCTATCAACAGCTAAAGTATATTGAGTTAAATCATTAGTCCCAAAACTTATGAAATCAATTCCTTCCTCACAAATATCATCAATAATCTGTACTGAAGCCGGAGTTTCTATCATAACTCCAAATTCCATGTTATCTATTTTAAACTCATCAAAATATTTCTTAGCTTCTCTAACTTCTTCTATACTTATTATTTGAGGGAACATAACTCCTAATTTCTTATCTGGAAAAGTAATAGCTACATTTTTAATAGCCTGTAATTCTGCTTTTAAAATTTCGGGATGTTTTAAACTAAATCTAATTCCATGAAATCCCAACATAGGATTAATCTCTTTTTCAAGACTTCCTTCCAAACTGCTAAACTCATCTGTTCTAATATCACTACTTCTTATCCATATTGAATTAAAATGTTCTGCAATCTTACTAATGCCTTCCTCTAATAATTTACTATATTCATTTAATTTGTCTTCTTTCTCAAACAAAAGAGGATGCTTCCCAGAACTGGCTATTATCCCTTCTAATCTCATTAAACCAATCTTATCAATACCTGATTTAGCAGCCCTTTCTGCATAATCAGGCAAATCCAAAATAACTTTTAACTTAACTTTATTAGTCTCAACAGCAGGCTTAACCTCTGCCAAAGTCGTTTCTCCAATAGCTCCTTCATAAATTTTACCATTAGTTCCATCAACAGTAATTTTCATTCCATCCTTCAAAACATTAGTAGCCTGACTAGTTCCAACAATTGCTGGAATTCCCATCTCTCTACTAACTATAGCCGCATGACTAGTCATTCCTCCTTCATCAGTAACAATTGCTGTAGCTTTCTGCATACTAACAACCATATCAGGATTTGTCATTTCAGTAACCATTATATCTCCTTTCTTTATCTTAGTCAAATCTTCCATATTCTCAATAACCCTAACATTACCAACCCCAATTCCAGGACTAGCCCCTAAACCCTCTAAAATAATCTTGCCAGTTAATTCCTTCTCTTCACCTTCCTTTTTTTCCAAAGTTGTAATCGGCCTTGATTGAATTACAAAGAATTCCCCTCCTTCAATTGCAAACTCAATATCTTGAGGTTTCTTATAATGCTCTTCAAGCTTAATAGCATAATTAGCAGCTTCTAAAACTTCTGCATTAGTTAAAACTTGAGATTTACTTTTATCATCACTTAATTTAACTGTTTCATTTTGCCCGCTTCCAGTCCTAACTATGGCTATTTTTTTTTCAGTCACCTTGACTTCTTCAATTTTCAAATCTCTTGTAACCCTATAGTAATCAGGTTTTATCCTTCCTCCAACAATTCCTTCTCCTAAACCAAAAACAGCTTCAATAGCAATATTATCAGTTCTTTTAATTGGGTCTTTAGAAAAAATAACACCAGACTTCTCACTATCTATCATTTTTTGAACGACAACTGCAATAAGAGATTCAGTAAATCCTTGCTTATTCCTATAATAAATCGCTCTCGGAGTGAATAATGAAGACATGCATTTTCTAATGTATTCTAACAAACTACCATCTCCTTTAATATTCAAAAAGCTTTCCTGCTGGCCTGCAAAACTAGCGTCAGCCAAATCTTCAGCAGTAGCAGAGCTTCTTATAGAAACAAAAATAGGCTCCTGAGAATTTTTCAAAATATTTAAAGCATCCTCACTAACTCCAGATTCATTTATTTTCTCACTACTTAAAATATGATAAGATTCCAAAATTTCATCCTTTAACTCTTTTGGAAACTCTTCATTTTCGATATCTTTTCTAATCTCTTGTGAAGCTTTATTTAATTCTTCAGTATTCTCAAAATCAATCTTGCTTATAATTTCTTTAATTTTCTCATCCAAACCTGCTTTTTTAATAAAATATTCATAAGCTTGAGCTGTTATAACAAAACCAGGAGGCACAGGAAACTCATGATTGAACATTTCACCCAAACTTGCCCCTTTCCCTCCAGCAATCCTAATATCTTTATTGCTTATTTCTGAAAACCACCTTATACTTTCTGCCTCTGAAACATTCTCAGAAACAGGTTCCGCCATTATTGCGCCTCTAGTATCACTCAAAAGCCCTCTTGATTCATTCCTAACATTTACTGGCTTCTGATCACTTTCACCCAAATTTGAAAGAGCATCTTTAATAAGAAAACCAAAGGGTCCATCAATCTCTTTTTCTGTCATCATATAAAAAACTCTACCTTACTTTTAAACTTTATGATAATATAACTACATAAAAACTTAAAAATGTTTTTTAATTTAATTAAAAACAAAAAAGATGGCAAAAAGAAATTATCATAGTGCATCAAGCATTAATACAGCTAATTATTGTATGATGAGATACTATCTAAGATATTTTGATCCTAGAAAACCAAAACCATTAAGAATCAGTCCATATGCAAAAGGAAGTTTATTACATCAAATAATTGAAAGATTTTGGAATCATTTAGGAACTCCTGAAGAAGTTGAAGCAGACAAAAAATCAAGAAAAAAAGCAGTCGAAAAAAAGAAATATCATGATGCAGAAAGTTTTGGTGATTATTCTCAAAGGAAATGGACTCAAATAATGATTGGCAATAAAAGAGCCAAAGACCCTTCAAAGAAGATATACTGGAGAGATGGTTATGATAATGAATCTGAAGGGTGGGAAATTCGTGCTGGAATTCCAAAAATTACTGCTGCTTTATTTGGAGAACTTCTCAAGGAAGGACCTCCCTTATACTCAGAACTTCCATTTTATTTTGAAGGAGAAGGATTAAAATTTAAAGGATTCATAGATGAAGTTAGAATAAAAAATGGGAACGTATTAATTAGAGATTATAAATCAGGATCTCCTTTTGGAATCAAAGAAATGAAAAAAATGTTTGATCCACAATTAACTTTCTATAATGCAGGATTATGCTCATTAATTATTGGAAAGGATAAAAAAAGTGAGGAATTCGCTAAATCATTAGGTTTAGAAGAATTTAGAGAAAAATTATTAGAAGATCCCTCATATATTAACCCTGATTTTGATGAAGAATTTTATATGGTTGAAGCACCTTTTCTTATTGAACTAGCAAATGCCCCGTCTCCAAAATCACCTAAACTAGAAGATTTTGCAATAATTGAAAATTATATTCAAGAATATGGAGATTATAGAGAAAATTTAGGAGTTTGGAAACAAAAGAAAAGCAGATTCAGAACAATGCCAAATATAAACATTACAACAAAAAGAACTGAACAGGATTTTTATCATTTAGTTGATAACATAAAAACAACAGAAAGGTCTATCGAACAAGGCAATATATCTTTCGAGCATGGGCAAAAATGTGATAATTGTGATATGAGACATGCTTGCAGTAAAAGATCATGCGAACCAATCCAAGAAACTGCAGACAAGAAAGGAAATTTACTTTTTAGCTTCATGGACCCTCCTTACACAAGTCAAAAACCAAAAAAAGAGAAGCCAAAACCTCCCGCTCAAAGAAAATTCGATTACAGAAGAAAAAAACCCTGGATGGGAAGGGATTAACCTCTAAACTGCTTAAAAGACCTATAAACCTTAAGACCCAACTTCTCTTTATTAACTTCTATTATTTCTAAATCTATTTTATAATCAGAGTGATTGGTAAATCTACGAGGAAAATCCATGTATTCAATCTCCCATCCTTTTTCTATCATACTTTCAATGTCTTTTTCAAAAAGATTCATTGTACCTCTTATAACTTTACTAGAAAGATTTCTGCACATAAATTTATATGCTGTCTCTGGATCTTTAAACATTGGAACAGTTACTCTATCATCTTTATCTCTTAAAACTAAAACAGGAACCCACCCATCCTTAACACACTCCAATCTAATATCCTGAGCATTTAAATTCCCATCATTATACAAAACTACGTAATCCATTTTCAATCCTTTTATTATACAATATTGATATTATTTAAATATAATCCCAACTTATTTAAACCAAAAAAACCTCATTATTTAATGCCAAGAAAAATTAATAAACAAAAAAATAACAGGACTTTTACAGAAAAATATTTAGCTCACCTCATGATACTTATAATTTTATTGATATTCCTACAATCAGCTTTTTCTGTAATATTATGGGAAAAATTATTAGATGCGAATGAAAACTTAGATATTTATCAAGAAAATCTAAATAAAAAAATAGATCTCAATAATGCTGAAACACAAAACAAATTTAACGAGTTAACAAGGAATTTATTAGAAATAGGAAGTTCCCTTGAAAAAGAAATAAATATTATAAGGGCGGAAGCAAGCGCAGACTTTTCAGGAATAATTAAAGAAGTCGTTGATTCTGTTGTAAGCATAAGAACAGAGGTAGCCCAAGGGACAGGATTTATAATTACTAGCGATGGATATGTTGTAACAAACGCTCATGTTTTAGCAGGTTCAACCTCTGCAACTGCAATAACTTCAGACAGAAACACAAGAACTTTAACCCTAATAGGTTATGATACTAACTTAGACCTAGCATTATTACAAATTAAAGGAAATTATCCTTTTCTAACTTTTGAATCCTCAGATAATGTAGAAATTGGAGAAAAAGTAATTGCAATCGGAAACCCTTTAGGCCTAAGCTTTTCAGTTTCAGAAGGGATTGTTTCAGCTAAAGACAGAGTAGGTGCAAATGAACTCGCAGCTTATATCCAAACAGATGCTGCTTTAAATCCTGGAAATTCCGGAGGCCCTTTAATAAATACTGATGGCAATGTTATAGGAATAAATAATTTTAAAGTTCAAGGTGGAGAGAATCTTGGTTTTGCATTAGAAAGTAATTATATAATTTCAGGAATTAATGGTATCGCAGAACAAACTATTAATATGACTATTTTGTAAATTAAACAGAATCATCACGCCATACTATAATAAACCAGTTCAACATCTTCTCCAGCATTCAACATTTCCATAGCATAAATAGCTTTTGTCAATACATCGCTTTTACGAACTACATAACTAAAAGGCTCATCTCTTTTGAAATAACTTATAGTAAGGTCCATTTTTTCCATCTGAACTGCCAAAGTCCTTTTATTAATCCCTAACAACTCAGCAGTTTTTTCAGCACGCCTTTTAGGATTTAATTCCTGATCATTAATAGCTTGATAAAATTCATTAGCCCTAAGAACATCATGAATAAATTGATTAGCAAACTCCCTACGTTTATGATCTCTATCTCTTAAATAAGGTAAAACTAAACGAAAACATTCATCAAGTTCCAACTGACCAACAAGCCTTGGTGCATCTTCAATCTGCTCAAGTTTTGACTCTTGTCTTCTACTACGTTTTGTCATATAAAACCATAATTAATTCAATTTTTAAAGATTTATATTCACTCAACCTTATCACAAAGAGATCTTCTATAATTAAATAATTGAATCTGTACAGAATTAGCATTTCTAACTTCATTACCCTTATGAAATATATTATTTAATTCTGCTGTAATTAATTTAAGGTCGGATTTACCCGAATAACGAGAATCTTCATGATGTTGATAGTCAGGATTTAATGACAATTGGTAAAGAAATTCTTTTTCTTCATCAGTCCAAGTGGTTTGTCCTCTTGCTATTGTAGCTTTAAGGCTATCATCTCTCATTTGATCAGCAGATCTTCCATGAATACCTATTCTTAATTCATATGCTCTACAACCACCTTTATGACCATCTTCGATCATTTGCTCAACAGTCCTTCCATGAACTCCTATCCTTTTCACATATATTATATTACCTCCAATCTTACCACCTATTTTACCACCTTTACGACCTGATTGTACCATATGTTCTCTTCCTATCCATTCACTTTCTTCTTCATCAGTAATAAGCCCATCATAAGCTTCAACTCCAAAACCCCCATTATGCCCAGTTACTGCAAAACGAACACCACTCACTGCAACATTATCACTAACATCATATCTTGATTGAATATCTATCATTTCTGGGATTTGTGCTTGTGGATGGTAACCATATATATCAACTATTTCAGGATGGTCTCTTTGCAGAATTCTACCTAAATTTATGCTTCTTTTAATGGCTCCAAATTGTCCATTTGATAAATCATTTTCTTTCATATGATCTCTTTTTATCTTTAAATTTATTATTACCTTTAAAATTATTTCTAAGGCATTAACACTTTTTTCCAAAGCATTTTCTCTTTTTTAATCAAGAGCAAGTTTATGTTCTCTTTCGTTTTTTACTCTTCTATTTATTGCCACTAATACTTCAAAATCAATACCTT
>Ga0310122_10003288_pt1 | contig 10264 bp, 9 predicted proteins | sample CB6_Bottom_1051__FD_203503 | JGI IMG/M metagenome (GOLD analysis project Ga0310122, IMG submission 203503) | Marine microbial communities from Western Arctic Ocean, Canada - CB6_Bottom_1051 | ecosystem: Environmental > Aquatic > Marine > Oceanic | place: Canada: Western Arctic Ocean | collected...
ATACCCTTTTTCAATGCTTCATATGCGATTTTATCATCATCCCGGTGGTGGGTAGCAAGAATAAAATAATCTACTTTAAAGTCAATATCCTCCATTTCAAGTGGATCGGTAATAATCTGATCCGCATCCGGAAAGCGGTTTTCTTCTTCTTTAGGCGCTTGAATGACCACTTTATACTTTAATAAACTGGCCATCTGGCTGAGAACTTCAACTACACGTCCCATTCCTCTCACAAGCAGGGTTGGATTTACCATTTGTGGTTCTACAATTACTGACATAAGCCCTCCACAGGGAATTCCTATTTCCATTAAATCACTGTCCAAGTCGATATCAATGATGCGAGGGTTCCCATCTGATAATGATTCTTTGGCTGAGGCTGCAACTCTATTCTCAATGCAACCGCCTCCAATATACCCAATGATACGCATACCCTTTTCATTGAAAAGGGCCTTGTCGCCCACCTTTCCCGAAGATGACCCATGCACACTAAACACGGATGCTAAAGCATAGGGTACTTCAGCAGATTCGAGCTGAGACATCATTTCAATTAAATCTTTATGCTTGGACATAATCTTTAAGTTTGTTGGTTATTTGAAAATAATCATCTTTTGTGTCGCAATCAAGAATGACCTCATCTGAACGAACAGGTACACCAACCGCATCATCTGGATATTGTTTTAATACTTTTTTACAACCCCGATCTCCAACGGATGATAATATTTCGGGGAAATATTTTTTTGGAAAAATGACTGGATTTGCTTGTCTATTGGCATATATAGGGTAAATAATTCTATCGCCCTCATTGAAAATAAACTTTTTTATTAACTGACCCAATGTCTCTTTTGTAATTTTTGGCATATCACCTAAGACTATCATATTGCCATCTACATCATCACCTAAAGAAGACACAGCAACATAAATAGAACTGGCCATTCCCGATTCCCAGTTTGAATTAAAAACTATTTTGTCGATTCCTTTTGGAATCACTTTGCCTACATTTTTATGATCGAATCCCGTCACAACAATCACAGGATTTAATCCCGCAGATATGATTGTTTTACAAACCCGATTGATCATGGGTAATCCATTAACAGGTAATAACAACTTGTTATCATCACCCATTCTGGACGATTTTCCAGCGGCCAAAATTGTAGCTGAGATTTTCATGCTACCGCTTTGGGGAATCGATTCGGTCCCAGTTGTTTGAGAACCATGTTTAATTCAAGCAAACTATTTAAATTGTGGATGGGGAGAAAATCATCTACATTTGGTAGAATAGCTTGAATTCCTTGAGTAAGTGGTTCAAAATCCTTATAACCAAGATTTGGATTTAACCAAATGAGACGATAACAACTTCGATGTAATCGGTCAACTTCTTTCGTTAATAATTCAATATTGCCTGTATCTAATCCATCACTTATAATTAATACAACTGCTCCCCCACTAAGTACTCGTCTGGTCCATCGCCTATTAAAAGATTCTAATGTTTCTCCAATTTTAGTACCTCCCGACCAATCTTTAACCGTATCCTTTATTATTTTTAAAGAATCATTCACATCTTTATGTCGTAAATAATGGGTGATTCGGCTTAGTCTTGTCCCAAAAGTAAATATTTCTACATGATTGTTTACCGAATATATCGTAAATAAAAAATGGAGTAAAACACGTGTATACTGTTCCATTGACCCGCTAATATCCGTTAGAATAACAAGAGGCCTTGGTTTAGTTCTTCTATCTTTCCATTTTAAGTCAATAAAATCTTGATTTGGAAAAATATTATTTCGAATCGTATCACGGATATTTAATCGGTAGGGTGCTTGCCCAGGTTTGAGCCTCCGTAGTTTTCGCATCCCAAATTCCCATTTCCATTGTGTTATGAATATTTTCGCCTCCTCCAATTCTTCTTTTGTGTAAGAATCAAACCGCTTTTCTCTTAATACTTCTTCCGGACTATAAAGGAACATATCAAAAGACTTCGATTCATCATTATTTTTTTCATCGGTTTCCTTCTCTTCAAATCCCTCAATTCGTTTTTGATAAAGATCTTTTATTTGTTCCTTCATACTTTTCAATTCTGCTTGTGATAATCGGGATTCAAACAATTTTCGTAGAATGTCTGAAACATTTTCGATTCGATCTGGGTTTCGCCAATACAAATCGAATAATTGGTCAAACAGAGTAATCGTTTTATGGTCAGTAATAAGACAGGTTTTTAGAGCATGGCGGAAATCATCTCTCCTGCCAAGATTAATTTTCGAGCACCCTTCTATAGCAGTCATGATTTCTCCCGATCCTAAGTTAAATCCTGCTTGTCTCAGAAATCGCGCAAAAACAGTAATAGCGTCATGGAGTCTGGAGTGAATATTTGAATGCACTTTAAGACATTTTATGCAGAAATTAAATCAGCTTCTGCAAATGCCCTCTGAACCAGGCCATGGGTCGTTTCACCATCCATTTTTTCAATATCATCCTGGTATTTAAGCAAAGTACCCAATGTATCGGAGGTGATTCCAGTGGAAAGTTCGGTTGTACCCAATTTTATAAGTGCATTAGCCCAATCAATCGTTTCAGAGATCCCAGGGAGTTTATAGAAATCTTTTTGTCTCATAGCCTGAACAAACATCACTACCTGTTTCCCAAGAGCATTGTTTATGTTGGGAATTTTTCGTTTGATAATTTCAAATTCTTGCTCGGCAGTTGGATAACCAATCCAATTATAAAGACAGCGTCTTTTTAACGCATCATGAATTTCCCGTGTACGATTAGATGTAATAACTACTACGGGTGGATTATCTGTTTTGATTGTGCCAATCTCGGGAATGGATATCTGGAAATCGGAAAGAATTTCGAGTAAATAGGCTTCAAATTCTTCATCAGCACGATCCAATTCGTCAATTAACAAGACAGGTGGATTTTCGCCGGAATAGTCAATCGCTTGATATAAGGGACGTTTAATTAAAAAATCAGGACCAAAAATTTCCTTAGAAATTTTTTCTTTGTCTGTTTTTCCCTCTGTTTCTATCATGCGTATCTGTAAAATCTGGCGGGAATAATTCCATTCATATATGGCATTATGGACATCTAACCCTTCATAACATTGAAGGCGAATCAAATCTGTGCCCAATACTTTTGAAAGGACCTTCCCTACTTCAGTTTTGCCAACCCCAGGTTCACCTTCCAGAAATATAGGTTTTTTCATTTTTAATGATAAGTAAATAGAAGTAGCTAAATGTCTATCAGTAATGTAATTATTGTTGTTAAGCCTATTTTGAATGTCTTCAATAGACTTTATATCTTTTATTTTCATGGTGCCGAAGGTAGGTCAATATCATGTAAATATCAATGAAAGTGAGTAAAGTGATAAATATTCTTCTTGATTGTTATTTATGTTTGGGTTTACACTTCAGTGTCTATATAAAGGCATCGCAACCTAAGAGTACGAGCGGGGATAATATTACCTTAAGGAGGACATACAATGATTCCAGGATCATTCGATTATCACTCACCCACAAGTTTGGATGAAGCCATTAATCTTCTGGGTAAACTTGGCGACGATGCCAAAATTCTCGCCGGCGGTCACAGCTTGATTCCAATGATGAAACTCCGGCTTGCAGAACCTACTCATTTGATAGACATTAATGGACTTTCTGATCTTGATTTTATCAAGGAAGAAACTGGTTATCTTTGCATTGGTGCCATGACTAGAGAATCGGCATTGGAAGTATCGGAATTAATCGCAAAAAAATATCCCATATTGAAAGATACTTCAGAAGTTATTGCTGATCCATTGGTCAGAAACCTGGCATCGGTTGGCGGCAACATTGCCCATGGAGATCCGGCCAATGATCATCCTGCTACTATGGTAGCTTTAAGTGCTGAAATAGTCGTAAAAGGACCAGGTGGAATGTTAGGAGGAGGAGAACGAACAATTCCTATTGATGATTTTTTTAAAGGTCCACTAATGACAGATCTTCAACAAAATGAAATTCTTACAGAAATTAAAATCCCCATTCCAGATGGAAAATCAGGTGCTGCTTATCATAAGTTAGAAAGAAAAGTTGGTGATTATGCTATCGCAGGTGCTGCAGCAGCATTACAATTTGACGGGGAGACCTGTACAAATGCTGGGATCGGCCTCACCAATGTGGGTCCAACGCCGATTCGTGCGAAAGAAGCACAGGATGCTTTGGTAGGCACATCCGTATCCATTAATGACATTGATAAAGCGGCAGAATTGGCCGCGGCTGTTTCTCAACCTGTGGGTGATCATCGCGGATCCAGCGAATATAAAAGAGCTGTTGTTAAAGTGTTAACAGCAAGAGCACTGCAAACTGCAAAAGACAGAGCGGAAGGAGGTTCCTGATGGCAACCCAAACAGTCACAATTAATATAAATGGCGAAGCAAAATCAGCGGAAGTTGAAGACCGATTACTGTTGGTTCACTTCATTAGAGATAATCAGGGCTTAACGGGTACACATATTGGATGCGATACTACACATTGCGGTGCATGTACTGTTTTATTAGATGGAACTGCCGTGAAGTCCTGTACTGTTTTCTCCATTCAGGCAAATGGTAGGGATGTGACAACTATTGAAGGGTTAGAAGGTGAAGCACTTCATCCACTCCAAGAAGGATTCATGGAAAAACACGGATTACAGTGTGGTTTTTGTACACCGGGTATGATCATGTCTTCTAAACACCTATTAGATAAAAATCCAAATCCAACTGAAGAAGAAATTCGTTGGGGTATATCTGGAAATTTGTGCCGCTGTACCGGATATCAAAATATTGTAACAGCAATAGAATATGCAGCGGAAAAGCTCCAACAACCAGCCGAAGATCAAGGAGGTGAATGATGGGAAAATGTAAGACATCAGCCGAAGTTGGCGGAATGGGACACTCTGTAAAACGTAAAGAAGACCCTAGATTTATTCGTGGTAAGGGAACCTATATAGATGATATAGTCAGGCCGGGAATGGTTTTTATGGATATAGTCCGCAGCCCCTATGCTCATGCTAAAATAAAACATATCAATACCGAAAAAGCATTAGCCCTACCGGGTGTGGCTGCAGTCATTACTGGAGAAACACTCAAAGAATATAATCTCCACATGATGCCGACACTTATGTCCGATACCCAAATGGTATTACCCGTAGAAAAGGTATGTTACCAAGCTCAGGAAGTGGCTGCTGTCATTGCTACAGATCGCTACATTGCTGCCGATGGTGTAGAATTGGTGGAAGTGGAATATGAACCTCTCCCTGTTGTGGTTGACCCCTTCAAGGCGACTGAAAAGGATGCACCCATCATTAGGGATGATAAAGAAGGCCAGGATACAAACCATATCTGGCATTGGGAAGCTGGTGATAAAGAGGGAACCGAGGCTATATTTAAAAATTCGGATGTCGTTATAAAGCAAAATATATACATACCCCGTATCCATGTTGCTTCAATTGAAACATGTGGATGTTTGTCAGAGTTTGATAAGGTTACTGGTCAACTCACCGTTTGGATGACGACCCAAGCGCCTCATGCAGTTCGTACTGTCTTAGCACTTGTTGCAGGACATGTGGGTCTTCAAGAAGATAAGATCAGGGTTATCTCACCGGATATTGGGGGTGGATTTGGTGGTAAAGTTCCAATATATCCGGGATATATAATCGCTATTGCTGCATCAGTAGTCACTGGTCTGCCAATAAAGTGGATTGAAGATCGTCGCGAAAACCTTCAAGCTGATTCCTTTGCACGAGATTATCATATGGCTTGTGAGATTGCGGCTGATAAAGATGGAACATTAAATGGATTGCGCATCAAAACAATAGCAGATAATGGCTATGCAGATGCAGCGGCAAACCCTTCAAAATATCCAGCAGGAATGTTCTCGATATGCACCGGTTCCTACGATTTTAAAAACGCTTTTGTTGAAGTGGATGGTGTTTATACGAATAAACCACCTGGCGGTGTTGCATACCGTTGCTCATTTCGAGTTACAGAGGCATCTCATGCGATCGAACGAATGGTTGATATGGTCGCTGATGAAATTGGTATGGATCCGGCTAAATTAAGAATGAACAATTTCATTCCAAAGGAGGCATTCCCATACACATCTCCTATGGGCTGGGAATATGATAGTGGCGATTACCACACAGCATTAAAATTAGCCATGGACAATATCGGTTATGATGATTTATTGAAAGAACAAGCAGAAAAACGTAAACAAGGTGAACTAATGGGTATTGGCATATCTTCATTCACAGAGATTGTTGGAGCTGGCCCTTCCAAGGATTTCGATATTCTTGGAATTAAAATGTTTGATAGTTCTGAAATACGTATTCATCCGACCGGGAAAGTCATTGCACGGTTTGGTACTAAATCACAGGGACAAGGGCATGAAACAACCTATGCACAAATTATAGCAGAAGAACTGGGAATCCCAGTTGCTGATATTTCTGTAGAAGAAGGCGATACGGATACAGCTCCCTATGGCCTTGGTACTTATGCCAGTCGGTCAACACCTACTGCTGGAGCTGCCGGTGCCATGGCTTGCAGAAAAATCAAGGAGAAAGCCCAGAAAATTGCAGCTCACTTATTGGAGGTAGCTGAAGAAGACCTGGAGTGGGAAGTTGGCAAGTTTTCGGTAAAGGGTGTACCTGATAAATCAGTAACTATTCAGGATATAGCATTTGCTGCTTATACAAACCATCCACAGGGATTAGAGGCCGGATTAGAAGCAACTCATTACTACGACCCTCCAAATTTGACATTCCCATTCGGAAGTTATATCGCCGTTGTTGACATAGATTCAAAAACGGGATTTGTGAAGGTACGCAGATTTATGGCTGTAGATGATTGTGGCAACATTATCAACCCCATGATTGTCGAAGGTCAGATTCATGGCGGCTTAACCATGGGATTCGCCCCTGCCCTGCTGGAAGAAATTTCCTATGATGAAGAAGGAAATATGACCGGTGGCAGCTTCATGGATTATCTGGTTCCCACTGCCGTTGAGACGCCAAAATGGGAAACGGACAAGACATGCACACCATCCCCCCATCATCCCTTGGGTGCTAAAGGTGTGGGTGAATCTGCAACCGTAGGCGCACCACCTGCGATTGCGAATGCAGTTGTTGATGCACTCTCACATTTGGGTGTTAAACATCTGGATATTCCACTTACACCGGAAAAAGTCTGGCGAGCTATACAGCAAAATGGTTCCTAATTAGGAAAAACTCCCATTTATGAAAGTTTCGATGACAAAAAACTTCACTGTAAGTGCGCCCATAAACACTGTGTGGGAATTCATGACGGATATTAAACGTGTTACTACTTGTATCCCAGGAGCACAATATAATGAAGCCCTTGGTGATAAGGGGCATTCAGTTATGCTAACTGTAAAAGTTGGTCCAATTAAATCCAGCTACCGAAGTGAAGTTGCCATAAAGTCCCTTGATGAATCAAACTATACATTGGAAATAGAAGGACGAGGTACGGATACAAAAGGAAAAGGTGGCGCCAACATGGAAATGGTTGGGGGATTAACAGATAATGGGGATGGCACCACAAATGTAACTGGTACATCAACAGTGACAATTCAGGGCATGCTCGCTCAGTTTGGTTCGCGAATGATAGAGGATGTATCCAACCAACTGTTCGTTCAATTCACTGAATCATTATGTGAAAAATTAGAAAGCAATGGTAACAATAATGAAATTATTCAATCAGAGTGGAATAATACATTGAGTGGTACTGCTGTGGTCGGAGCAGCTGTAAAGGGAATTGCGGGAAGAATTAGGGGAATATTTAATAAGAAGTAATGGCAAAACATTTTAACTGGATCCAGCATATAGCTGAACTTGAAAAGGGGGGTGTCCCGTTTGCGATTGCAACTGTTATTGATACAGTCGCTCCCACCTCAGCTAAACCCTTGGCAAAAGCAATAATCACACTTGATGGTAAATTGGAAGGTTGGATAGGTGGTGGGTGCTCTCAGAATATCATTATCAAGGAAGCACTTAAGTGTATTAAATCCGGCAAATCTATCCTAATTCGCCTCAGTCCCAATGATGACAAAGATTTCTTACATTCGTATAAGAAAAATATCCTAATAGCCTGTGAAAGTGAAGGTACTTTGGAATTTCACCTTGAACCTGTATTACCCATGAAAAAAATGATAATATATGGCAATACCCCTTCTGCAGAAACTCTTGCAAACATGGGAAAACTTTTAAATTATGATGTTTATGTCATGGGAAAAAATATAAATGATCTATCCCTTTCCGAAGGAATTCATACTGATGAAGAATTCCAAAATATTGAGAATTCATCATATGTAATAGTCGCCACTCAGGGAAAAGGTGACCTTCGCGCTCTTCAAGCAGCAATTAATTCAAAACCAGAGTACTTATCATTTATTGCAAGTAAAAGAAAGGGCAAAAAAATATTGAAACGATTGGCAAAAATGGGATTCAAAAAAAATGATTTGAATAAAATAAAGTATCCTGCTGGGCTCAATATTGGCGCAACCACCCCGCAGGAGATTTCAACAGCTATCCTTGCAGAAATTGTTAAAAAAAGTAGACCAAAAATTAAAGAAGAGTTAGTCATGGATTTTATGCAAATAAAAGAAGGTCAGGAAAAAGACCCAATATGCGGGATGGGAGTAGACCCAAAAAAAACAGAATATCAATTAGAATATAAAGAAAAGATATATTATTTCTGTTGTGGCGGCTGCCTGGATAAATTTGAATCCAAACCTGCCGTATATATTTAGATTAACAAAGAATGCCCTGAAACCAGGGCATTCTTTATCTAGTTTATTGTATGACTAACTTAAGCGCGAGATGCAGCTTGAGCCACCGCCCGTTTCAATATTACACCACAAAGATGGGCGCGATATACTGCTGAAGCGGCCAAGTCACTCATCATTTCCTGCCCATCAGCTACTTGGGATGCGGCTGTACTCAAATCACTGAGGTCAGAACCGGCTAATGCAGATTCAGCACCGCCGGCACGAAAGGCGTGATCTGCAGCGCCGGTTACACCAACAGTTGCAGATTCACAAGTACCGCCATTCATCTTGAGCGAAACACCCACACCAACTACCGCATAGCGAGATGCTGGATTGGGGAATTTTACATAGGCACTGGCAGAAGAAGCAGGTATTTTCACAGATGTGACAATTTCATCCTCTTTTTTTGCTGTTTCGAACAAACCGGTGAAGTAGTCTTCAGCAGCCACTTCTCTTGATCTGGATGAACCGGCGAGACAAATGGTTGCACCAAATGCCACCAAACCACCAGGATAATCGGAACCTGGATCTGCATGAGCAACGTTTCCACCGATTGTCCCTTTGTTCCGAACTTGTGGATCACCGATCACACCGGCGCATTCTGCCAATCCGGGACAGGCATTTTTCACCACATCAGAAGCGGCAACTTCTGCGTGGGTAACCAAACCACCAATGCTGATTGTATCACCATCCTGGGAAATGTCGGACATTCCAGAAATTTTGGAAATATCAATCAATATACCCGGTTCAGCTAGTCGTAGTTTCATCGCGGGGACAAGACTATGTCCGCCAGCAATAAAGGATCCATCATCTCCTGCATCAGCTAACATAGAAAATGCTTCTTCCATGGAACCGGCAACTTTGTATTCGAATTTGTATGGTATCATTGTAACCTCCTTATGCGTTACCGTTAGCGTTCATGGCATCCCAAACCCGTTGGGGCGTCAATGGCATTTGAATATCTTTCACGCCAAAATCCGAAAGGGCATCAACAACTGCATTGACCACCGCCGGTGTTGAACCAATTGTCCCAGCTTCACCAATCCCCTTTACACCTAATGGATTATGGGGGCATGGAGTCACGGTTCTATCTGTCTCAAACATGGGGAAGTTATCGGCTCGAGGCATGGTGTAATCCAGCATAGAACCGTTCATAAGTTGTCCCGATTCATCATAGACCGCACCTTCAAAGAGTGCCTGACCAATGCCTTGGGCAACACCGCCATGTACCTGGCCGTCAACGATCATTGGATTAATCACATTTCCGGGATCATCCACAGCCACATATTTCACAATCTTCACTTCGCCGGTATCTTTATCTACTTCCACCACACAAATATGTGCACCGAAAGGATAAACGAAATTGGCCGGATCGTAAAAACTTGCGAAATCCAATCCCGGTTCTTCACCATCGGGATAATCATGAGGAACATAGGCCGTCAGTGCCACATCACCAAATCCAACAGATTTATCTG
>Ga0310122_10003289_pt1 | contig 10262 bp, 6 predicted proteins | sample CB6_Bottom_1051__FD_203503 | JGI IMG/M metagenome (GOLD analysis project Ga0310122, IMG submission 203503) | Marine microbial communities from Western Arctic Ocean, Canada - CB6_Bottom_1051 | ecosystem: Environmental > Aquatic > Marine > Oceanic | place: Canada: Western Arctic Ocean | collected...
GTGTACGGCTTGGCGTACTCACATTCGATTCGATACGATCGCTACGACAATCTGTGGCTCGTCGATAAAGGCGCGCACTCCGCGATAAAGTTCGATCCGGCGGGGTACGTCACGCTGAATCTGGGGCGTCGCCCTGAGGGGTTCGACGAGTATGAGCATATCGAACCCACCGATGCGGTGGCCCGTGACGGTTATTTCGGCGGGCCGACCGACGTCACCTGGGATGTCGAAGACAACATCTATATTAGCGACGGCTATGTCAATTCGCGCGTCGCGAAATTCGACAAGCATGGCGACTGGATCAAATCCTGGGGATCTCACGGATCCGAGCCCGGCGAGCTTGACCTGCCCCACAGTATCCAGGCGGACCGGCAAGGCAACATCTACGTGGCCGATCGCAGCAACCGTCGAATCCAGGTATTCGACTCGGACGGCGCTTATCTGCGAATGCTGTTGCTGAATGCGCCGTTCGATAAGACGCAACAGCCCGTACTGGGTAACGTGAATCCGAATCAGCCCGACGAGACTCAACCCTGGGCCATCTGTATCTCGCAGGGTGAAACGCAGTACCTGTGGGCGGCGGATCAACATCCGGGCCGCATCTATAAGCTCTCCCTCGATGGAGAGATCCTGGGCATGCTCGGCGGATCCGGAAGACGTTTAGGTCAGTTCAACTGGATTCACGGCCTGGATTGCTCACAAGAGGATGTGCTCTATGTCGCGGACCTGAATAACTGGCGAGTTCAGAAGCTGATCCTCAATCCCTGACTGATCGACAATCGTCGACCTGGCGAAGCGGCGGCTACCGCTCCGCCAAAGCTGTTAGTTGTGGGAACAGCCGCAATGCGTTGCCACGCTCGATGGCGCGCAGTTCCGTCTCGCTGAAACCGCCGTTTTCCGCGAGCCCTTGCGCCGTTTCCACGGACCCGCGGAACGGGAAATCGGTGCCGAAAAGAATCTGCGCTACGGGCACGAGGGCCTTGTAGGACGCGAGCAGCGGACGTCCGTAGGCTTGCCCCGTGTCGCAGTAGAACTTCTGGAGTTCGTACATCAGCCCGTTGGGTAAGTTCTGAGCTAGGCCGCCCATGCGACTGGATGAAGCGGCCACGGTGCCGCCGCCATGGGCAAAAATGAAGCGAATGTCGGGGTAATCGACAACCGTGCCGTTGTGCAGCAGGCTCGCGATCGCACGTGTGGTATCGGTAATCAGTTCAATGCCGTTGATCGGGTTTTCACGGTCCTCGCGTATCGGGTGGGCATAGACGATCGCCCGCCGGCGGTTCAGCTCGTCCATCACCGGTGCGAGCATCGGGTCGCCGAGGTAGACGCCGTCATAATTCGACATCACCGCGACGCCGTCGACATCCAGTACATTGAAGGCGTACTCGATCTCGCGGAGCGTATCCTCCACGGCGGCTAACGGTAACGTAGCGAACAGGCCGAATCGGCCGGGGTGGTCCGCCACGACCTGGCTGCCGTACTCGTTCAACTCCTGCGATAGCCCACGTGCCAGTGCTGCATCGCCGTACTAGACTCCCGGGCGTGAACTCGACAGGATTGAGGTTGCCACGGCACCTTCGTCCATCTCGTCGAACGATACCTGCGGCGTCCAGAGTCGATACCTGGGGTTACCGATATCTCGATTGGTCATTTCAGCCACGAAGCCGGGCGAGGCGAAATGGTGGTGGACGTCGACTCGGAACGGCTGGGTGTCGCCGGAGGTTGGTTGTCCCACGGACGGGTTCGGCAGAAGGGCCGCGCCACCCATCGCGCCAAGCCCCATCAGGAATTCCCGCCTTGTCGTTCTCATGATGTAAGTCGGGCAATCCCAATGAATCACCGGTCTTTTCTTCATGATCTCCCCCTGATTACTGTGGCATGGGCTCTGTTTCTTATGACCATTAGAATATAGCGCCAACCTTCGATGATGAATTCATGCCTCGAATATTTCGTGACCCGGGAGATCCGGACGCCATCTAGGTAGAATTCAGCATCAAGAATCAATGCAGTGTGGTGATCGACGCAATGGGAAACTTTCGTTTAACGGTCTGTGCGGGCATCGGCTTGGCTACTTTGCCGACGGTCGCGCTGTCACAGGCTGCCGCTACGCTTCACGACGAACGTGAGACCCATCTGGGCGAGGTTCGCCAGCTGACCTCCGGTGGCGAAAACGCCGAGGCCTATTGGTCGCCCGATGGTACGGAGTTGATCTTTCAATCCACCCGAACGCCTTATGAGTGCGATCAGATCTTCACCATGCCGATCAGTGATCCGGCAGCGTTCACGCTGGTATCCACGGGGCAGGGCCGCACGACCTGTGGCTATTTCACGGCCGATAACGAGCGCATGATCTACTCCTCCACTCACGCGGCGGGCGCGCAGTGTCCCGCGCCGCCCGATCGCTCGCGCGGCTACGTCTGGCCGATCTACGACACCTATCAGATCTATAGTGCTGCACGCGACGGCTCGGATCTTGTCGCGCTGACCGATACCGATGCCTACGATGCCGAGGCTACCGTCTGTTCAGCGGACGGTTCTGTCGTCTTTACCTCGACCCGTGACGGTGATCTTGATCTCTACCGAATGGATGCAGACGGCGCTAACGTCGAGCGGCTCACAGAAGCTCCGGGCTACGATGGCGGCGCGTTTTTCTCCCCCGACTGTTCGCAGATTGTCTGGCGGGCATCGCGGCCGACTGGGCCGGAACTCGAGGAGTATCAGTCGCTTCTGACGGAGGGATTGGTTCGGCCGGGTGAACTCGAACTCTGGATTGCCAACGCCGATGGTTCCGAGGCGCGCCAGGTCACGTACCTCGGCGGCGCGAACTTCGCGCCGTTCTTTTATCCGAACGGTGAGCGGATCATCTTCTCTTCCAACCATAACGATCCGAGTGGTCGCGAGTTCGATATCTGGGCCGTCAATGTCGACGGCACGGGCCTCGAACGCATTACCTACACACCGGGTTTCGACGGCTTCCCGATGTTCTCGCCGAATGGTGACTGGCTCGCCTTTGCCTCCAACCGCAATCAGGGCCAGCCCGGCGATACCGACGTCTATCTCGCGCGTTGGCTCGATAGCCCGGTCGTCGTGGAAGCAGGGGCAGCCGACCGCTATCTGGCCGACGTGGAATGGCTGGCCGACGATGCGCGCGAGGGCCGCGGCCTGGGAACGCCGGGGCTGGCACAAGCTGCCGACTGGCTGGAGGAGCGTTTCAAAGAGATCGGTCTGGAGCCGGCGGCGGGCGATGGCAGCTACCGCCAGACCTTCGAGGCGGTAGTCGACGTGGAGACGGGCCCGACGACGGCGTTCAGCGTGGATGGTCGGGAGGCGCCGAGGGAAGACTTCGTCATTCCGGGGTTTTCAGCGAACGGGGAAGTCACCGGGCCGGTCGTCTTCGCCGGTTGGGGGATCGATTCGGACGAACACAGCATCGATGATTACGCGGAGATCGAGGCGGAAGGCCGCATTGTCTTGGTACGTCGCTACACGCCGAAAGACGGCGTGTTCGAGGACGACGCGGTCCAGCGACGCCTCGGCGACTTACGCTACAAGGCATTTACGGCTCGCGAGCATGGCGCTGTCGGCCTGCTGGTTGCCGATATGCCGAGCGAAGTCGAGGATCAGGACGAGCCGCCGCTGCCTAGACTGCGCGTGGATCCACAAGGCGGTGCCGGGATTCCCGTTGCCGTAATCAAGCGTTCCTGGGCGCAGCGGCTACTCGCGGGCGAACATGAAGTCAGGCTCACGGCCGAGCTGATTGAGCAGACTCGGGAGGTACAAAATATCGTCGGGCGGCTCGGTGCCCGTGAGAGGCAACCGGGCGCCATTCTTCTGGGAGCTCACTACGATCATCTGGGTCTCGGCGGCGAGTCTTCGCTTGCGCCGGAATCGAGCGAGCCGCACAACGGCGCCGACGATAACGCATCGGGTACCGCAGCGTTGTTGGAGGCCGCGCGTATACTCACCGCCCGTCGCGACGAGCTGAGCCGCGACATCGTGTTCGTCGCGTTTACCGGCGAGGAGACGGGCCTCTTGGGATCGAGCCAGCTGACTCGCGAGCCGCCGCCGGGTACAGCACCGGAGGGCCTTGTGGCCATGCTCAATATGGACATGGTCGGGAGGCTCCGAAATAACCAGGTCGCGGTACTGGGGAGCGATACCGCCGAAGAGTGGAACATGCTGATTGAGCCTCGATGCGACGCTCTACAGATCGGCTGCCAGCTTGGCGGCTACGGCTACGGACCCTCGGATCAGATGCCGTTTTATGCCGCTGGTGTCCCGGTGCTGCATTTCTTCACCGGTGCCCACGAGGACTATCACAAGCCGTCGGACGATACGGCACGCATCAACGCCGCCGGCGGTGTACGCATCGCGAGTCTCGTGGCGGAGGTGGCACTCGATCTGAGCGAGTTCGGGAACCTGACGTATCGCGAGGCCGAGGCCCCGGCTCCCGCAGGCGACGTTCGTAGCTTCGGAGCGTCGCTCGGCACGATACCCGACTACACGGGATCGCCGGATGGCCGGCCGGGCATGCTTTTGTCGGGCGTACGCAGCGGTGGGCCGGCGGACCTGGCCGGGTTGCAGCGCGGCGATCGGATCGTCGAGCTCGCCGGCCGCGAGGTGCGAGACATCTACGACCTGATGTATGTTCTGCAGGAGGCGAAGCCCGGCGAGGAGACGACGGTCGTCGTCGAGCGCGCGGATGGGCGAATTCGTCTGGACATCACCTTCGGCGAGAGCAGCGGCGCCCGTTAGCGGACGCGGGCGTACTGAAACGACGTACTAACCAGCCGCTGGCGGGATGGCGTTTCGAGAATCGCTAACTTAGACTCTCCTCAAAGATAACGCCATCCGAAGGAGTTCTCCGTGTGCATGCCAGCTTGGCCCGGACCGATTTCTCTGTTGATAGTTCTCTGCCCGATTCTGGTATTCGCTCAGGCCCCCGACCGGATTTTCTACGACGGCAAAATCTTAACGGTAGATGACGATTTTTCCATCGCCAGCGCGATCGCGATTCGCGGAGAGCGTATTTTTGCCGTCGGCGATTCGGCGGAGATTCTCGAGCTGGCGGATGGCGATACCGTCCAGATCGATCTGGGCGGCAAGACCGTCATCCCGGGTCTGATCGACAACCACATTCACTACCTTCGCGGAACCAACTTTGCCGCGTACGAGCTACGTATCCACGGCGTGACCTCCCGTGCCGAGGTTCACGACATGATCACGGCTCGTGCCGAGAAGCTCGGCCGCGGAGAATGGGTGTTTATTCTCGGCGGCTGGCACGAACAGCAGTTTGCGGACCAGCCCGGTGGCTTCACGCGCGAAGAACTGGATGCGGCGGCGCCGAATAATCCGGTCTTTATCCAGAAGACCTATTCTACGTTCTATATGAACAGCCTGGCTGAGGCTGAACTCGGGCCGAAACTCGGCGATTTCTATAACGGAGACTCGGTCGTCCGTACGGACAATCGTTCCGGCAGAACGGTCATGTACGAGGCGCTCCAATATTTTCCGTACGGTCAGACTCTCGAGGAGCGCATGATCGAAGTTCGCGCTTTCAACGACTATCTGACGAGTATGGGCATCACGGCGGCTTACGACGTCGGATATCTCGACGGTTCCTACGACCCGGTCACGGCGCTCTACGAACGCGGCGAACTCGATCTGCGTATTTTCTATGCGCAACGTTATTGGGCCGACACAAACCGTTCGGCTATCGCCGCGGCCGAGCTGCTGGACAGGGAAGCATCCTTCCAACGCGATGACCGCTACGGCACCTACGGTATCGGCGAGCATGTTCACGGACTACTGCACGACTCAACGGCGAACAACAACGGTTTCGCAGAGGACGTGTGGGACGATTTCACGATGATCGCGCGTTCCGCCGCGAAAAACGGCTGGCAGCTCAATGAGCATGTGATGCAGGACTCGACGGCCAACCGCATGATGTCGATCTCGGAGGAGATCAGTCAGGACTATCCGACCTGGGATCTGCGCTGGACGCTGGGGCACGCCGACCTGATCAGACCCGAAACCGTCGAGCGCGCGAAACGGCTGGGCTGGTTCATTACGATCGCCAATCACACCGTCAAACCGAAGATGCAGGGCGTCGATGCGTCTCCCCCGATCCGCATGATTCAGGACAGCGGTATTCTTTGGGGCATGGGATCGGACGGTACTATTGTGGCGACCTACAATCCGTTCCATACGATCTGGGAGTACACGGCCGGCAGAATCTTCCCCGATATCGTCAAGTACGATCCGGACGAAGTCATCACTCGCGAGGAAGCGCTGATCGCGCACACACGCTCGAACGCTTACCTGATGTTCATGGAGAACGACATTGGCACGCTCGAAGCGGGGAAGTTCGCGGACCTGGTCGTATTGGACCGCGACTATCTGCAAATACCGGTCGACGACGTACGTAAGATCCAGCCGGTGTTGACGATGGTGAATGGCGAGATCGTTTTTCAAAACGCCAATCCGTAGCAGGGAGATAGGTGGCGTAAGCTGGGCGGACCGAGTGGCCCGAAAGGCGTATTATTGAGCCTGCGATCGTAACCTGCTGAGAGGGCGTAACCGTGAACGAATCGATGCCGCCAACCGACCATGTGACCGGCGATCCGCCGGACGAGCAAGATCGCAACGATTCGACCATCGAGGAGAATCTGAAATCTCGCTCGACCTGGCTGCGGCTGCTGTTCATGATTCTCTTCCTCGCGCTCTGGAGTATCTCCAGGATCGTCGTTTTTTCCGTCGTCGTGCTGCAATTCTTCTGGGTACTGTTCTCAGGTGAGACCAACGTGCGGTTGGGCGCATTCGGTCAGAGTCTGGCCACTTATTCGTACGACATCGTGATGTACTTGACATTCAATACGGAGGAGCACCCGTTCCCCTTCACGGACTGGCCCGGCGGCCCGCCCAGTTGAATGTCCTCTAACGTGGCCGAACAACTTCGGCTCTTAGATGACGATCGGCCGCAACCGTGGCAGAGCGATCAACAAGCGGTGGTTATTCGCGAAAGCCGTCGCGCTAAGTCGCTAATTCTTCAGATGATCCCGCCTTATACGCTCGAGCTCGTCGTTCCGCGCGGCACGCGGCCGCGCGATGTCCAGGACTTTCTTGCCAGCAACAGGCGTTGGATCGAGCGCGCGCAGAATGAGTTGCAGTCGCGCTATCCCACCGGCCGACAGCTTCTGCCCGACTCGGTTGAGCTCGCCGCCGTAGGCCGCCGCTGGGAGATACGTTACGAAGAAGCCGCCACGGCCAGGCCGCGACTCCGCGCGTTCTCAGAGTATTTGCAGATTACGACGCCGGATACCGCGCCAAGCGCGGTCCACGGTCTGCTGCGACAGTGGCTGCTCGCACAAGCCCGCGTCTATCTGAAACCATGGCTGCTGAGCGAGGCCAAGACGGCAGGGGTCAGGCCGAACAAGATCGAGGTCAGAACGCAACGAACGCGCTGGGGGAGCTGCTCGCCACTCGGTAACGTAAGCCTGAACGCGAGTCTGCTGTTTCTTGCGCCGGCCGTGGCTCGCTACCTCCTGGTCCACGAGCTGTGTCACTTACGACACCTAGACCATTCCGCTCGATACTGGCGTTGCGTCGAGCGATTTGAGCCGGACTATCGGGCGCTCGATAAAGAGCTGTCCGAGTCATGGGCAGAAGTGCCCATATGGGCGCTGGCTCGCTGACGCTGCTCAAGCGGCGAGCTAGCTAGGCAGCTTGGGCCAGCTGACGGAGCACGTAGTGCAGGATGCCACCGTTGACGAAGTACTCTTGTTCCTTGGGTGTATCGATTCGTACCTGCGCGTCAAACTGAATCTGTGCGCCGTCGCTCTTGGTCGCGGTAATTCTGACGGTGTCGCTTCGACCTTCATCGACTCCTTCGATGTCGAAGCTTTCATGACCGTCCAGACCGAGCGACTCGGCGTTGGCGCCGTTCAGGAATTGAAGCGGTAGTACGCCCATGCCGATGAGGTTAGAGCGATGAATCCGCTCGAAACTCTCGACGAGCACGGCGCGTACTCCTAACAGCATCGTTCCTTTGGCCGCCCAGTCCCTTGATGACCCGGAGCCGTATTCCTTGCCGCCTATAACCAGTAGAGGCGTCCCTTCGTCTTTATAGCGGAGCGTCGCGTCAAAGATGCTGGTCTGCTCGCCACTGGGCACATGCGTTGTCCAACCACCTTCTGTTCCAGGCGCCAGATTATTGCGGAGCCGGATATTGGCGAATGTCCCGCGCATCATGACTTCATGGTTGCCGCGCCGCGAGCCGTAGGAGTTGAAGTCTTTCTGCTCGACGCCCAGTGAGCGAAGGTAGTCGGCCGCGGGCCCGTCCGCAGCAATCGAACCGGCCGGTGAGATGTGATCCGTCGTGATGGAGTCGCCGAGAAGCGCCAGGACACGGGCACCCTTGATGTCGGTAACCGAGTCGGGTTGCAGCGTCATGCCATCGAAGTAGGGCGGGTTCTTGACATAGGTTGAGGTTTCGTCCCAGCTATAGTTCTCACCACCCGAGACGGACAGCCCGTTCCAGTTTTCATCCCCCTCGAAGACACCCGAATAGCTTCTCTGGAACATCTCCGCCGTGACATTGCGGCTGACCAAGTTCTGGATTTCTGCGCTGGTTGGCCAGATGTCGCGAAGATACACCGGCTGACCGTCGTGGTCATCGCCGAGCGAGTTGTCATAGAGATCGACGTTCATATTGCCGGCCAGCGCGTAAGCGACGACCAGGGGCGGCGACGCCAGGAAGTTCATTCTAATGAGCGGATGGATGCGCCCTTCGAAATTGCGGTTGCCGGAGACGACGGAACAGCCGACAAGATCCGTGGACTGCATGATTTTGGTGATTTCCGCCGGCAGCGGGCCGGAGTTACCGATACAAGTAGTACATCCATAGCCGACGACGTTAAAGCCTAAGGCCTCCAGGTCATCGAGCAGATCGGACTGCTTGAGGTAATCGGTAACGACTTTCGAGCCCGGAGCGAGGGACGTCTTAACCCAAGGTTTCGTCTTGAGGCCTTTCTCGGATGCGTTCCTGGCCAACAGGCCCGCTGCCACCATGACAGCCGGATTGGAGGTGTTAGTGCAACTGGTGATCGCGGCGATCATAACCGCGCCGTCCTCAAGAACGTAGCTTTCCGAATCTCCTGTCACCGTTTCTTTCGGGGCGTCGCTATCGCCGCGGCTCTCGGCGACGGCCTCCATGAGCGTATCGAAGGTCGCGGCAGCGCGACGGAGCGGAATACGGTCCTGGGGTCGTTTGGGTCCCGCCAGGCTCGGCTCCACGTCGTCGAGATAGAGTTCGAGTGTGTCGCTGAAGTTCGGCGCCGACATGCCGCGCCAGAGGCCTTGTTCTTTTGCGTAGGCTTCGACGAGTCGAATCTGGTCCGCGGAGCGGCCCGAGAGCTCTAAATAACGCAGCGTCTCGCCATCGATCGGCGTGACTGCACAGGTGCTGCCGAACTCCGGGGACATATTGCCGAGTGTCGCGCGATCCGCCAGGGGCAGCTCGTCCAGGCCGCTGCCGAAGAACTCGACGAATTTACCGACAACGCCTCGTTCGCGGAGCATCTGCGTGATCGTGAGGACGAGATCGGTTGCCGTCGAGCCCTCGGCGAGGCGCCCTTTGAGCTCGAATCCTACGACATGCGGAATAAGCATCGTCACGGGTTGGCCCAGCATCGCCGCCTCGGCCTCAATCCCGCCGACACCCCAGCCCAGAATGCCGAGGCCGTTGATCATCGTCGTGTGCGAGTCCGTTCCGACCAACGTATCGGGATAGGCTAGCCGGCCGTCCGCGGTTTCCACGTCGAATACCACGCGACTGAGATACTCCAGGTTTACCTGATGAACGATGCCCGTATTGGGCGGCACGACTCGAAAGTTCTGAAAGGCATCCTGTCCCCAACGGAGAAACGAGTAGCGCTCCTTATTGCGTTCGAACTCTATCGCGTTATTAGCAGCTAACGACTCCGGCGTGCCGAAATGATCGACCTGGATGGAGTGGTCGATAACGAGTTCGGCGGGGGAGAGCGGATTGATAGCAGACGCTTTGCCACCCAGTTTAACCATCGCGTCGCGCATTGCGGCGAGATCCACGATGGCAGGCACACCGGTAAAGTCCTGCAGAATCACCCGCGCCGGCGTGAAAGCGATTTCCGTCTCCGGCTTCGCCTTGGGGTCCCAGGCTGCCAGCGCTTGGATATCGTCGGCCGTGATATTTTCACCGTCCTCATGCCGCAGTAAGTTCTCGA
>Ga0310122_10003290_pt1 | contig 10261 bp, 8 predicted proteins | sample CB6_Bottom_1051__FD_203503 | JGI IMG/M metagenome (GOLD analysis project Ga0310122, IMG submission 203503) | Marine microbial communities from Western Arctic Ocean, Canada - CB6_Bottom_1051 | ecosystem: Environmental > Aquatic > Marine > Oceanic | place: Canada: Western Arctic Ocean | collected...
ATAACGGAGCGTTGGGAGAACGCCCCGGCGCCGGACCTGCTCATCGCCAAGGCGCTGGCGATGACCGAGAACATAATCTTCGGCACCGGAGTAACCCTGCTTTCGATCCACAACCCGGTGGAGCTGGCCCACCGCATCGCCATGCTGGACCACCTGGCTCGCGGCCGGTTCTACTGGGGCATCGGCGCCCGGGCGATCCCCACCGACTTGCAGCTATTTGGGCTGGACCCAACCAAGGGCGCCGAAGTGCGGGAGCGCTCCGCAGAAGTCTTGGACATTATCCTGAAGATCTGGGAGTCTGAGGGGAAATTTAGCTATCACGGCAAGTATTTCGATATCGAGGCTCCCGAATTGGACCCGGTCTTGGGTAGAGGACTGTACATGAAGCCCTACCAGCTTCCCCATCCGCCCATCGGGGTCGCCGCCACGTCGCTGGCCTCAGGCTCCATCAAAGTTGCCGGGGAGAAGGGCTGGATCCCCATGAGCAGTTCCAACTTGGCGCCACAACACCTTCGAGGTCACTGGGAAGTGGTGGAAGAGGGCGCGGCCGAGTCCGGCCGGGAGCCCGACCGGCGGGAATGGCGTATCGGCCGCGACGTGCTGGTGGCCAAGACCACCCAAGAGGCAAGGGAGCGGGCCCATGAGGTGCTGGGCCGGAACTACATCGAGCACCAGCTACCCAACCGGAAAGGCTCGGGGGCGCTGGGCGCCTGCAAGATTGACCCCAACATGTCCGACGAAGCCGTGGATGTGGACTACATGATGGAGAACATCTGGATAGTGGGCGACCCTCAAGAATGCGCCGACCGCATCCGCAAACTTTATGAAGAAGTCGGCGGCTTCGGCAGCCTGCTGGCCATCACCCAGGACCCGGAAGACCCCGAGTGGGAGCACGAGTGCCTGGAGTTACTGATGAATGAGGTCGGCCCACTGGTTGCCGACCTGAAGTAGAGGGAAGAGCGGCTTACCACGCCCCCTAAGCAGTCTTCTTGAACGCTGGAATCACGTGTTTGCCGAACATCTCTATGGATTTCATCACTTCTTTATGGCCCACGGTTTCGGTGGCCATGAGGAACTGGATCTGATCCACGCCGGTGGCCTCGTGTAGCTTGACGGCTTCGATGCAACTCTCCGGGTCGCCCGCGATGATGACGCCACGCTCGGCCAAGGTGTCGGCGTCGAACTCCTCCCAGATCTTTTGGGCCAGGGCGCTGCCTCCGGACAGGTCAACCGCGCTTCCGTTGCTTCCGTTGCCTCCATCCACTCCCTGGACTTCCACGTAACGCGAGAAGTTTTGGGTCAAATGGTCCGGCACCCCGCCCCACTGCTCTAGCAGTTTGCTGTAAACGTCCTTCTGGTCTTGGACGTAGGGGCGTCCCGGCCCGAAGAAAGTCTTGAGCGACTGGGTGCATAACTCTCTGGTAGCTTTATTATCTTCGCCGCAAAGGCCGAAGCAGGAGCTGAGCCACTGGTTGTTGACGAATGCTCCCACCGGCTGGGCGTTTTTGATGGTCTCCCGGTAGGCTTTGATATGGGGTTCGAGGATCGAAGGCGCGGCGACTCCCAAGGCCATGACGCCGATGCCCTTTTCAGCGGCCAACTGGTAAGTGGCCGGTTGGAGCGCCGCGACCCATATGGGCGGGTGGGGCTTTTGGTAGGGCTTGGGAAGGACCTCCCTGGGTGGGACGTTCCAGAATTTCCCTTCCCACTCAAATGTCTCCGATTCCCAGATCTTGGGAATCATGTTCAACGACTCTTCCCACATTTCCCGGGTGAACCGGGGGTCGATTCCCATTCCCGTCTGTTCGTAGGGTGCGGAACGCCCGGTGCCGAAGTCGACTCTCCCATGAGAAAGCTGGTCCACCATCGCCACCCGCTCGGCTACCCGTATGGGGTGGTGGTAGGGCAATATCACGACGCCAAAACCCAGGCGGATGTTCTTGGTAAGCCGGCTAAGCGCACCGAAGATCACTTCAGGACAAGGCGACGAAGAGAAGGTCGTGAGGAAGTGATGCTCTACGAACCATACGGCGTCGAAGCCCATCTCGTCGGCCAGGATGCACTGCTCTATGGTTTCCTCGATGACGGCGTGGTCGTCAAGGGTGGGCCTTTGCATTTCATAAGCTAGAGAAAACTGCACGGATCAACCCCCATTTGCGCTCGTTCGTTGATTGTCCCCAGTTTATCGGCAAATCGCCCTGGGGGCAACCGAGGTTGGGAGGCTCTTGTGACAAGCCTTGCTGATGTGCCGGCCTTCGGGTCAAGTCTCTCTATCCGATGCTTTAGTGTGGGCGGCGTATCGTAGTGCGAAGGCGGACTTGGTCTATTCTTTGGACAGCCGGTTTCCCCGTGACGGGTTGGAGGTCCGGAGGCCGGCGGACGGGCCGTGACTCCGGTTCAGTTTACGTTTGGCCGTTAGGTAACGGTCTGCAGCATCCCACCGTCTATCACGACGCTGGTGCCGGTTATAAATCCGGCGCGGTCGGATGCTAGGAAGGCGATCAAGTCGCCCAACTCTTCGGGTTTACCCAGGCGGCCGATGGGTATCGCTTCAACAGCTTCCTGGATCAGTTCATCGCTGGTGCGGCGTTGCTCTTCTGCCGTGGATTCGAATGTTGAGGTTAGAAAATCGGTCTGCACCGGTCCCGAGATCACGTTATTAACCGTGATATTGAACGGAGCAAGCTCCGTGGCGAGCATCTTGGTGTAGCCTACCAAAGCGAGCTGACTGGAAGCGGATAATGCGGACCCCTTGCCCGGCTGCTTCACCTGGAGGGGCAGCAAATGAATGATGCGTCCCCACCGTTGCTGCTTCATGAACGGAATCACCTCCCGGGTTAGGCGGACCGCGCCCAGGAAGTTTTGCTCAAAAGCGGCCGTTATCGATTCATCGTTGAATTCTGAAGGACGGCCGGGCATGCCGTGCCAGACGTGGTTGACCAGAATTCCGATCTGGCCGAAGCGGTTCATCGTGTCCCGAACTACCCGGCGAATATCCCGGGCCGACGATAGATCGGCGGGAATGGCCAGAACATGGTGCTGAGACCCGATGCGGGCCAACTCAATCTCGGTACGGCGCAGGTCGGCTTCGGTGCGGGCCGAGATGGTAACACTGGCGCCCTCGTGAGCAAACGTCATGGCGATCGCTCGGCCAATGCCCCTGCTGGAGCCGCCGATTATGGCGACGCGTTCCTTTAACCCCAGATCCATGGCCCTATGACATCCTTTGTCAGAGTGATTCGTGAAAGCATGCGGAAAAATTCCGTCCCATGATAGTCTTCCAGGGAGTCGCAAGCAAGACGGGCATTCGCCGTCCGCGTCGGAAATTCTCCTAGGTTCAGGCCGGCCCGGATCCCAACGATATACTTTCTGACGGGCGGCGAATGGGGAAATAGAATCGCCCGATCGGGGCGGCAGGCGCCCCAAGGAGATTGGCTCCGGAGTGCGGCCGGTAGTTTTTGCGCTCTCAAGCCGTGGTGCGCATCGGCCCGGGAGCACCCGTATCCAGTCAAGAGTAGAACCTTTTCATCAAATCAGGGCAGGCTGGTTGTAACGGCAAGTGACTGCGATTCGCGCCGGAAGTCAATTTTCAGGCAATTAAGTATTACGGCTTCATTACCCATGGCGCTAGGTATTTGATATCAGATCACAGATTGTTCCTTCAAACTTTGGACGTCGGCGTCGGAGTAACCCAGAGATTGTAGTATCTCCTGGTTGTGTTCACCCAATAGGGGTGGGTGCCGGTCAAGGCCGCCTGGGGTAAGGGAAAACTTTATGGGCAGCCCCGTCTGCTTGATCGAACCCAGGGTGGGATGGGGCATTTCCAGATACATGTTCCTGGCCAAGACCTGAGGGTCGGCGAAAACATCCGCCAAGTCGTTGATCGGCCCGCACGGCACGTTGGCGGCTTGCAGGTCCTCAACCCACTCGGCCACCGGCCGGGTAAGAAAAATCTCTTGCAGCATGGACACCATCGCGCCTCGATGGTTCACTCGAACGCTGTTGGTGGCATAGTCGGGGTGGTCCTTCAGGTCTTCCCGGCCCATACCCTGGCAGAACCTCCCCCAGATTCTTTCCGAACCGACGGCGACGTTGATGTACTTGCCGTCATTACACATGAACGCCTGATAAGGCACCAGGGTAGGATGGGCGGCGCCCATGCGCTTGGGGGCCTCGCCGTTGGCGAAAAAGAAGGCCGCTTGATAAGTCAGCCAGGCGACTTGAGCGTCTAGCATCGAGATGTCGATGTACTGACCTTCGCCGGACTTTTCACGGTGGTGCAAAGCCGCCATTATGGCGAAGGCGGACCACATGCCGGCTCCGATGTCCGTGACGGCGATGCCGATCTTTTGCGGCTCACCGTCGGGCTCGCCGGTTATGCTCATCAGCCCACCTACGCCCTGCATGATTTGATCGTAGGCGGGGCGGTTGCGATATGGGCCATCCTGGCCGAATCCGGATATGGAGCAATATACAACCTTGGGGCTAACGGCCTTGACCGCATCGTAGTCCAAGCCGAAGCGCCCCATGACACCGGGCGTGAAATTCTCCACCACCACATCGATGTCCTTGGCCAGTTTCATAAATACTTCTTGGGCTTGGGCGTCTTGTAGATTCAGCGTCAGACTTCTCTTATTTCGATTGATGGAAAGATAATAAGCGCTCTCTTCACCGATGAACGGCGGGCCCCACTTTCGGGTGTCATCTCCCGTACCGGGAATCTCCACTTTGATCACGTCCGCCCCGTTGTCTCCCAGCATCAGTGTGCAGAACGGCCCTGCCAGGGCTCTGGTCAGGTCAAGCACACGGATGCCCTCAAGCGCCTTCATGTATTCGTTTCCTCCGTCCTCTCCGGTCCTGACTTTTACCGCCGCTGACAAGTCTCGTGGCGTGAGCCTGGCCGATCAAACATGCTCACCAATGTTAACACAGGGCTTTAAGAGGGGTAACGAGCCGGGGACGAGGATGGGAGTTGCGAGGGAGGAGAGTAAATGAGGGAGCTGGGCGTCGGCTCTCGATCAGCTTTACCAGGGGATATCTTGGAAGACGGGGCCGTTCCGCCGATGGTCCGGCATCCCGTGGGTACGAGCGCCGGACCATCGGCGGCATCGTCAAGGAAGTAGACTTATCTGCCCTTGGACGCCTGGGTTGAAGTCGATAGGGGTCTTGCCGGAACGATCGAGTCCGGCTTGGAACGTAATGCTTTAGGCCACCGATTGGGCTTGCGCCTCTTCGCCAACGGATAAGCTTTTGGCGAAGTGACGGCCGCCGTGGGACAACCGGCGGCGCTTGGTCCCCTGCCACTGGCGCAGCGGCTGAGGCAATACCGGGTCGGCCGAGATCTCCAGAGGCTCTCCAGGTTGGCTGCAAACTTCCTGGTTCAAGCCGCATTGCAAGCAGGATACGAACGAACCGTACTGGTCCTGATCAACGTAGAGATCGCCGCTGCAGTGGGGACAGCCTTTAAGCCAAAACATGATGGCCTCCAATAAACCTGATTGAAACTACTTTGACTATCTTGATGCCCGTTGCACCGGGAATATAGGGTAACGGCACCTGTCAGACCACGGGTGAACTCCCTTACACAACTGTGCCGGAAAAGCTGGTTCCACCATGTCTATAAACCCGTTGAATCCATGAGGTTTGACAACAGATAGTGCCCCACCTAGACTTGAATCGCGCCCATATCGCCTAGTTTCAAGACCTTTGTCCGGGTAGACTTTATGGGATCGTTTATTCAACGTTGGAAGGAAATATGCGTAACAGAAAATTTGCTGCACCGGCAGTGGTTTCCGCGATCTTAGTAGCTGTCATCGCATTGACGGCTTGCGGTGGTGAGAAATCCCCAACACCCCTGCCGCCTACAACGGCGCCCGTAGTCCAACCCAACCCTACCGCGACCGCCGCGCCGCTCCCCAGCCCCACGGCCGCGCCGGTGGAAGAAGCCACGGCCGTTCCGGTTACCACCCCAACCGCAACGGTACCGCCTCCGCCCACGGCCGCTACGGCCGATACACCCACTCCCACCAACACCCCTGCCACCGCTGCGCCCGCTCCGGCAGCGGCGCCCACGCCAACTCCCGTCCCCACGGCGACCACTCCGCCGGCACCGCCGCCCTTTGACGGCACTTATATCCTCATCGTCAATCAACCCGGTGGCGAGTCCTATGCCGGTAAGACGATCACGTTCAAGATAGGAGGGAGCGAGGCTAATGAGACGGGTATCTGGGAGCAAGGCGGCGTTGACGAGTTGAACCTAACCGCGTCCAGCGCAGCCATGGGTAGCAGGCAACTTGTACCGGTCCGTCCCTTGGCCGCCCGTATGGGATCGAACAGCCGGGGAGGTATTTTGGCAGCGCCATTACTACAGGCGCCGCCATTGGCGCCCCACGTGTTTGTGGGCACGGCATCGATCAGCGGAAATCTGGCGCCTGAGGGCAGTATCGTTTCCGCTTGGATAGATGGGGTTCAAGTACCCGGAGCGGAGGCGCCGATAGAGGCTACTCCCGCCGCGTCTGGCGGTGGAGGCGGTCCGGTGGGGCAGGCCCTTGGCGTGATCGGCGACAATCTGGTGCGGGTTTGGAAATTCGACCCGGCCACCCAGTCATGGACCTTCTACGACCCAAGGGCCCTATTTAGCAGCTTCAATTCCATCAAGGAAATGTCGCCCGGCCAGTTCTATTACCTGGTAACGGCTGACAGTCAGACCGCTTCCCTCCATGGGCAACCGCGCACGTTATTCAAAGGCTGGAATCCCTTGGTGTGGTAGGTAAGGATGGACGCAGAGATGGCCTAATTCATGTACGTTTCCTTTGGGATCAACCGAGACACCGGGATCCTGGCACCTCTCTAAACCTATCCCGTAGCGCAGAGACCCATGTGGGTCGTGATTATCGGGCTGCCTGCATGAGGGAATGACATGGTTTCACGCTGTTCATGGCCCAAGAGCGACTCGATGATCGAATACCACGATCGGGAGTGGGGTGTACCCCTTCACGACGACCGGCGGCTATTCGAGTATCTGCTTCTGGACGGCGCCCAGGCCGGCTTGAGTTGGGAATCAATCATCCAGAGGCGGGAGGGCTACCGGGAGGCGTACGATGGCTTCGACGTCAAGGTCATCGCCGCATATGGCGAGGATAAGATCGCCGATCTGCTGAACAACCCGGGCATCATCCGCAACCGATTGAAAGTCCGTTCCTCCGTAACCAACGCCCAAGCCTACCTGGACCTGCAAGAGGAATGCGGCAGCTTCGACACTTATTTGTGGGACTTCGTCGGCGGCAATCCGGTGCGCAACGCCTGGACCGGCGACGGCCAGATTCCCGCCACGACCGAATTGTCAGACAAAGTAAGCGCCGACTTGAAGCGCCGGGGCTTCAAATTCGTAGGGTCAACCATCGTCTATGCCTTTATCCAAGCGGCGGGCCTGGTCAACGACCACTTGGTCTCCTGTTTCAGATACCAAGAGGTGAACTCCCTCTAACCCCGTTCCCCCCAACAGGAGTCTCATGGAAAGGCCGCCACGAGAGTCCTCGGCTGACCGTTCAAAACATTCCTGAATTCTCGTGTTTCAAACACAGCCGGACGGTACTATCCGGTCAATGAGCAATACCCCGAGATAATTCCGCAAGTTATTCCCCTAACGATTGCGTGTTTCCGGACTGGGAAACCATCTCACCAAGCTGTAGCCTGCACTGTAACTATGTTCTAGAATTACGTGTCTGGACAGGCCCGCGAGGTACGAGTGAAGTGTAAAAACGAGACTAAGGTCAGACTTGACCAAGGATATTTGGACTATTCCTTTTAAAGTTTGCGGTCTGATGATCTGGGGATTTAATGGATGCGGTATGGTTGCGTCCCGTATTCAACTTCCCAGCGTATCTGACTTGCATGGCGAGGGATCGACGTGAGAAAGCACATAATTCTGGCATCCGCGTTAAGCATAGTACTGTTCGCTGTGTTCCTATCCGCCGGCAGCGTTTTGGCAGGGGATCAGAACAGCGACCCCATCCCTCCCGACCTGATCGTTGAAAAGGACGGTTTGGAATGGGTGTGGGCAAGCCCCTGCAAATCCGGCGGTTGCACCGGCACCATTCTTCTTAGGGATGGTTTTCGCTTTGCTACCACCAACAAACTTGCCGCCCACCCTACCTTTGCTGAGATGGGGGGATTGGAAGCGGGGCTCGATTCGATCCGTTTAAAACTACGAAGTGTGCGTCCCCATATTTCGACCCGACTAATCACCACTGTGACGCTGCTGACTTTAACAGTGGGCGCATCGTATCCGATCCGGCCGGTATACCAGATTGTTGCCATGAAACCCTGCTAGTACGTGGTCTATTAGTTGCCACGGATGAAACCCCGCCAACTATCACCGGGTCGCGGAGTCCGGCGGCCACTAGCGGTGTGTGGAATAACGAACCAGTTACGGTGAAATTCACCTGCACGGATGACGATTCAGGAGTGGCCAGCCTGACCGACGACCAAACCATCAACTTCGAGGTGCAGAATCACTCTGTCGCAGGCACATGCATCGATAACGAAGGTAACCAGGCAACGGTGGTGGTTGGACCTATCTACATCGATCTGACCAAGCCGACGATCAACGCGGCTAGGGACGTAGGTCCCAACGCCAATCAATGGAACAACACCCAGGTCGAGGTGACCTTTACTTGTGAAGATATCGGCGGTTCCGGCATAGACAAATGCACCGCACCGGAAACCCTGGGAGAGGGAGCCGGTCAAAGTTCCTTAGGAACGGCGGTGGACCTGGCGGGTAACAGCGCGTCGGTCACGGAGACACCGATCAACGTAGACCTGACCAAGCCGACGTTAACCTTTGGGATACAGAACCCCTTGGCCAACGGCGCAGGCTGGAACAATTCGGAAGTCGATTTCCCCTTCTCTCCAGGCGACGCTCTCTCTGGGGTAGATGCCACTATACCGGGGAGTAGCCCGGTGGTGGTTAGCGATGAAGGGGAGGGCGTGACCGCCATAGTGACCGTGTCCGACTTGGCTGGCAACTCTGCGGAATTCACGACGCCACCGGTGAATATTGACACCATCGCTCCGGCGCCGCCGTCCTTGCCGGACCTGATAGACGCAAGTGACATTGGTTCATTCCTGGACGACGAAATCACAAATGACGATACGCCCACGTTTGTTGATGGCAAAGCGGTCCCAGATTTAGAGCCGGACAGCACGGTGACTCTGTTCGACGGCGCTGCTGGGCCAGAGATAGGCAGTGGTCCTACTGATGGGTTCGGATCTTATGAGATTACTACGAATGAACCACCGCTATTACCGCTAGACGAAGGTAGCCACAGCATAATCGCCACCGTTACCGACATTGCGGGGAACGAATCGGATGATTCGCTGCCATTGATCATCCACATTGATGTCACGGATCCTATTCTCGCGGTCACTGAAGACGTGATTGAAGGCGTGTTTGAACTAAATGCCACTACTGCCCTGGGAGCGGAAGTGGACCTAGCCGCACTTGTTCTCGCCTCCGATGATGGGCCGGGGGACATGACCGTGACTTGCGCTCCGGACGACCCCCTGTTGGACGATCCAATTTATCCTTTGGGAGCGACTACCCCCGTAAGTTGTATAGCTACCGATGCCGCGGGCAACGCATCAGAAAATGTGCTGTTCAGCATCATAGTGGTGGTACAAAGGATCAACGTAAATATCAATCCCAGCGCACTGAATCTCAACGGTAAGGGTGTTGTGCCGGTGGCCTTGTTAGGCGACGACGGATTCGCCGTCGCAGATGTAGACGCCTTAACTGTTCGTTTCGGCGTTACGGGAATCGAAGCGCCACCCGAGCACGGCGGACACTTGGCTGACGACTTATCCCAACTTAAACTTCACTTCCGATACTCGGAATTAGACATTGATCTGACCCAACCCGGCGACACAATAATCGAACTTGTGATGACCGGCAGTCTGGTAGGCAGCGGAGCCCCCTTTGAAGGGATGGATACTGTTCGATTGGTTCGGAACTTTAGCCCCAGGGTGATCGAGCCGGCTCCGGCAACTCTTCCACCAGGGAATGGGACGCCGGGTCAAGGCCAGGGCAACCGTGGCAATGACAATGGGAACTCTGGCCAGGGTAACAACGGAGAAGGAAGAGGTAACGCCGGCCAAGAGAACAATGGAAACAGCAATGGGAATTCCGGGGTAGGCAATAACGGCATCTCCGGCCAAGGTAACAATGGGAACGGCAATGGAAACTCGGGTCAGGATAACAATG
>Ga0310122_10003291_pt1 | contig 10261 bp, 8 predicted proteins | sample CB6_Bottom_1051__FD_203503 | JGI IMG/M metagenome (GOLD analysis project Ga0310122, IMG submission 203503) | Marine microbial communities from Western Arctic Ocean, Canada - CB6_Bottom_1051 | ecosystem: Environmental > Aquatic > Marine > Oceanic | place: Canada: Western Arctic Ocean | collected...
CGCTTGGCCCTGGCCACCGGAGAGCCCCGGAAGCGGTCTCTAAATCCCTCTTCGGACATTTCTAAAAGCCCCACCAAGTCTAGTTCCAGGCCCACCGCGCCGCCGGCGGGCCCTATACCCTGGGGAAGATTTGGGATGGGGGTGTTGGCGGGCCGGGCTTTCCGGTTCACTGGACAAACGTCCTGGCAAATATCACAGCCGAAGACCCAATCTCCCACCAGCGCCCGAAACTCTCGCGGTATCGGGCCCCGGTTCTCTATGGTCAGATGAGAGATGCACCGGGTGTTGTCGATCACGTATGGCGCGACGATGGCTCCGGTGGGGCAAGCATCGATGCAGCGGACGCAACTGCCACAGGTTTTTTGCAGCGGCGGGTCTGGCTTCAGGTCCAGGCCGGTGACCACCTGCCCCAGAAATACCCAAGAGCCATGGCTGGGGGTGAGGATGTTGGTGTTTTTGCCGAACCAGCCCAGCCCCGACCGTTCCGCCGCTGCCCGGTCCAGCATTGGGCCGTCATCGACGTACCATCGAGCCGGCAACGGGCCAGGGAAGCCGGTGTCCACGCGCGATTCCAAGAGGCGCACATAATCACGCATCCGTGACTTCATCACACGGTGGTAATCCCTTCCCCTGGCGTAACTGGCCACTTTGCCCACCGCGTTCGATCCGTTAGACGTGGCCGTGGCCGTGGCTGGGGCGAAATAACTCAATCCCAAACTGATGACGGAACGCGCGCCCTCCAGCAACTGCCTGGGGTCGGCGCCCCGGCGCACCCGGCTCTCGGTGTACCAGGGAAGTCCATCCATCATCCCGGACTTGATCCGTTCCAACGCGGCGTCGCGGTCCCGGACGAATTCATCCGCCGAGGTCACCCTCACCATGTCGAAGCCGGACTCCAAGGCGCACTCTTTGACCACGGCCGTGAGGTCCTGAGGTGGCTGGCTCATGCCGCTATACGTCCGGCAGACCGCCGGGTCAAAGGATCATCAAAGGTCAATGATGATCTCAAATATTCTCGCCCTGGAACCGGCCCTGATATCCTTGGCTCACGGGCTGGGCCAAGCGGTAGAAGACCAGTTGTAGCAGGCGGGCGTCGCGCTGCACCCGGTATCCCGCTGATTGGTGCACCACTAGCAACGCCTGGGAACGGCCGTGGTATCCGGCGTCCCAAACGGCGGTATGGATGGCCACGCCGCTGCGCAGGAGGCTGGAGCGGGGACGGCCCAAGGCCATGACGTTCAGGGGCAGGTTTACGATCTCGTTGAAATCGACTAGGTAGGGCCCCGGCGTCAGTCCCAGCCAGTCACCCGGCTCGAAATCCAGCGGTTCGGTGTTGGAAAGCTCCCTATCATCGGGGGCGGCTCCCATGCTGCCGGGGGTCGACAGGCGGGAGACTTTGTTCAGTGTCAGGTCGAAGCCGTTGGGTTGGAGTTGCTGTTCCAGAGAGAGATACCCTTCCACCAACGATGGTTGGGTTTGGAGCAACTGTCCCAGGGAATCCCGGTCCAATGCCGCGCCGATCGTAAGTTGATCCAAAACAACCCGCCAAAAAAACCAGCCCGGCGGATACCGATGTATGACGGTAAAAGCGCCGGACTGGAAAATCTCCGAAGATCTAGTTTTACGGTTCGGGCATACCGCCACCTGCGTTCCATCGGCCCAAACCAAGCGGCAAAAGCTCGAAACTCCCGCCGCTAGTCGCGCATGAAGTCCTGTACGTCGGCGGGCAGCGGGATATCCTCTGGTATCTCGGTGATCACCGCCTGGGTGGTCAGCATCATACCGGCGATGCTACCGGCATTCTCCAGGGCTGAGCGGGTGACCTTCACCGGGTCTACGATGCCTGCCGGGATCATATGGCAGAATTCGCCAGCCTCGGCATCGAATCCCCAGTCTCCCTCGCCTTTTCGAACCCCGTCTAGCACGACCTCTCCCGGATGTCCCGCGTTCTGGGAGATCAAGATCAGGGGAGCGCTTAACGCGTGGCGCACCAGGCGGACGCCCACGGCTTGGTCACTGGGAAGGTCCTTGGCCAGGTCGTCCAAGACATGCTCGGCCCTTACCATGGCCACGCCGCCGCCGGGGACGATCCCTTCTTCCACGGCAGCCCGGGTGGCCGCCAACGCGTCTTCGGTGCGGGACTTTCTTTCGTGGACTTCCGGCTCGGTGGCGCCGCCCACCTTGACGACGGCAACGCCGCCCACCAGGCTGGCTAAACGCTCTTGAAGCTTTTCCCGGTCGTAGTCGGAATTGGTCTCCTCGATCTGGACCTTGAGCTGTTCAGATCGGTCTTTGAGCGCCTGCGCCGGACCGTGCCCCTCGATGATGGTTGATTCGTCTTTAGTGGCCACCAGCCGGCGGGCGGAACCCAGATGGCTCACCTCGGCTGACTCCAGCCGCAGACCCGTGTCGGCGCTGATGACGGTGGCGCCGGTGACGATGGCCATGTCTTCCAAAAGCGCCTTGCGCCGTTCGCCAAATCCCGGCGCTTTGATGGCGATACAGGCCAGCGTGCCCCGGGCCTTGTTCACCACCAGGGTGGCCAGCGCTTCCCCGTCCACGTCCTCGGCTATGATGACCAGGGGCCGTCCTCCGGAGTTGATGACTTTTTCCATGATGGGGACGATATCGTTGGGGGAGCTGATCTTCTGGTCGGTCAACAGGAATTGGGGATTATCCAGCGCCACTTCCATCCGTTCCGCGTCGGTGACGAAGTGGGGAGAAAGGTAACCGCGGTCCACCCGGACCCCTTCCACGATCTCCAATTCGTCGCTGAGGGTCTTGGACTCTTCGATCGTGATGACACCGTCCCGGCCCACTTTGTCCATGGCGTCGGCCAGTAATTCGGCGATGGCATCTTCGTGGGCGGACAGGGCGGCCACCCTGGCGATCTGGTCTCTGTCTTGAACCGGGACGGCCATCTTTTTGAGTTCTTCCACCACCGCCGCCACGGCTTTTTCGATCCCCGACCTCAAGGCCAAGCCGTTGGTGCCCGCGGCCAAGTTCATGAATCCCTGCCGCACCATGGCCCGGGCCAGCACCACCGATGTGGTCGTGCCGTCACCCACCATGTCGTTGGTTTTGGACGCGGCCTCTTTGACCAGTTGGGCCCCCATGTTCTCGTATGGGTTGGGAAGCTCCACTTCTTTGGCAATGGTCACGCCGTCGCTGCAAACGATGGGCAGGCCAAACATCCGGCTCAAGATCACATTGCGGCCGCTGGGCCCCAGGGTCAGCCCCACCACCCGGCCCAACTCATCCACGCCTCGCATGAGGCTGGTATGGGCGTCACTGCTAAAGGTCAACTGTTTGTCTGCCATCCTGGTCTCTCCTAGTTTATTTCATGAGATGAGCTACGGGGGATGAACTACGGGTGAACCACCGCCGGTGTTCCACCGCTAATGTATTTTTTAACATGCGCCGAGCGTTTCGGCACTTACCCATTTCTCCATTGTCAAATATCCGATAGTCCAGTCGGAATGTCAACCGGCGCCGCTGCCCAAATACCCAAGCGTGGACCAAAATAGTGGACCAAAATAATGGATTGGATCACCGAATGGTTCCAGACCACTTTCTCACCCCGTCCTTGCCTTCAACCTGGCCGCACAATTCTCCGATGGATATCCCCAGAGAAGGATGGATCAGGTCCGGCGCGATTTCCGCCAGCGGGACCAGGATGAAGGCCCGTTGGTGCAGCCTTGGATGGGGTATCTGCAGGCCGGGCAGGTCCACGATCTCCCGTCCGTACAGGAGTATGTCGATATCTATTAGTCTGGGGCCGTATCGTTCACCGGGTTCGCGGCCCAATCTTGATTCAAGCTCTTTGATGCCGCCCAGCAGTTCCTGGGGCGGAACGGCGGTGGAGACCTCTAGCACCCGGTTGAGAAAATGACCTTGGCCGGTGAAACCCCAAGGTTCTGTTTCGTAGGTGTCCGAGGACCGGACCGGCCTCACGTTGCCCGGCTTGAATGGTTCCGCCGAGGCCGCGGTGTCATCCTGGCCTGTCAAATGCCGGACGCACCTGTCCAGGTTTTTCTCGCGGCAGCCCAGGTTTGAACCCAACCCCAGATAGGCGGTTACCCGTTCCACGTTACCCATTCCACGTCACCCAGTCCAATCGCCGGGCCTCCAGCCTCGGACCACCGCGTCGCTCATGCGGCAAACCCTGACCATTTCCGCCACGTCGTGGACACGCACGATGTCGGCTCCTCCGGCGATGGCCAGCGCTACCGTAGCCGCGGTCCCCTCTAGGCGCTGGTCCGGCGGAAGGTTCAACACCCGCCCTATGGTCGACTTGCGTGAAGTTCCCACCAACAGGGGACTGCCCAGGGTTTTGAACTCGCCGAGCCTCCGGAGGACCTCCAGGTTTTGATCGGCCGTTTTGCCAAAACCGATGCCGGGATCCAGGATGATGTTTTCCTCGGGCACCCCGGCATCCAAGGCGGTTTGCTTGCTATGGGACAGGCTTCGAAAAATGTCGGGTAAAAGGTCTTGGTAACTGGTGGTCTCTTGGTTGTGCATCAATATCAAAGGCGCTCCGGTTTCGGCGGCGGCTAGCGCGATATCGGGGCCGGCCTTCAACCCCCAAACGTCGTTTATCATCGCCGCGCCCGCTTCCAATGCCCGGCGTGCCACGGTTGCTTTGTAGGTGTCTACGGAGATGGGTATCCGGATAGCCTGGACCAGGGTATCCAGCACCGGCAACAGCCGTTCCAACTCCTCGGCCTCGTCCACGGGCTGGTGGCCGGGCCGGGTGGATTCGGCGCCCACGTCGATGAGATCGGCCCCCGCCTCCTGGAACTCCAGCGCCCGCCGGACGATGGCGTCCAGGTCACCGGCCAGGCCGTCGCCGGAGAAGGAATCGGGCGTAACGTTGATAATACCCATGACGTAGGTGCGCCGCCCCCACACCAGGGGTTCTCCGTTGGCGACTTTCAGTTGAGAGGGTGTGAATGAGTGAGTCAAAGGAGGGGCGTCATGTTTCTTCAGGATCACGATCTCAGGTATTTGGCCTGTTTTGATTATTTGGCAAGCCTAAAGCACAATTTTACCATGCGCCACGAATCTTGCCGGGGGAAAACCCGTCTGGTAGGATGGTGCCATCCCTACTCATGCCGTAAAACTGGCGGTGGCTCAAACTGCCACGCGCTCCTCGGAGTCCTATTGACCGCAGAAAACCGTGCTATGGACCAGCGATTGGCCGGCCTGGAGGAACTGCGCCAGCAGGCCCAAAAAGGCGGCGGTCAAAACCGCATCGACCAGCAGCACGGCCGGGGCAAGCTGACGGCGCGGGAACGGTTGGCCCTTCTCATGGACGATGGGACCTTTCAGGAGATGGACTCGTTCGTCTCCCACCGCACCACCGACTTTGGCCTGGCCGGCAACAAATACCTGGGAGACGCCGTGGTAACCGGGTACGGGAAGGTCGATGGGCGGCAGGTATTCGCCTTCGCACAGGACTTCACCGTCTTTGGCGGGTCTCTTTCGGAAGTGGTCGGCGAGAAGATCTGCAAGATAATGGACCTTGCCGCCAAGACCGGGTGCCCGGTGGTGGGTTTTGCCGATTCTGGCGGCGCGCGTATCCAAGAGGGCGTGGGCAGCTTGGCCGCCTACGGCGACATATTTTTGAGGAACACCCTGTTTTCCGGAGTGGTCCCCCAGATATCGGTCATCGTGGGCCCGGCGGCGGGCGGCGCGGTATACTCCCCGGCCATCACCGACTTTGTGTTCATGGTCCGGGGCATGGGCCAGATGTACATCACCGGCCCCGATGTGATTCGGGCGGTCACCGGAGAGGAGGTCACCCACGAGGAATTGGGCGGGGCCGCCACTCATTCCACCCGCAGCGGAGTGGTCCATTTCGTCTCTGAAACCGAGGAAGAGTGCCTGGCCGACGTGAGGCGCCTTCTTTCTTTCTTGCCATCCAACAACCTGGAAGATGCGCCGCTGGTTGTCAGCGGGGATTCCCCGAACCGGCAAGACCCGGAGTTGCGCTACCTGATACCCGACGATTCGAACCGTCCCTACGACATGCGGGACGTGATCTACCGCGTCGTGGACGACGAAGATTTCATGGAGGTCCACCAGGGTTTCGCGCCCAACATCGTGGTGGGATTCGGCCGCCTTAACGGCAAGGCGGTGGGGTTTGTGGGAAACCAGCCCCAATACCTGGCCGGGGTTCTGGATATAGACGCTTCCAACAAGGCAGCCCGGTTCGTAAGATTTTGCGATTGCTTCAATATCCCTCTTGTGACTTTGGTGGACGTGCCTGGTTTCATGCCCGGCGTCAACCAAGAACACGGCGGCATCATCCGCCACGGGGCCAAGCTGATCTATGCCTACGCCGAAGCCACGGTCCCCAAGGTCTGTATCATCACCCGCAAAGCCTACGGCGGGGCCTATATAGTCATGAGCAGCAAACACCTGCGTTCCGACGTCAACCTGGTTTGGCCTTCGGCCGAGATTGCCGTGATGGGCGCCGAGGGCGCGGTCAATATCATCTACCGGGAAGAATTGGGCAAGGCGGAAAATGCCCAAGAGGAACGCCAGCGCCTGATCGCCGACTACCAGGATAAATTCACCAACCCTTACGTGGCGGCCAGCCGGGGTTTCGTGGACGACGTGATAGACCCGGCGGAAACCCGGCCGCAGATCATCAAAGCCCTGGACATGCTTCAAAACAAAAGGGACACTTTGCCCGCCAAGAAGCACGGAAACATACCTTTGTGAGCTTTCAGCATTTAGCTATCAGCAGTCAGCTTTGGGCTGACGCCGTGATCGCCTGAGGACAAAATCAATGGAATTCGGTCTTTTTTATCAACTGCCTTGTGGCCCGGACCAGTCAACGGTGGACCGCTACGACGACATGATCGCCGAAGCTCAGGTTGCCGACGGTTTGGGGTTCGATTCCATCTGGCTGGCGGAACTGCACTTCAATGCCCGGTTCTCGGTGATGCCATCGCCGCTGCTGGCCGCGGCCGCCATCGCCCGCACCACCTCCAATATCAAGATCGGCACCGCGGTCAACTTGGTGTCGTTGCACCACCCGATCCGGCTGGCCGAGGAGACCGCCACTCTGGACATCCTGTCCAGGGGCCGGGCGATCTTTGGCATTGGGCGCGGCTCCAACCCCAGTCATTTCGACGGGTACGGAATAGACCAGACGTTGGGACGGGAAAGCTTTCGAGAAGCGGTGGACTTCATTCTGAAGGCCTGGACGAGCGAAGACCTCACCTATGAAGGCGAGTACTACCAGGCCAAGGGCCTGAACGTGGTCCCCAAACCCTTTCAGAAGCCCCATCCGCCGGTGTATGTGGCCTCCAACAGCGCCGATACCTTTGAACTGGTGGGCTCCATGGGGCATAACATACTGGTAGGTCCCCTGATCGCCACCATCGAGGGTGTCCGGTCCGGCTTAGACCGTTACCGCAACGAGCTTTCCAAACAAGGCTATGACCCGGCGCAGGCAAGGATCAACCTGGCCCTTCCAACTTACGTGGCGGCTGATGCCGGTCAGGCCGGTTCCGAAATGAAGACCACCGTGGATGCCTACCTGGACACCCTCCGGTCGAATAATAGAGGCAGAGGCCGGGGCTCATCCAGGGCCGACGTCCTTGATTATGATGCGGTCTACGACGAATTTGGCATCATCGGTGATCCTGAACGGTGCGTGGAACGACTGCACCATTTCATAGACCTGTTTGCCCCCCAAGAGATCATGTGCTGGTTCAACATGGGCGGAACGATGTCCTACCAGCAGGTGAAAACGTCTATGGAATTGTTCGCTAAAGAGGTCATGCCGCACTTTTAGCTGTCAGCCGTCAGCTCTAACTATTTCCGGCGCCTTTTCTTAGGTTACGATGAGAACCCATCTTTCCCAAGCGGAATCAAATCCAACATCCGGATAGCTGAAAGCTGAGCGCTGATAGCTGACAGCTAAAAGGCGAAGCCGATATGGCCCAAGCCGAGTCCCTATTCGAACACGGTAGAAAGGTCAGGGCTGCCCAAGATGCCCCGTTGGCCGAGCGTATGCGTCCGTCGACCTTTGACGATTTCGTGGGCCAGGAGCATGTCGTGGGCGCCGAAAGGGTCTTGCGAAAAGCCTTGGCCGCGGACCGTCTTCCATCCTTCATCCTTTGGGGTCCCCCTGGCAGCGGAAAGACCACCCTGGCCCGGCTTGTAGCCGCCGCTACCAAAGCGAATTTCGCCCCGGTCAGCGCCGTCACCTCTGGGGTGGCCGACCTGCGGCGCATCGTGGGCGAGGCCAGGGAAAACCAGGCGATGCACCAGCAAAAGACCATCCTCTTCGTTGATGAGATCCACCGTTTCAACAAGGCCCAGCAGGACGTGATCCTGCCCCATGTGGAAGACGGCACCGTCACATTCATCGGGGCCACCACGGAAAACCCCTCGTTCGAGGTGATCTCGCCGCTGCTTTCCCGTTGCCGGGTCTTCACCTTGGAGGCCTTGTCTCCCCAGCAGGTGGAGGATATCGTCAACCGGGCGCTGCTCGATCAGGAAACCGGCCTGGGTAAGTTGGCCGCCGATATGGACCCGGATGCCATGGAGCAACTGGTCAACGTGGCCAACGGCGATGCCCGGGTTGCCCTAAACGCCCTGGAAACCGCCGTCTTCGCCACTCAACCCGATGAAGAGGGACGGCGGCGGATAGACCTAGACACCGTATCCGACGCGCTGCAACGGCGTTCCCCTCTATATGACAAGGCCGGAGAGGGCCATTACGACACCATTTCCGCGTTCATCAAGTCGGTGCGCGGCTCATCGCCCGACGGAGCGCTGTACTGGTTGGCCAGGATGATCGACGCGGGGGAAGACCCCATGTTCCTCGCCCGCCGGCTTGTGATCCTGGCGGCCGAGGACATCGGCTTGGCCCAACCCGAAGCCCTGGCCGTGGCCGTCGCCGCCCAGCAGGCGGTGCATTTCTTGGGAATGCCCGAAGGCCGCATCCCATTGGCGGAAGCCACGGTGTATCTGGCCACCGCGCCCAAGAGCAACTCGGCCTACAAGGGCCTGGAAATGGCGTTGGACGACGTGAGGAAACGGAGCAACGAGCCCGTCCCGCTGCACCTGCGCAACGCCGTCACCGGTTTGATGCGTGACCGCGGTTACGGCAAAGACTACAGGTATTCGCACGATTACGAAGGCCATTTCGTTCAGCAGGAATTCCTGCCGGCCTCGCTAAAAGACCGGCGCTACTACCAGCCGGGCCAGGAAGGAGCCGAAAAAGAGATCAAGGAGAGGCTGGAGAAGTGGTGGGAAAAGAAGTGGCAGAAGTCAGAATAGAAAACGAGATTCCTATGATGTCATGGGTGGCTGAGGAAAATATATCGGGGAAACTAAGACGAGGGGGCGCCGTCAGGCACTTTTTTCCAACAGGCGCTCAAATGAGTCTCGGTCTAACACGCCCGTTTCCGAGAGAGTTCTTTTGATGGATATGAGGTGGGCAGGGCTCACGTATTTGTCTAGTTGACGCCAAGGCAATACCACGGTCGTACCTGATGAAGGATGCCGAAATGTTCTATGAGAACCCTTGATTTGAGATTCAAAGAATCCTAGATCAAGAAGGGTTTTTTTAAGTTTATCAGCTGTGATCATCGTCTGCACTGTGACGAATCACCCCCTGCAACTGACTTAAGACAGCATCTCTATACCGTGCAAATGCTCGGATGGCATCTTGTCCGACCATTTGATTTTTCGGGAGGTAAATCGTAACCGACCGTCCAGCTTGGGCTAAGTTGAAATCCGGCATGTCTTCAAAATAGGCCTGTATATACTGCCAAAATGCGGTATCTTCCAAGGCATCGTACACCACTAGGATACATGGCATAGGCTCGTTTAGCCAGCGTTCAAGGTCTGACCGCTCCACTGAAAACGAAACAGTCTGTTCATCCGAAAGAACCGTAAGGTTGTCGGTGGCTTTTAGCTGAAGGAAGACCTGCCCATTTTCGATTTCACCGTTCCCATCATAGGTGAATAAAACCAGGTCGATACCATAGTCGTGTTCAATGCGCTCAACTGAAAACCCGCATAGAAGCGCGCATCGCTCGACATGGTTTACGCTAAGTTCCGCGATGACATGTTGTCGAGTACGTCTCTTCCTGGGCAATAGTGAGCCTACTGTTGTCTAGTCTTAATAAGGACCTTGCAATTCATCTACGGAGCCCGCACGGTGCCAAACAACGTGTAATTTTTTCATGAACTATCAAGCGCCGCAACCACATCCCCCGAACTGACCACGTCC
>Ga0310122_10003295_pt1 | contig 10253 bp, 7 predicted proteins | sample CB6_Bottom_1051__FD_203503 | JGI IMG/M metagenome (GOLD analysis project Ga0310122, IMG submission 203503) | Marine microbial communities from Western Arctic Ocean, Canada - CB6_Bottom_1051 | ecosystem: Environmental > Aquatic > Marine > Oceanic | place: Canada: Western Arctic Ocean | collected...
TTCCCTTCGTTTTTGCCGGACGACTACACCAGCATGGCGGTGGGCAAATGGCACATGGGGCTGGATACGGATTATCCCGAACTGCGTATGCATGCCCTCAATCGCGGTTTCGACGAGTGCTACAAGTTCATGGGCCGTGGAGGTCACGACTACTTCAAATTACGCGGAGTGAATGGCCCCGAGTATGCACCGATCTATCGCAACAAAGAGCGAATTAAAGAGGGGGATTACGAAGGCTATCTAACAACTCGATTGACGGAGGAAGCCGTGGCCTTCATCGACCGGCAAAAGCAGAAGCCTTTCTTTCTCTACCTCGCCTACAATGCTGTGCATGCGCCGGCCCAGGCGCCCAAGGAGGACATTGCACGGATGCAAAAGATGTTTCCGCAACTCGACAAAAAACGTGCGATCCTCATGGCGATGCTTCATCACTTGGATCTCGGCGTTGGTGCGGTGGTCAAGAAACTGAAGGACGAGGGGCTCTGGGAAAACACACTGTTCTTTTTCCTGACTGACAATGGTGGTGCGAAGGCAATGAACGCGAACAACGGAATTTTGCGCGGCTTTAAAGGCAGTTTGTATGAGGGGGGTATTCGGACGCCCTGGGTGGTGAGTTGGCCGGCCAAATTTTCTGGCGGGCGTATTATCGATGTTCCGGTGATCTCGCTGGATATTCTCCCGACGGTGGTCGATGCCATGGGCACGAAGGGCGAGGCCAGGCGGGTGTTCGACGGCAAGAGTTTGTTGCCGTTGCTCATGGGAAAATCGACGGCCCATCACCCGGTGCTTTATTGGAACAGCGGCGAACCCAAGGGTGAATGGGCTGTGAGGGAAGGCAACTGGAAGGCGCACGGTTTCAAGCAAAAATATGAACTTTACGACTTGGCCAGCGATCCATCGGAGAAAACGAACCTCGCGGCCAAGCGGCCGGAGTTGGCCAGGCGCCTGGCCAAGCGGCACGAAACCTGGCTGGCCGAGATGGTCCAGTCGGCGGGCAAAAGCAACGCCACTTGGCCAAGGGATCGGGTTACGGCTGAGGAGCCCAAACCAAAAGATGCCGCACGGGAAAAAAAGCGTGCCGAGCGCAGGAAAGCCCGTCAGAAACAGAACAAAACCAAGTGAATTTCCTGCACAAAGCCGCGGCGTTTCTCTGCTTTTTGTTCGCCGCCAACTTGGCCAATGCAAAGCTGAATGTGTTGCTCATCGTCTGTGATGACCTGAACACCCACGTCAGCACTTCAGGGTATCCGCACATTAACACCCCCCACCTCGATCGCTTGTCAAAGGAGAGCCTGATCTTCAACCGGGCCTACTGCCAGTACCCCGTCTGCGGGCCGTCCCGTGCGTCGTTTCTCAGCGGGTTGTATCCCGAGTCGACCGGTGTGTTGAATAACAAGATCGACATTCGCGAGACCCGCCCCGGCACGCCGTCGTTGCCGCAGTTCATGAAAGAGAACGGATACTGGACCGGCGGTGTGGGAAAGGTCTTTCACACGGTGCGTCATGAACCGGGGGAGCTTGGATGGAACGAGTATCATCGATTTGAGAATGACGAGTTTCCTTTTGTGACTGAGGCGCGGAAAAAGTTTGAAGCGGAAAACGGGTCAATTGAACGTGGGAAAGCTCGGCGTCAATGGAAGGAGAAGCTTTCGGGTCTCTTTCCACAGACACGCGGCCAACAGAGCCCCGGTTACGGGCCAAGCGGTTTGAACGACTCGCAGCATCGGGATGGCCGGAACGCCCGAAAAGTAGTCGAGTGGATCGACAAAAAAAGCTACGGTGACAAGCCGTTCTTTATCACGGTTGGCATTCATAAACCGCACGTTCCGTTCATTGCGCCGCAGAAATATTTCAACCTCTATCCGAAGAACCGGCTTCAGTTCGAGTTGAACCCGGTCAACGATTGGAATGACATCCCGAAGATGGCGATGGTCAAGCGATTCAGTGGCTTCGGGTTTGAGTTGGGTAAGGAGAACGATCCGCTCCGGCGCGAGTACACGCAGGCCTATCATGCCTGCGTGTCGTTCGTGGATGCGCAGATCGGGTTGATTCTTGATAAGTTGAAAGAGCAAAAACTTTGGGATGATACGATTGTCATTTTCACCTCTGATCATGGCTATCACCTGGGGGAGCATTTCATGTGGGGCAAGGTCACGCTTTTTGAGGAGTGCGCCCGCGTGCCGTTGGTGGTGCGAGTTCCCGGTGTGTCCAAGGCCGGCACTCGCAGCGAAGGCTTGGTCGAAACGATCGACCTGTTCCCGACCCTGGCCGAGCTTTGCGACTTGTCCGCTCCGGCATATCTGCAGGGACGGAGTTACGCGGGGCTGATCCAAGAACCCAGCGGAGCGGGCAAGCCAAGCGCATACACCGTCGTGTCCCGTGGAAATCAACTGGGGCGTTCCATTAGGACCAGGCGCTGGCGTTACGCCGAGTGGGGCGCAGCCGAGGCGGCCGAGTTGTACGATTTGGAGAAGGATCCGAGGGAATACACCAATTTGGCCAAGTCGCCCGGGCACCGCGCCGTCGTGAAACAAATGAAAGCCACCTTGGCCAAGCGCCGCAAGGAGGCCGAGTCGGCAAGGAACCAAACCAGAAAGTAATGTGCGACTGCTGCATGGGCCTCGTTTTTTCTGGCACAACCTGGCTGGGGGCATAGCATCCCAGTCCCAACAGGATAAGCATGCTGACTTTGTTTGATGGCCAAGAGCCAATGAGCCGACGGAAACTGCTCCGGGTGGGCACGCTTGGCCTGGGTGGGCTGTCGCTATCGTCGCTGCTCGGCGTTAAGGCCTTGGCCAACGGCCAGCCGAACCCGCTCACCGGCAAGTCGGTCATTTTCCTGTTTCAGCAGGGCGGGCCGAGCCAGCACGAGACGTTTGATCCGAAGCCAGACGCGCCTCTGGGCGTGCGCTCGGTGGGTGATGTGATCCCAACCTCCCTGCCTGGAGTGCGATTTAGCGGATGGATACCACGTCTGGCCAGGCTGGCACACAAGTTCTCAGTGGTGCGCTCGTTTCATACCGGCAATTCCGGGCACAACATCCAGCCGATTGTCAGTGACTCATCCAAACAGGCGAACATCGGTGTACACTATGCGCGTGTGGCCGGTGTTACCCGGGCAAATTCAGGTATTCCAACCAACATGGTGCTTTTTCCGCGCTCGGTGGACCCCGATGTGCCCGGGCCGGAAGCGCGCGGCAACATTTCGGCGACCGGCCCGTACAGCAAAAGTTACGCCCCGTTCATCCCGGGGAAGGGCGGGCAACTGCAGGACGACATGAATTTGGCCATGCCGAGGGAGCGTTTTTTTGATCGGCGAAAACTGCTCGCCGGTTTGGACAGCCTGAATCGTGCGATCGATGCCAACGGTGAGGTCAGTGCGTTGGACGATATACAGCAGCAAGCCGCGGAGGTGTTGCTCGGTGGCGGTGTGTCGAGGGCCTTGGACCTGTCGCAGGAGGACGCCAGGACCCTAGCGCTCTATGACACGAGCCGTTACGTCCGTGGCAAAAAATGGAACTCGGTGACTCGCGGCACGAAAGGCTACTACAACGCCCAGGCCGGCACGATTGGCAAGCTACTCCTTCAGGCACGACGGTTGTGCGAGGCAGGTTGCGGCTATGTCACCATCCACGCGAGCTACGCCGGTGTGTGGGACATGCATGCTGACCAGAACAACCTGAACATGCGGGATGGCATGGAGGCTGTCGGTTACAGCTTTGACCATGCCGTGGCCGCATTTATCGAGGACTGCGAGGCTCGTGGTTTGTCCGACAAGATCATGCTTGTCTGCTGCGGCGAAATGGGTCGCACCCCCAAGCTTAACGAACGCGGTGGTCGTGATCACTGGGCGCGTCTTGCGCCGCTCATGATTTACGGTGGCGGCATCGATGGCGGCCGGGTGATTGGCAAATCCGATCGTCTTGGGGGCGAACCGATAACGGATGCCTACAATCCCAGACATCTTATTTCGTCCATCCTCCGCACGGTCATCGACCCTGGCCAATTGCGTCTAATCCCCAACGCCCCCAAAGAAGTCACCGAACTCCTCGATCACCCGCCCATTGCCGGGCTTGGCTTGGGCTAAACCAAGCGCGGTCGAACTCACATCCCTCCGCTTGGCGAAGCGGTTGGCCTCCGAAGTCAGCGATCACTTGCCGGCTTTGTTTGCGCCGATGCAATAGAGGTGTCTATGGGTGCGGAGAAAAAAGTGACCCTGGCTGATCGCCGGGCTGGCGGACACCGGTTCGCCGAGTTCGTTTTTTGCGATGACTTCGAATGTTTCGCCGGGGCGAATGACGGTCGTCACGCCCTGGTCGGAGACGAAGTAAACCAGGCCATCCGCAGAAACGGGTGACGGGCTATGGCCGCCGGGCAGCCGCTCCATCCAGTGGCGTTTGCCGGTCCTGGCCTCGAAGCAACTGGCGATCCCGCTGTCGGCGACCATGAGCAGGTAGCGTCCGGAGATGATGGGCGAGGGGACAAAGGCGGCGCCGCGAGTCGTGCGCCATACGATGTGTGAGTCGGTGACGTTGCCCCTGCCGCCGGGCCGTATTGCGAGGGTGTGCCGCTCCGGGTAGCCGCCGGTCGCAAAGACATATTTCCCGTCGTAAACCATCGATGCAACAAACTGCTCAGTCGGGCCATCCACGATCCAGTGGCGCTTGCCGTTGCGCGGATCGTAACTGGCGACGCAAAGGCTGCCGGAGAGAATCATCTGTGTGCGGCCGTCGATCTCGCGGATGATCGGCGTGGCGTAGCTGCGGGTTTTGTTTTCGCGCCGGGTTCGCCAACGCTCCCTGCCGGATTGGCGGTCGAGCGCGACGAGATAGGCGTCGCCATCGTGGTCTCCGTTGAGGATCACCGAATCTTCAAAAAGCACGGGGCAGGTGTTGAAGCCATGCGCGCTGACGAAGTCGCCGACGTTTGTTTTCCACTTTTCGTTTCCGTCCAGATCGTAGGCGGCGACGATGATTTTGCCGGGAGTGATGAGGCGATCGGAGCCTACATTCGGCGCGATGACCCTGTCTCCCTCGGCGCGCATGAACGTGACGTAAACTTGTTTGCCGTCTGTGGCCGGAGTGCCGGAGGCACGGCTGTTGAGCCGATGAATCGTTTCTGGTGGAGACTGCACAACATCTCGTTGCCAGACTGTTTGGCCGCTGAGTCGGTCGATGCAGAGCAGGATGCGTTTGTTCTTTTCGGTAAGGCTGCTGGTGAGGAAAACCTTGTCGCCCCAAACGATTGGGGATGAGTGGCCTTCTCCGGGAACGGCGATTCTCCAGGCGATATTTTCCGTGCTGCTCCACTTGGTCGGGATGCCTTTTCCGGTGCTGACCCCGTCGCCGCTTGACCCACGCCAGCCCGGCCAGTTTTCGGCCCGGATCAACCCTGCCACAAAAAAGAACAACACAACCAAACGCATGCCGGGAGTCTAGCGTCGTCGCCTCCTGGAACAAGAATCAACTCCCCGTTTGCCCAGTCGAATGCTGAAGTAATGCCTCGCGTGCGGGGGTTGGCGGTCTGCAATGTCGTCCATGTCTCTATGGAAAATTGTTTTGCTTTTCATCATCCTGGGCGGCCAAGCGATGGCGGAACAACTTTGGTCGTTGCAACCATTGAAACGCACGGAGCTTCCAAGGGCTGGTGATGCGCAAAGTTGGGACGGACACACCGATATTGCAGCCAACCATCGCCAGTTTGCCTTGAAGACGGATCAGGGAATCGCAGCACTCTTGGCCGACCTCAAGCAACGTGGTTTGTTGGATTCCACCTTGGTGGTGTGTTGTGGTGAATTTGGGCGAACCTCCGCTTCCCAGGGAAGCAGGGGTCGTGACCATAATCCGAACGCCTTCACCGCTTGGTTCGTCGGGGGTGGAGTGCGAGGTGGTGTTCATTATGGCAAAACCGATCCTTTTGGTTATCGGACGGTGGAGAATCCTCGTCATCTTGACGACCTTCATGCCACGATTCTGCACCTCTGCGGCATCGATCATGAGCGATTGGCCTATCGATTCAATGGCCGGGACTTTCGACTTACTGATGTCCATGGAAACGTGGTGAAGGAGATACTGGCCTGATTGCGTGATCACTTCATGAGTATTCTCCGCCTACTTTTATTTGTTTGTCTCACCACGCCGGGTTGGGCTGCCGGCCGAGGTTGCGGGCCGTGCGCGCAGTGCCCGGGCTGTGGCAGCATCAGGACACTGTGCGAGTGTCACGCCGCGTAGGAAGACAAGCCTTTCGCCGGGCTGCGTATGGGATTAAGTCTCAATGTCACCAAACAAACTTCTTTCTTTGGCTGCCGGTTTGTGGTTTACAATCGGCGCGTGTGAAACTTGGTTTCGTCCTGTCCTAAATCCGGGCGGCGGAATCGCAACCAAAAATAAATCATGAAAGGAAACGAACAAGTCATTGAGGCGTTGAACGCCGGCCTGACCATCGAGTTGACGGCGATCAACACGTACTTCATCCACTCCAAGATGTGCCTCAACTGGGGGCTCAAAAAGTTGGCGGATCATTACTACGCAGAGTCGATCGAGGAAATGAAGCACGCGGAGGAGATCATCGACCGCATCCTGTTTCTTGACGGGCTGCCGGCCATCTCGCGCTACGACGTCATCAACGTGGGCGACAACCCGAAGGAGCAGATTGAGAACGGCATGGCACTGGAGATCAAGGGCGCGGCCACTTACAACGAGGGCGTCAAGCTGTGCGCCGATGTGAAGGACACAGCCAGCCGCGAGTTGATGGAGCGCATGGTGGTCGAGTCGGAGCAGAGCATCGACTGGGCCGAGGCGCAACTGGACCTCATCAAAATGATGGGCATCGAGAACTACCTCGCCCAGCAAGTGGACGGGGGCGGCGCTAAATAAGTAATCGACCGGTTAAATTTTCGTTTATCGCAATCCCTTCTCAAAAAAGGGCCACATCATTTCTGGGTAGAAACGGTGCCCGCTGTTACCCCATTTCAGGGTAGTGTGGTCGGGAACGCCGGCGGCCTGAAAAATTTCCCGGATACTGGCGGCCAGCTTTTCCACAGTCGGTGGATGGTGCAAACTGTCGTCCACCCCGTGCACGATCAACAGATGCCGCGGGGCGACGAGGCCGCCCAGCTCTTTCCAGTCGCCCCAGTCTCGGAGTTTGGGGACGAGGCAGCAATCGCAGTGAAAGATAAACCCTTCCGCACTCATCACCGAGGTGAATGAGCAACTTGGAATCGCAACACGGATTCGCGTATCGATCGCCGCGGTGTAGGCGGTGAGGACGCCGCCACCGGAGTTGCCGGTCATCACAATACGCGTTCGGTCGACGAGCGGATGTTTCTCGGCCCAGTCGAGCAGGCGCTGCATGTCCCAAACCCGTTCCGCAATCGGCGTGCGTCCGGCGAGCAGGCAGTGGATCAGCTGGGCGCGGCAGGGGCGCTTGCCATGGCGGCCTTTGGGATCCGGCACCAGCACTTCCTCCGCGAGCCCCCGGGTAGCCGGGACGATGGCCACAAATCCACGGTGTGCTGCCTGTGCTCCGATGTCTCCTTCCTTTTCAAGCACAGTCTTGCTGTGTTTTTCATCCTTGAATGCGCCAGCGTAGGAATGTAACCCGAGTTTGTCGTGTCCGTGCGGGCAAAGGAAGAGTGGCCGTGGTTGGTCTTTTTTCGCATCTTTGGGGATGAGCAGATAAAAAGGGATCAGCACTCCCGGCTCGGTCTCGATGGAGCAAAGTGATCGCGTGAACGGTTCATTGGTTTTTTCCGCTTGGCCAAGCCGGACCGTCGGCGTGAAGCCGGTCAACTCCGCCTCCATTTGACTGAGGCCGGTCAGTTCAATCAGCGCGCTGCGGGCCAGTTTTTGCCACTCGACAAAGTCAGTCGACGTGGTGAAGGCGTGCTTTTGTTTGCCGTGCTGAATGCGCTTTAAATAGTTGCCGACCGGGCTGGGGTAGGTCACGAACGGCTTGGGCGTCTGCTGCGCAAGAAGAGTTCCGCTGAATAAAATGACGGAAAGGATTGCGGGGATTTTCGACGTTTTCATGTAGAGCAATGCTGTGGACGGGAGTGTAACCAATCAGGCGCAAAACTCACTCCTAAATGAAGAATTACTGTTTCGGGTTGCCGATGGTTTGGTGAGCAGGCAGGCTTGGCCCATGCGCTGGACTTCCTTGCTTTCCGTTTTATTTTGTTTCGCGGTTGCGTCGGTCGCTGCGGCCGATCGTCCGAACGTGCTGTTCATCGCCGTCGATGACCTGCGGCCGGAGTTGAGGTGCTACGGCGCTGCCCACATCCACTCGCCGAACATCGACCGATTGGCCAAGCGGTCGACGTTGTTCGAGCGCGCCTACTGCATGGTCCCGACCTGCGGCGCTTCGCGTTCGTCGCTCATGACCAGCCTGCGCCCGGCGCACAACCGGTTCATCAATTTCCTGACGCGGGCGGACGAGGACGCGCCGCAGGTGGACGGGCTCCACACGCACCTTAAAAAAAACGGCTACCACACGGTTTCGCTTGGCAAGGTGTTCCACCATCGATCCGACAGCGCCCACGGCTGGTCCGAGGAACCGTGGCGGGTCGGTGGGATCGCTTATCACCTGCCGGAAAACCGCCGCATCCAGCGCGAGAAATCCGGCTCAGGAACCAAGCCCGGACGGGCTGCCCCGTACGAAAACGCCGACGTGCCCGACAACGCCTACCCGGACGGACGCTTGGCCAAGCATGCGGTCGTGACGATGGGCCGCTTGGCCAAGCGCGAGCAGCCGTTCTTCCTCGCGGTCGGTTTTTTCAAGCCGCACCTGCCGTTCAATGCCCCGCGGAAATACTGGAACCTGTATCCGGAGGACACCATCAAGCTGCCGGCCAATTATCGCAAGAAACCAATCGACGCACCCAACGGCGCAATACACAACTCGGGCGAGCTGCGCGCCTACCACGGCGTGCCCAGGCGGGGCCCGGTCAGTGATGAGATGGCGCGCAACCTCATTCGCGGCTACTATGCCTGCGTGAGTTACACGGACGCGTTGGTCGGCAAGTTGCTGGACGAACTCGACCGACTCAAGCTCGCCGACAATACGATCATCGTCCTTTGGGGTGACCACGGCTGGAACCTCGGCGAGCACACCATGTGGTGCAAGCACGCCTGCTTCGAGACCTCGCTGCAGGTGCCGCTACTTGTGGCTGCGCCGGGCCACAAGCCGGGTCAACGCAGCCGAAGGCTGGTGGAGTTGATCGATCTTTACCCGACGCTCTGCGATCTCATCGGCTTGGCCAAGCCGGGCCATGTGCAGGGCCAAAGCCTCGTTCCGCTGCTGAAAAACCCGAAGGCCAAGTGGAAGTCGTACGCTATCAGCCGCTACCGCGCCGGCGACACGATTCGCACCGACCGCTTCCGATACACCAAATACTCTAGGCCCAACGGCCAAGCGCTTGGCCAAATGCTGTACGATCACAAAACCGATCCCAACGAAAACACGAACATCGCCGACGACTCCGCCCAAGCCAAGCGAGCCGGCAAATTGGCCAAATTGTTACAGACCAACATGGGCAAACCCAACCCGCAGGAACAGAAGACCAAATGATCAACCGATAGAACCATGAAACACATTATCACTTTTCTTTTTGTCTGCACCGCCGTTGCGGCATTGGCCCAGGACAACGTCGCTTGGCATGACGTCACCAAGTGGGGTGTCGAGGGTCGCGCCTGGGGGGATCAGGAACGCAAGCGATGGTTTGACCGAATGCCGGCCAAGGCGGAAGTCAGTGTGACCGGTGCGGTTTGGAACCTCAGCCGGCACAGTGCCGGGATGATGGTTCGGTTTAAAACCGATGCCGCCATCATCCACGCGAAGTGGAAGTTGCTGAATTCGCGCCTCGGCATGCCGCACATGCCACCGAGCGGCGTGAGTGGTTTGGATTTGTACGCCAGAAACACCGAGGGCAAATGGCGTTGGGCGGCAGCCACGCGGCCGAACAAGCAGGAGATGCAGGCTACCCTGCTATCCGGCATAGCGAAGGGCATGCGGGAGTATGCGCTCTACCTGCCGCTTTACAACGGCACCGAATCGCTGGAGATCGGTATGCCGACAGGGGCGAAGTTTGAAGCGCTGGCACCGCGCTTGGCCAAGCCGCTGGTTTTTTACGGCACCTCCATCACGCACGGCGCCTGCGCCTCGCGGCCGGGCATGGCACATCCAGCGATCCTTGGTCGGCGACTCGAAATACCGGTCGTCAACATCGGCTTCTCCGGCAACGGCAAAATGCACAA
>Ga0310122_10003297_pt1 | contig 10252 bp, 8 predicted proteins | sample CB6_Bottom_1051__FD_203503 | JGI IMG/M metagenome (GOLD analysis project Ga0310122, IMG submission 203503) | Marine microbial communities from Western Arctic Ocean, Canada - CB6_Bottom_1051 | ecosystem: Environmental > Aquatic > Marine > Oceanic | place: Canada: Western Arctic Ocean | collected...
GGACCCTCGAGGCCCCGCACGTAGGTGCCGTTGAAGTAGAGGCTGCGTCGTCCGGTCTCCGGATGGGTGCACAGCAGCGGATGACGCTGCGTCTCCAGTGCGTCCTCCGAGGTGCGGATGTCCATGCCGGACAACTGGGCGTGGAGGCCCTGCTGGGCGGGGGAGTACGAGGCACTGGCCGAATGGATCGCCGTGACCCCGCCGAGGCGTTCCCTCACCCCGCCCTCGAGGGCGTCGTGGGCGGCGGTCATCGAGGCCCAGACGGTGTCGCCTCCCACGTCGGGCACGTCGATGGCGTGGAGGATCGTGAAGGCCGGCGGAGCGGGCAGGAACGAAAAGTCGCTGTGCCACACGCCGCCGAAGTTGAAGGCCTCCGGCTCGGTGGCCTCCTTGACCACCCGGATCACCTCAGGGTGGCCGTCGACCGGTTGTACGAACGGGACCGGTGAGTAGGGCCCCAGGCTGTGGCTGAAGGCCGTCTGGTCGGCGGGTGAGAGATCCTGTCCGGGCACCACGAGCACTTCATGGGCACAGATGGCCGCCCGCAGGTCGGCGGCGCCTTCGTCGTCTGCGCCAAGCTTCCGCAGATCAATGCCAGTGGCCCTGGCACCGAGGATTCCGGTCAGGCACTCGATCTCCACGATGCCGAACCCCTGTCGCCTGAAGCTCTCTCGCCGGTCGGAACGATCCTGTTTAGAGAATCTGCGACAGGAAGAGCTTGGTGCGGTCCTCGGTCGGGTTCTCGAAGAAGTGCGTCGGGGTGCCCTGCTCGACGATCTGGCCCTCCTCCATGAAGATGATGCGGTCGGCCACCTCCTTGGCGAAGCCCATCTCGTGGGTGATGACCATCATGGTCATGCCGGACAGCGCCAGCGTCTTCATGATGTCGAGCACCTCCTTGACCATCTCCGGGTCGAGGGCAGACGTGACCTCGTCGAACAGCATGATCTTGGGTTCCATGGCCAGCGCCCGGGCGATCGCCACGCGCTGCTGCTGGCCACCGGAGAGCTGACTGGGGTACTTGTGGGCCTGTTCGGGAATGCCGACCCGCTCGAGCTGTGCCATGGCCTGTTCTTCCGCCTCGGCGCGGGGCTTCTTGCGGACCCAGATCGGTGCCAGCGAGACGTTGTCGATGACCTTGAGGTGGGGGAACAGGTTGAACTGCTGGAACACCATGCCGACCTCGGAGCGCACCTGTTCGATGTTGCGCAGGTCGTTGGTGAGCTCGACGTCGTCGACGACGATGCGGCCCTCCTGATGGATCTCGAGTCGGTTGATGCACCGGATCCACGTGGACTTCCCGGAGCCCGATGGCCCGAGGACCACCACGACCTCCTGCTCCTTGATGGTCGTCGAGATCTTGTCGAGGGCCCGGAAGTCGCCGTACCACTTCGACACCTCCTCGCACACGATCATGTCGCGGGCGTTGGACAGGTCCCTGGTCTGGCCCTGGTCGTCCGCCGGCTCGGCTGCAGCTGCATCGGTCATGGATTCACCTCGGTACTGGTCACGTTACGCCTCACGGTTCGATTCACGATTCCCCTCGTCTTGGGCAGGTTTCGGGTCACCTAGCGTTCTCCCAGTCCGGTGCGCCGTTCGAGGCGCTGGCTGGCCTTGGACATCTGGTAACAGAAGATCCAGTAGATCAGCGACACGAAGAGGACGTTCTCCTTGGTGCTACCCATGAACTCGGTCTGGTTCGGCATCACGCTGCGGGCGATGAAGAGCACGTCGAACAGGCCGATGATGGCCAACAGCGAGGTCTCCTTGAACACGCCGATGCAGTGTCCGACCAGCGGCGGGATCGAGATCCGCAGGGCCTGGGGGAGCACGATGAACACCGTCTTCTGCGAGGTGGTCATGCCGACCGCCTCGGCGGCCTCGTGTTGGCCGCGGGTCACCGACTGGAGGCCACCCCGGACGTTTTCGGCAAGGTACGCCGCCGAGAACAGGGAGTAGCCGATGATCACGGCGGCGACCTCGCCCAGGTGCATTCCCGGTGGGAGGAACAGCGGCACCATGATCGAGAAGAAGATGAGGATCGTGATCATCGGGACGCCGCGCACGAACTCGATGAACCAGGTCGCCAGCAGCCGGAAGATCGGCATGTTGGAGGTGCGGGCCAGGGCCAGGGCCAGCCCCAGCGGAAACGAGATCACGATGGTGAACACGGCGACGATGAGCGTGAGCGACAGGCCACCGATGAAGAACTGGCCAGGCACCTTTACGGTCGATGGCGTGTTGATGGCCGTGACCAGCCAGGACATGATGCCGAGGAAGCCCAACCAGCCGATCACGTAGTTCTTCCGGGCACGGGGTCCGCCGCTGAACGTGGGAGCGGCCAGGGCGAAGGCGGCCAGGACCAGCATGTCGAGGCGCACGATCATGCGCATCGGCGTCAGGAACGCGGCGAAGGCGGCCACCAGAACCAGCGCAGCGACGATCCGGCCGATCTCGCCGGTCGAGGGCCGGGCGAGCCAGTTCAGCAGGGCGCCACCGAGCACGGCATAGACCAGGAAGATCGGGATGTCGGTCCCGAGGACGTGTCCCATGTCGAAGCTCGGGTCCCGCAGCACCAGGTAGAGCAGGGTGGGCGGCATCAGGAGCCAGAGCAGCAGGAGGGTGATGCGCGGTGCGTTCGTCGGCAGCCGCTCTCGAATGAAGATGCCGAGGAAGTACGCCGCAACGGCGACGAGCAGCATGACCGTCCACGGCAACTTGGTGGTCAGTGCCACCGTGCCCGGCTCGGCCAGCACCCGGGGGGTGCGATGCAGCTGGAAGGTGTGGTTGCCGTACGGGATCACCCACAGTGATCCCACGAGGCCGCTGAGGCCGATGAGCAGGATGCCCAGGGTGCTCATCGTGCGCTCGTCATCGACCAGTCGGCGTAGGGCTTCGCCACCACCGGCGACGGCGACGGCGACGACCAGCCAGATGATCGTGGCTCTGACACTGAACGGAGCGAGGAGCACGAGCAGGGTGATCGTGCCGCCGAAGGTCAGGAGGCGGCGGCCGACGTCGGAGAGGGGAATGGCGCTACCCGCCCGCCAGACGGCCAGGGAGAGACCCGTGAGCGTGAAAACCACGGCGGTGGCTATCCAGATGCGGAGGTACTGCTCCTCCGGGTAGGCCTGGGTCATCAGCAGCCGCAGGTTGGTGGCGGTGGCGTCCCACTGCCGTTGCGGGTTGAAGATGAACGACATAAGCCCACGGGTGATGGCCAGGATGATGATCGAGGCGACGACCGTGAGCACCGAGTTGAACGGGCTCGAGAAGAGGTTCGCCTTGACCCATTCGCGGGGCGGCAACTTCGGGGTCTCTGGGGGCGCGGTGATCGGAATCATTCCGGTCGACATTCCGAGGTCGGCGCCCAGCCCGGCGAACTCGCTCATCTACCGCTCCACCAGCTTCATGCGGACGTTGAACCAGTTCACGACCACCGAGATGCTCAATGAACAACTCAGGTAGAACAGCATCCAGATCGCCACGACGGGCAGGGTCATGCCGGTCTGGTTGTAGGTGGTCTGGCCGATCTGGACGAGGTCGCTGTAGCCGACGGCGACGGCCAGCGAGGTGTTCTTGAGGAGGTTCAGGTACTGGTTGCCGGTCGGCGGCAGGATGATGCGGATGGCCTGGGGGAGCACCACGTGGCGCAGGACCTGACCGCGGCCGAGGCCGACGGCCATGGCCGCCTCGGACTGTCCCTTGGGAACGGCGAGGATGCCGCCTCGGACGTTCTCGCCGATGAAGGCGGACGTGTAGAACACGACGCCGAAGAACACGGCCGCGAACCCGATCGACATGGTCAGGCCGTTCTTGCCGTAGTTGGGGAACCGGCTCTTCTGGATGATGTCGGGGCGCATGGCGTCGAATGGGCGGGCTGCTCCGTCGACGTTGAACTTGTCCTCGAGGACGTGGAACAGGTCGCGGCCGCTGTTGAGGGTCCATGACGAGAACCCGGTCCAACGCACCAACACGAAGACGATGATCAGGGAGGCGAGTGCGGCGAAGGCGATCCGGAACCAGTCGTCGTCCGAGAGCGAGAGGTGGCCGCGGACGCTGCGGTGGTCGGTCAGGAAGCGGCTGATCCACCGGGCGGCGACACCCAGGGCGACGACGGAGAACAGGATCTGCGGGGCGATGATGGGCAGCGAGTCGAGGAGGTCGGCGATGGCTCCGAAGATGCCGCCCATCCACGTGAACATCGGATGGACGAAGATGCCGATCAGGCCGAACAGGGCCACCGTTCCGATGCCCCAGAGGATCGGCGATGTCATGGCACCGGTTTCGTCCTGGATGCGTTGGCGGTGTCGGCGGACGTAGTGGGCGGCGACGGCACCCACGCCCACGACCATCAACCACTGGTAGAAGCCGTCGGCGATGAACACCCGGGGCATCGAGATGCCCTTGTTGGAGATGTGGAACCAGCCGTTGATGGGGCCGGTGCCGAGCCCGACCCGGGGCAGGGTCGTCAGTACCGAGAAGTAGAAGATCATCTGCACCAGCAACGGGATGTTGCGCAGCGTTTCGACCCACATGCTTCCCAGTCGACGAACCAGCCAGTTGTCCGAGAGGCGGGCCAGGCCCACGACGATGCCCAGCAGGGTGGCGAAGAAGATGCCGGCAACGGAGATGCGCAGGGTGTTGACCATGCCGGTCCACAGGGCGCGGGCTCCGGTGTCGGGGTGGGTGTCGATGCCCTCGCTGAGCTGGATGTCGATGGGACGTTCGAGGAAGTCGAACGTAGAGACGATGTTCCTGGCACGGAGGTTGTCGCCGGCCTGCGTCGCGAGGAAGAACATGGTGCTGAGCACCACGACCAGCAGGAAGACCTGGGTCATCCACTTGAGGACGATGACGTCGCGCCACAGCGGCACCCGCTGGTGGGCACGCTCGTGGGTTGTGGGAGCCGTCATGGTTGTTCGAGGGTCAGTTCGTGGGGGGCGAGGTCAGGACATGATTGGAGGAGCGCGACAGTAACTGGGAATCGACATGCCCCGTGACGCGAGTGATCCCGGGGCCGGGGGCTTGCGCCCCCGAACCCCGGGATCATCACGTACTTCGGATTTGCCTACTTAGCGGGCCGGCGGGGAGTAGATGAGGCCCCCGTCGAGCCAACCGGCGTTGGCGCTGCCCTCACGGACGAGGCCCACCGGGTTCAGGTTGCGGTTGTAGATCTCGCTGTAGTTACCGACCTGCTTGATCACCTGGTAGAAGGCGTCGGCGGCCAGACCCATACCGGTCTGGAGTTCGCCGTCGCCACCGAGCAGGCGGCCAACCTCGCCCTCGTCGTTGACGTGGTCGTCGACGTTGGCGGAGGTGATGCCGTACTCGTCGGCGATGATCGTGGCGTAGACGGTCCAGTTGACGGCGTCGGCGAATGCCGAGTCGTTCTGGCCGTAGGTCGGGCCGAGCGGCTCCTTGGAGATCGGCGTGGCCGGGAAGATGACCCACTCCTGATCGTCGGGCTGCATGCGGACCTTGCGTCCAACGAGGGCCGAACCATCGGTGGTGGTGATGTCGCAGCCACCGTTGATGAAGGTCTCGTACACCTCGTCGCTGGTCTCGAAGCCGAGCAGCGTGATATCGGCGCCGGCCATCAGTGCGGCCTCGGCGATGTTCTTCTCCGTGGTGGTACCGATGTTGGTGCAGACGACCGCGCCGTCGATGTCGGCGACCGTGCTGGAGGCTGAGAAGCCGTCACTCACGCGGGCCATGAGCTGCTGGCCGTCAAAGTAGGTGGTGGGACCGAAGTCCATGCCCACCGAGCTGTCACGGCTCTGGGTCCAGGTGGTGTTGCGGATCAGGACATCGACGTCACCGGTCTGAACCGAGGTGAAGCGCTCCGAGGCGGTGAGGGCGGTGAAGCTGACGTTGTCGGCGCTACCGGTCATGGCGGCGGCGACTGCACGGCAGTAGTCGGCGTCGAAGCCGGTGACCGAGCCGTCGGCCTGGGTCTCCGAGAAGGCCACCGCGCTGCCGCTAACGCCGCAGTTCAGGGTGCCTCGCGCCTGGACGGTGTCCAGCAGGCTGCCGCTCTGGACGACCTCAACCTCTGCGGTCGTGGTCGTGGCTTCTGGCATTGTGGTCGTGGCTTCTGGCATTGTGGTCGTCGAGCTACCGCCGCCTTCGTCGCTGCCGCATGCTGCGGCGACGATTCCGATCGACAGGAACACGGCGAGCAACTTCCAGTACTTGCTCTTCATGTGTGAACCCCTCCGGGTGATTGATCCCCCCACCCGTTCACGGATAGGCAGGGTCACCCAGCGTTGGGTGACCCGGTAACGGTAGATGCCCCGCGTGGCATTGGCAACATGGCCCTCGGAGATTCATACAGGCCATGCATGGAACCTGAGGTCGAAGTCAGCGCCCGCCGATCCCCTCGTCGTCGCTGCGGCGACCCCTCGTCAGCGCCGTGGCGACCAGCACTGCGCCGAGGATGCCTCCCGCTGTGGACAACACCAGGTCGCCAACGGTGTCGTCGTAGGTGAGCTGCAGGCCGGTGGTGCCCATCTCCTGGATCACCCACTCGACGGCCTCCCAGGCGATGATCGCCATCGCCCCGAGCCCGGAGCCCAGCATCACCAGGTTCCAGCGGGCCAGGACGTAGGGGCTCAGGAACAGCACGAAGGCGGCGACGAGGAAGGTCCAGTTGGCGAAGTGGAGGAAGTCGTCGAACTGGTCGATCGTGTCGAACAGGTTCACCAGGTTGCCGAGCAGGTCCAGCACGAACGGAGTGACGAACAGTGCGTCGGCGAGGTGTGGATATGAGACGCGGCGGCCGCGCAGGTGCCAGACCAGTGGCACGATCAGGGCCGAGATCGGGTACCCCACCGCCCGCTCGGGCCAGCCCTTGCCCTCGACCCCGGGGATGCCCGGGAAGACGAGGCCGGCCAGCAGGCAGGCGGCGAGTGCACCCTTGATCGCCCACATCAACCTGCGCTGGTTCATCGCTGAATCCTGATCCATGGCGAAATCCTAATTCATGGCGAAATCCTGGTTCAGCCCGACTCAGTTCACCTGCTTCGCCATGTCCTCCCAGTAGGGGGCCCGCAACTTGAACTTCTGGAGCTTGCCGGTGGCGGTCCGGGCCAGTTCCCCGCGAAACTCGACCGAGGTGGGGCACTTGAAGTGCGCCAGCTTTGCCCGGCAGTGGTCGATCAGCGCCTGCTCGTCGATGCCTGCACCATCTGACCCACCATGGCCTTCGGCCAACACCACGAGCGCTTTGATCGTCTCGCCCCACTTCTCGTGCGGCACGCCGATCACCGCCACCTCGGCGACCGCCGGGTGCGAGAACAGGGTGTCCTCGACCTCGATGGAGGAGACGTTCTCGCCACCGGAGATGATCACGTCCTTCTTCCGGTCGAGGATCGCCGCGTAGTTCTCGTCGTCGATGGTGCCACCGTCGCCGGTGTGGAACCAGTCGCCGGCCAGTGCATCGGCGGTCGCTTCGGGCTGTTGCCAGTAGCTCTTCAGCACGTGGTTCGAGCGGGCCAGCAGCTCGCCGTCGGGTGCGGTCTCGAGCGTGACGCCGAGTGCCGGGGCGCCGGCCCGTGACAGCTTGACCGCCCGTCCGGCAGCGTCGAGGTCGTCCCATTCGGCCCGTCGTCGGTTCATGGTGAGCAGGGGGGCGGTCTCGGTGAGGCCGTAGATCTGGATGAACTCCCAGCCCAGTTCGGTCTCGACGCGCTCGATGGTCTGCGTGGGCGGCGGAGCGCCCGCCACGACCACCCGGACGGTCCCGGCGCCGGGGATCGGCCCGTCCCAGTCGGCGGCGGCGTCGAGCACTGCGGCGACGACCGCCGGAGCACCGCACAACAGCGTCACCCCGTGCTGCTCGATGCGACGGAGGATCTCGGGGCCGTCGACCTTGCGGAGGACGATGTGCTTCCCGCCCATGGCGGTCACGATGTAGGGCATGCCCCAGCCATTGCAGTGGAACATCGGGAGCGTGTGGAGGTAGACGTCGCGGTCGCTCACGAGGGTGTGCCAGCCGAAGATGGCGGCGTTGAGCCACAGGTTCCGGTGGGTCATCTCGACGCCCTTGGGGCGTGCGGTGGTGCCGCTCGTGTAGTTGATCGTGGCGGTCGCACGCTCGTCGGGGGTCCATGGGCGGGGTTCGACGCCTTCGACGAACAGGCTGTCCGACTCCTCGCCGGTGATCAGGCGCCGGCCCACCTTCACGTCTCCGAGCGCCGGCACCAGCTCCGGGTCCATGAGGAGCACCTCTGCACCCGAGTGGTCGACGATGTACTGGACCTCTTCGGCGTTGAGGCGGAAGTTGATCGGCACGCCGACGCGCCCGTAGGCACTGGTGCCGAACAGGAACACGAGCATCCGTGCGGCGTTGTGCGACACGATCGCCACCCGTGCGCCGAGGTCGAGGCCCAGGCCGTCGAGCCCGGCGGCCATGGCCCTGGCCAGTTCGGCCATGCGACCGTAGGTGAGGTCGGGGAGTGGTGGGGCCACCTGGTCGGGTTCGTCGACCACGGCGATGCGGTCGCCGTAGACGAGCTTGGCGCGCCGTAGGTGGTCAGCGATGGTCAGCGGGATCTCCATGCGTGCTCTTCCCTTCGTCGGCGTCCCCGGGTCGGCGACAGTAGTACGAGCGGTCGGCGAATCAGACGCCCGCGGCGGAGCCGGTGCGCGTAGCCTTGGCGATTCCGACGAAATTGACGGACGCGAGGGCAACGCAAGGCATGAGCGACCCAGAACACCCAGAACACGATCCGCAGCTCGAGGAGTTCCGGGCGAGCATCGACAACATCGACGTCGCCCTCATCCACCTGCTGGCCGAGCGCTTCAAGGTCACCCGCAGGGTGGGGGCCTACAAGGCCGAGGCCGGCCTCCCGCCCGCCGATCCCGAGCGTGAGGACGTGCAGGTGGCACGGATGCGCCGGCTGGCCGACGAGGCCGGCCTGGATCCGGTGTTCGGCGAGAAGTTCCTGCGCTTCGTGATCGACGAGGTGATCCGCCACCACCTGCAGGTGAACGGCGAGGAGCAGTAGTTCGAGCGAGGAACCTCCCGGGAAACTACGCCTGTGCGGCTTCCCGGTCCTTGGCGACCTCGTCGAGGTCGGCGTACTCCTCGCCGGTGTCGATCCAGTCCTCGAACTGGATGACGCCGATGTCGGTGAAGCGGTCGCGCAGCCAGCCGTCGCCGGCGTCGAGCAGCCCCAGCTTCTTGCAGTTCGGCACGATCTTGGAGAACAGCAGGCGCTGGAAGACCCGGAGTTCGTCGGGCATGGCGAGCGTGAACTTCACCATGTCCTTGACGGGGACGCCCATGCGCTCCCAGACCTCCTGGCGCATGAACCGGTCGCGCATGCGCAGGGCCGACTCGAAGGCGAACTCCTGGCGGTCGCGCAGTTCGGCGGTGGAGAGCTCCTGGTACACCTCCTGGAGGCTGAGCACGCCGAAGGCCACGTGGCGGGCCTCGTCGCTCATGACGTAGCGCAGCAACTTCTTGAGCAGCGGCTCCTCGGTGGTCTGATGCATGAAGCTGAAGGCGGCCAGCGCCAGGCCCTCGACCATGATCTGCATGCCGAGGTAGGTCATGTCCCAGCGGCTGTCCTCGAGAATGTCGTCGAGGAGCAGGCCCAGGTGGGTGTTGCACGGGTACTTGATGCCGTCGAGCTTCTGGTCGAGGTACTGGGCGAAGACCTCGACGTGGCGGGCCTCGTCCATGACCTGGGTGGCGGCGTAGTACTTGGCGTCGATCCACGGGACCGTCTCGACGATCTTGGCGGTGCACAGCAGGGCGCCCTGTTCGCCGTGCATGAACTGCGAAAGGCTCCAGTTCATGGACTCGACGCCGAGGTCGGCCCATTCCTGTTCGTTGAGCTTGTAGAGCGGTGATTCGGGGTTCTCGGCGAAGTACTGGACCTCGAGGGGGTCGGCAGGGGCGAGGGTCTTGTAGGGATCGACGTCGATCGACCAGTCGAGGTCGGTCTGGCCGTTCCACTGGGAGGTCTTGGCCTTCTCGTAGAGCTTGTCGAGCCGCGGCCGCTCGGCCTTCTCGTAGCTCCACGTGAAGATGGCGTCGGCGTTGTCCTCGACGGCATGGATGACCGACGTGACGTCGTCGTTCCAGACGGAGAACTCGGAGATCCGGTCGGGATTGTTGGCGTACTCGGCCAGGTCGATGACGTAGTCGGGACGCGGTTCGGTGGTGGTCACTGAGGGTCTCCTGTTTGCTGTGAATGCTCGGGAATCGGTGAAGTCGGGTCGAGGGTCTGCGCCACGGGCA
>Ga0310122_10003298_pt1 | contig 10252 bp, 6 predicted proteins | sample CB6_Bottom_1051__FD_203503 | JGI IMG/M metagenome (GOLD analysis project Ga0310122, IMG submission 203503) | Marine microbial communities from Western Arctic Ocean, Canada - CB6_Bottom_1051 | ecosystem: Environmental > Aquatic > Marine > Oceanic | place: Canada: Western Arctic Ocean | collected...
CCTCACCGCTGTCGTTCATCGTCGCCGGCTCATCCAGGCGGACCACCACCTCGACGGTGTCGCTGGCATAGGGATACAGTTGCGAGATGTTCGCTTCGGTCAGCGTGATGTTCCAGCAGGCGCACAGGCCGGAATCGTCGAGTGAGACGTTGAAGTCGTCGATCGAAGTGTCATTGTTGGTGATCTCCAAGGTGGTGTTGGCCGAACCTCCGGGCACCAGCACGAGCAGGTTGCTGGACAGGTCGAGCGTCACGGCAGAATCGGCCGAGGCTGCGCCGAGCAGACCATCGGAGATCGGCGACGCGAACATCAGCAGCAGAACGAAGATGCTCGTCAGGCGCTGTCGCATGGCCGCTCGGCACGCGACGGTGGCGCATTCCTTGAAAGACAACCGGCGTGAAGAGCCAGCCCTAGGCAGCTCGCTCAGACTCGGAGCCGCTGTACCATGGCCGGGTCCAGCCGCTCCCATGGGAACGAATCGCCCTTCGGTGTCCGGCCGAAGTGGCCGCCGGACGAGGTGACCGAGTAGATCGGTCGGCGCAGACCGAGATCGCGGATTATCGAGTGCGGTCGGAAGTCGAACGAGTGGCTGACCCGAGCCGATACCTCGTCGTCGGGCAGCACCCCGGACCCCGAGGTGTCGACCCTGACGCTGAGAGGTTCCGCGCCACCTATCGCATAGGCGAGTTGAATCTCGCACTCTCTCGCCAGACCCGCTGCCACGACATGCTTGGCCGCCCACCGCGCCGCGTAAGCGGCCGACCGGTCGACCTTGGACGGGTCCTTGCCGCTGAACGCGCCGCCACCGTGCCTGCCCCTGCCACCGTAGGTGTCGACGATGATCTTCCGACCGGTCAGACCCGCGTCGGCTCTCGGTCCGCCGGCGCAGAAGCGGCCGGTGCCGTTCACTATCACGCGAGTGTCGGAATCGATGAGTTCGGTGGGAATCTCACGGTCTATCACCAACTTGGCTATCTCAGACGAGATGAACTCATGCTCCGCTTGAACCGAACCCTTCGTGCCGGTCAGATCCTCGTGCTGTATAGCAACCACCACTGTGTGGATGCGGGCGGGCCGACCATCACCGTCGTACTGAACGGTCACCATGCTCTTGCCGTCCGGGCGAGCCCATGTCGCTTCGCCCGATTCTCGAATCGCGGTCAGTCGTCGACAGATCGCCTGTGACAGGGCCGCTGGCAGCGGCATGTACCGATTCTGCAGCGTCGCGTGCGGCTCGGTCTCGTCACATGCGAAGCCGAACATCAGCCCCTGATCGCCGGCCCCCTGTGTCTCGTCGCCCTGACTGACGCCGCGAGAGATGTCGACCGACTGGGCGGTGATCAGCGGGATGACCTCGCATCTGTCCGGGTCGGCCGCATCCATGCCGATGCCGTGATCGTTGTAACCGGCGCCGGTCGCCGCGGCTCTGGCGATCGCTTCGAAGTCTGGCATTTCTCCAGTGAGAGTCACCTCGCCGGCGATGACGATGATGCTGCGGTCATCCGCCCCTTTGACCAGCGTCTCGACCGCCACGCGTGCGTCGGCGTCCCGTTCGAGACAGGCATCCAGGATGGCGTCGGAGATGAGATCGCACAACTTGTCGGGGTGTCCTCCGGTGACTGATTCGGAGGTGAAGAGAGTCCGGTGGCCGACCATGCGGTTGAGGCGATACTATCCGATTCATGAACCTGTCCACACATATTCGCATCTGCCGACCGACCCTTACAACCCCCACCACCACTCTCCACCACTCTCCACTACTCGCCGCCTCTCGTCTGATCCTCCCGAGTCTCCCGCGGAGAGGCTCAGCGGTTGGAGGCGTTCGCGGCTGCGCTGGTGTCCGCGCGTTCCGCTGACCCTTCACAGAGCCGCCAGCCGTGACCGACAGACGGCGATGCCCGGTCCATCGCCCGCCTGCTCGAAACGGGCCAGCAGGGAGGTCAGGACCGCTTGTGCCTCATCCGGCTCCGCGATGGCGGCGATACGGAAGCCGATATGGCCGAGCAGCGGCAGGGGATGGCGACAACGACCACCGTCCCACGCCGGCCTCAGGTGGTCGAGCAGCCACGCGTCGGCGGCGGCCCTGTCCATTCGAGCCCATAGTTCGTGCAGGTCCAGCGTAAGGCGGATCCGGTCTCCCTGGTCCCTGACCATCTCGATGCCGATCCTGAGGTGCCTTGGCTCCGCCAGGGGGCTGCCGAGCACTGCCGCGGCGAGCCGACATCTCGCATCGCCCTCGGCCGAGCCGCGCAGCCGGTGCAGGGTGGCGGCGCGCAGCAGGTGCTCGATGGCGGCTTCGGCTCGGCCGCTCGACGCGTGCATCTCCGCCAGTTCTAGATGCAGCCCGACCGCTTCGGCCGAGATGTCCTCTTCGCCAGCCGATTCGTCGGCGGCGCCCGGCGGCTCCACGACCGGCATCCCGTCATGCGTCTCGGCACCTCGAATGAGGTCGGCGAGCAGGAGTGGTTCGGTGTTCTGACCGGTTTTATTCCAGCCGGCCACCAGCCCATCGAGGGCGTGTTGTTCGAGCGTGCCATCCGGACCTATGGTCAGCACCGTCGTCGCTGCAATCGCAGCGTTCAGGTCGACGACCTGGTCCTGACCGCGCTGGCTCAGCGCGTAGGCGTTGACCCGCCGCTTCTCACCGGCCACCCGGCGCCGGCTCGCGGTCACCAGCGACTGCTCCAGCAAGCCGTTCATCGCTCGCGACACGTGCGACTGCGCCATTCCGAGCCGGTGCGCCAGTCCGCGCTGACTGAATCGGCGCGGCATCTCGTATCGGGTGGCGTACTCGTGCGCACCATCCAGAGCGAGCAGGATGCGCTCGCGATTCGTTATGCGAGGCGGCCGTGCCATTGCAATCCGCTTCTCATCCAGTCACCGTGGCGTATCAATCAGCCGACCGGGCGCGTTGCATCCCGGGCAGACCGGCGCCTCGCACCGACCCCGGTCAACCGCGATAGCGCTCCCACTCGCTGACGACCTCGGGCTCGGAGAGGGAGCCTGAGGGGCCTGGCAGGGGGAAGCCTGCGACCGGTGGCATCGGAGCGCTGGCCCGGCCGGCACGGCCGACCGTCACGACACCGACGACGACCGCGCAGACCAGCAGACTGAGCAGAGCGATCCTGACGAGACCGATCATGAACAGTCGACTGACGATTCCACCTGCGCCCTGCCATTCGATCGGCTCGCCGTACGACTGTGATTCGAAGACCACCACATCGGTGGTGAAGTCGGGATCGTGGGTCTGGTTCTCGCCGATGACGTAGTTGTAAGCACCGACCATCCGCATGCCGGCCCAGAGGCTGTCATCGGAGCCGTCGACATCGGATGGCAGAACGGGTCTGGCATCATGCAGCTGGAAGAGCACCTCGGTCTCGACGCCGTCCACCGTCGCGTTCGACACCCAGCGAATCTGACCGATTCGCAGGCCGTTGTCCTCGAAGTGCAGCCCGCCGCTGCGAATCGCCTGCGGCGCCTGCACACGATCCGAGGCGATGTCATCGCCGCGCTGGATGCAGGCGGTGTCACGGTACTCACGAATCCGGTCGTGCACCCTCTCGGCCCGACTCCGCGAATCCGGATGGTCCGAATCCTGCTGGTCGGACTGACGCGCCTGCGTGCCGGGTGGCGAGCCGGGCGCGTCTCCACCCGAGACATAGGCTAGCCCGCAATGCAGCGGCCGGCCATGCGCGTCGTGATGAGCGTCGGGCAGCGAATCCCTGACCATGTTCTCGACCGGCGGTGCGTCGCCTGCGATGGCGCGTGGCGCCGGCAGGCCGCCGAACTGAGCGTGCATCCATTGTCCTACCTGCCGCTGCATGTGGACACCGAACGCGAACTCCGAGATCACGGTAAGTCTGGTGTCGTTGCGCTCGCTGCCGTTCGAATCGGTCGCGACATCCCAGCCCTCGACGACCTGGTCGTACTTCCAGGTCGCGTTGATCACGGTCGCGTTGATGTCTAACGCCTCATCCTCCTGACTGTCGCTGACCCGCACCGAATCGCTGTCGATGCCGTCGACCAGCACCCGGTAGTGCGGCACCGATTGGATCGAGACGGTCTCACGGATCGCCGTGACGCGGAACTCGTAGGCGATGCGTTCCAGAGTCGCATTGGCGATCACTCCATCGGCTCTCTGATATGGCAGGTCGTTCGATTCCAGCGTGAAGCGCAACAGGAACTCATCCTCCACACGCTGCTCCTGCCAGTCGGTCAGGGTCCACTCGATGTCGTCGAACTCGATCCACTTGACGATCGGCTCATGACTTTCGACCATCGCATCGACCTCGTCGAAGGTGCCGCCGATGCGGGGGCCGTTGACATCGAACAGTCCGTTCTCGTTCGAATCGACGTATTCGCCGATGTGAGTCAGTCTCTGCCATACGATGACATCGACCGGGATGCCTACCCGGCTGTGGAAGCCACTCCTCTGATAGACGTCAGCAACACCCAGATGACGTGTCTGCGTCGACAGCAGCCCTATCTCGCCGTCGCCGTAATCTATTCTCACCGTCGAAGCACCGATCCTGAGCGCGATGGCGCCGTTCGCATCATCGCGCTCGATACCGATGTCGTCCAGCGCCACCGAGAGCACCTGTCCGTCCGCGTCGTCAGCCGCTCCCTCAGCGCCGCCAGCAGCGTCCCGGGCCGCCACCAGCGGCGTCAGCAGCAGCATCAGCAGCACGGCGAGGGCCGTCGTTCGGCTGTTCATCTTCATCTTTCTCGATTCCACAGTGGTTCGCATCGGCCGGTCGGTGTTTGCCGCCATATAAAGCGGCGGGGTGGAGCGATACCACTACAGCGTCAGCGATACCAAGAAACCGGCGATGCTGTATGCGAGCGGTTGAAGGACTCGACTCGCACCGAGCGCATCATGCCAGGCCGGGACGGCAGCGATTGGCCAGCCACCCGGTTCCGCACCCACACGCTGGGATCGATCCGCGACGGCGGCGCCGATATGCTCGGTCAGCAGGTCACCGTCTGCGGCTATGCCGAATCGGTCCGTGGACGCGGCGCCATCTGCTTCCTGATGCTCCGCGACGGCACCGGTCACCTGCAGGCCTTCCTGAGGCGCGACGACATGGACGAGGAGTCCTTCCGAGCCATCCAGTCGGCCAGCAGAGAGGCGACTATTCAGGTCGTCGGCACGGTCGCTCAGAAGCGACCTCCGAAGGTCGCCGAGGGCGAGCCGGTGCCACCGCCCGAGTACGAGGTCTCCGCCAGCGCGGCGACCATCCTCGCAGCGGCGGCGACGCCGCTGCCGGTCGGCGTCACCGACGACGTCCACATCGGACTCGACACGCGTCTCGACAATCGACATCTCGACCTCAGACGACTGCATGTCAACGCGATCTTCCAACTCCGCTCGAAGGTGCTGCAGTACGGCCGCGAGCACCTGATAGACGAGGGCTTCATGGAGATGAACAGCCCGAAGATAATCGCTTCAGCATCGGAAGGCGGCACCAACCTCTTTCCACTCACCTACTTCGATACCCCGGCCTACCTGTCGCAGAGTCCGCAGTTGTACAAGCAGCTGGCCATCCTCGGTGGCCTCGAACGAGTGTTCGAGGTCGGCCCGGCCTTCCGGGCCGAGAAGCACGACACGTATCGGCATCTGAACGAATTCATCTCGTTCGACATCGAAGGCGCTTGGATGGACGACGAGGATGTGATGGGGGTGCTGGAGAGGATGATACATCACGTCTGGAGCAGCGTGGCGAAGAGGGACCAGCATCTCATCGACATGATCAATGAATGGAAGACGAGCGTCGGCGAGCCGACCGTCACGGTGGAGGTTCCTGAACTGCCCTTCCCGCGCATCCCGTACTGCCAGGCGATCGACATCGTCAAGGCCGGCGGCGGCGATATCGAGTGGGGCGGCGACATCGAGCCGCATCACTGCGACATCATCGCGGTGAAGCACCCTGGATTCCACTTCCTGCCGCGTTGGCCGATGAGCATGAAGCCGTTCTACATCCATCACGACGAGTCAGAGAAGGCGGCCGGCGGCGGTCAGTTGTCGAGAGGATTCGATCTGAACTTCGGTCGCGACGAGATGACCAGCGGCGGCCAGCGAGAGCACAGGGTCGAAGTGCTGGAACAGAATCTGCGGCACATGGGCCTCGAGCCCGACGACTTCGCCTTCTACACCGACGGCTTCCGCTACGGCGCGCCGCCGCACGCCGGCTGGGGGCTCGGAGTGGCCCGTCTGCTGATGGTGCTGACCGCCTCTAACAACGTCCGCGAGGTCGTCATGTTCCCCCGCGACCGCCATCGCATCACCCCCTGATTCCACCTGCAGAGTGAACATCAGCCTCCACAGTCTCCAGCGAACGGCTCGCCGTTCCTTTGACCCACCCTGTCAACGCACAACCTCTCTCTCACTCCTCTGGCCCCGTCCGTCCTCCGCGCCCGGATCAAACACCATGTCCCGGTGTCCCTGGTCCAAGATTTCTATTGGTGGAGTCTGGCCGGGCCCACCGATCCCAGAGATGGAGGTCTCCCGACGATATGAACCGGTATCGACTGCACATACCGAGGGAGAGAAGCGCTACCAGAGCCGGGATGTGCTTCGAGACCTCCATCGTCTCGTATCGATTGAAAGATGGGCCCGGCCGGATTCGAACCAGCGATCTGCGCCTTGTAAAGGCGACGTCATCACCCCTAGACCACGAGCCCGCCCCGTCCTGCCACTACATCGTTCATTGATTCGTCGGCTGACCGAACCGCGAATGCGCATCCTTTTCATCCGTCGCGCGCAGGTGGACTCGATGACCGAGATGACCGCGTTGCTGGAGCGGCTCTCGCGAGCCGGTCTGCCACTTACCGACGAGATACGGCAAGCGATGCTGAGCGTCGACATCCAGGACTTCTCGAATGCCGATCCACGCACCTTCTGGCACGACCATCCGCTGGTGTTCCTGCGCACCGAGGCCGGCGGCGTCAAGACGATCTCGGCGCCGCACATGGTGGTGACGATGCTCGGTCACCTCGAACTGCATGCCGGTCACGATGTCCTCGTGCTCGGCGCCAAGGGCGGCTACATGGCGGCCCTGATCGCTCACATCGTCGGCGATTCTGGCTCGGTCACCGTGGTCGACCCGAGTCGACAGGTGGTCGACCATGTTCGCACGAGGCTGGCTCGGAACGGCGGCGGCGGACCGATCAAGGTCCGAAAACTGATCCGATTGGAGAGCGCCCCACCACATCTGCCGCTGCCGCTGCAACGGGTGCTGGTCACCGGTTCTCTGAGAGAACTGCCGGAATGGATCGATTCGCGCCTCGATGACGGCGGCTTCGCCATCGCACCGCTCGGCAACCGGAACGGACAGCGCTTGGTCAAGCGCGAGCGCCAGGGCGAGCAGCGGCTGGACACCGACCTCGGCGGCGTCATCTTCGGGCCGGTCGACATCGCGGAGACCGAATCGATGGGCTCGAACATCGACGCACTGGCCGACATGTTCGACGAGGGCGCTGCGATCGCCGAGGAGATCGGTGCTCTGGAGGTCGAGGACAGGATGCGACTCCGTCGACTGGCGAACGCAATTCGCGACCTGCCGGACGACCTGCCGCCGCTGCGTCCGGCTGCGAAGGATCACGAACGGGTCGACGAAGAGGCGGACGAGGGCGAACCCGAGCAGGCGGAGGAGGGCGGAGAGGCAGGCGAGGAGGATTCGTACATCATCGAGATGGCATTCAGCGCCGTGGCCGGAGATGACCTGATGGAGAACGCCGATCACCCGCTGCTCGACCTGCTGTGGGCTGAGATGCACTGGCTCGGCCCGATAATCGCGGTCCTCGAATCACTGCTCGACCTGCGGCTGCAGCATCCCGGCGATCCGGAGCAGCCGACGGCCCGATTCGACGAAGGCGGCTTCGGCTCGCACGGCGATCTGGTGCCCTGACGGACCTGAAGGGTTCAAGTGCGTCCCTCCGAGCAGCGTACCGATGGCTGAGGAGGCGTCAGCGCTCGCTTCGAGGCTTGCCCGACGGCTGAAGCAGCGCCGATGGACCGTCGCGACCGCCGAGTCGTGCACAGGTGGGCTGCTCGCCTCGACGCTGACCGACCTGTCAGGCGCCAGCGAGTGGTTCAGTCTCGGCCTCGTGACCTATTCGAACCGGGCGAAGATGCAGCAACTCGGCATCAGGCGGAGCTGTTTCGAGGGCGACACGATGGTCGGTGCCGTCTCGCAGCGGGTGGCCCTCAGGATGGCTCAAGGAGCCATCAGGTTGGCATCTTCTGACGTCTCGATAGGCATCACCGGTATCGCTGGTCCCGGCGGCGGCACGGCCGACAAGGAGGTCGGCCGGGTGCATGTCTGCGTATGCATAGGCGAGTTCTTCCGTGTTCGTCGAGCCGAGATGGGGGGCGACGACCGAGTCCAGAACAAGTCGGCCTTCGTCCAGTTCGCGCTGCGCACCGCTCTGGAGGCCATCGATGAGCACGACATGGCCGAGGAACTACGCCGACAGCGGTCGGAATCGGACGATGAGGCGGAGGTTTCGGATGAGCAGGAGGGTGACGAGGACGTCGATGCGGACCTATCGATCGATCAACTGTCCGAATCTGACGAGGAGTGGCGCGGACAATTCGTCTGGACCAGCGACGGCACGGTGGTCGACGAGATCAAGCGACGGGTCGATTTCAGCGAAGAGACAGAGTGGTCGGCCGAGTGAGACGACCTCACACAACCGCTTTGAACGGTCGATGTTCGCTGTCATGGGATGAGCGGCGGCACCGGCTGGCGAGCCAAGCATTCGGCCCTCGCCAAAGCGGGGCTGCTGCCCCAGAGCAGCGCTCGTGCGAGGCTGGAATCGATGCCGTCGGTCGAGCCTCTCATCGCCGCTGCCAAGGCGGCCGGGCTCCGCGGTCTGCTCGATGCGAAGATGCTGGAACGATTGGTCGAACTGACTGGCGAGCAGATGTCGGAAGCCAGCCCGGTGACTGACGAACCACCGCACGGGCTGGATCTGTATGTGGATGGTCAGCCAGCCGACATCGGCTCGACGACCCAGAGCGGTTCAGCCGGAGGGGGGCTGGCCGAGCCGGTCAGGCGAGGGTCCGATGCGGCGCCGAACGGTCGGACCATCGCGCCGTTGGAGGATGCGGAGCCGAAGGCGGCAGCCCGGCCACACGGCCTGCCGCACTATCGCCTGCAGGACTTCCCGATGCTGGCCAAGGATGTCGACATGGAGATGAAGGTCCACTTCGACATCACCGGCAGGAGCACCACCGAAGGCAGGATGGAGGACATGGTATCGTGTTTCGGCGACCGGCTCCGGACCATCAGACGGATGCTGATGCGAGGACGAGTCCTGCCCTCTCGACCTATATCCGTGGCCGAACTGGTCTCCGGGCCGGCCCGCCGCCGTGATGACTCCGCCACCATGGTCGGTCTGGTCGACGACCCGAAACACACCAAGAACGGCCACCTGCTGTTCTCGCTGGAGGATGAGACGGCCAGCGTCCGCTGCCTCTGCCGGCAGACCGGCGAGGCTGGAGCCAATCACCCGGTCAACGCCGGTCTGATGCCGGATGACGTGATCGGGGTCACCGGCAGGTTCGCCAGGGACGGCGATCTGCTGATCGTCGACGACATCCACTTCCCCCCGATGGGTCGGCACGAGAAGAGTCGGGCTGGACCTGATGCGGCCGTCTCGGTCGCCTTCCTGTCCGACCTCCACCTCGGCAGCAGGACCTTCCTGCGACCTCAGTGGCACAAACTGATCGAATGGTTCCACAACGACCCGTTGGCCGAGACCATCCGCTACTTCGTTCTGAGCGGCGACGGGGTCGACGGCGTCGGCATCTATCCCGGTCAGGAGAAGGAATTGGTGATCGTCGACCTGTTCGAGCAGTACTCGGAGCTGGCCCGACTGCTGGAGATGCTGCCAGACCACCTCGATGTGCTCGTTCTGCCCGGTAACCACGATGCCGTGCGGCCGGCTGAACCGCAGCCGGCGCTCGACCCTGAGGTTCAGGCGGACTACAACAACGCGACCTTCGTCGGCAATCCCTGCGACTTCAGTCTGCACGGCGTCCGCATCCTCTCCTACCACGGCAAGAGCATCGACGACTTCGTCGCCCAGATGCGGTCGGTCACCTACGCCGAGCCCGAGGTGGCGATGCGGGCGATGCTCGAGAGGCGACATCTGGCGCCGACATGGGGCGGCAAGACGCCGTTGAGCCCTGAACCGGAGGACGGGTTGGTCATTCGAGATGTGCCGGACCTGTTCGTCACCGGCCATG
>Ga0310122_10003299_pt1 | contig 10252 bp, 11 predicted proteins | sample CB6_Bottom_1051__FD_203503 | JGI IMG/M metagenome (GOLD analysis project Ga0310122, IMG submission 203503) | Marine microbial communities from Western Arctic Ocean, Canada - CB6_Bottom_1051 | ecosystem: Environmental > Aquatic > Marine > Oceanic | place: Canada: Western Arctic Ocean | collected...
GTCTTTCGAGGAGCGTCAAGAGCTTCTTCGACTAGTGGTCGACCGAATCACCGTAGAAGACGAGACCGTGAGGATCGAGACGGTTATTCCCCACGGTGACGACTATAGTCAATTGCGTACACGTCATGGTGAGCTTGTCGAACCATCTTTTGAGATAGTCTCTGGGTCAGCGTGAACGCGTCGCGCTTACCGGCGGCTGGGTTGCCGGCTCTGGTGATTCTTTAGCCCGGTCGCCTTTCAGGACCGATATGACCAACGCCACCGTCACCGAGAATCCCGCGGCCATGAATGCCCGGTTTAGACCCGCGACAAACGCTTGCGGATCTCCGGAAACGGCCCCCAAACTAGCCTCAGTGCCCAGAGCGGCCATCGTTGAAACCACTATCGCCGTGGCGAAGGCGTTGCTGGTGATATTGGCCGAATTCCGGGTCAGCGAGGTCAGCGCCGATACTATCCCATACCTGGACCTTTCTACGGTGCTTAGGATGGAGCTGTTGTTGGGCGCGCCGAACAGCCCAGTGCCCACGCTCTGAAGAACCAAAAGCGGGATTATCAGTTTTACAGGCGATGAACCGGTCAGGGTGAACGCGAGGAGAAACAGGGCAAGGGCTGCCGCGGCCGATCCAGCTATGTTGAATCTTTGCCAGCCGTACCGGTCGGAAAGGCGCCCGGCGAAAGGACCCACGAAGGTCATGGCTATGGCCATGGGGAGCGTGATCAAGCCAGCGTCCCGGGGGCTATACCCCAACACGCTCTGCAGGTAGATGGCCATCAGAAACCTTACTCCAGAGCTACCCAGGAAGGACAACCATCCGGCCGCGATCCCCATGGCAAGCAGCTTTCGTTGGAATAAGCGCAGGTCCAGCATCGGCGCGTCCGTGCGCAACTCCCACCAGATGAAGCCGGCCAGGAGGATGACAAAAGCCACCAGGCCTCCCATGACCGGCGCCGACCCCCAACCGATCCGATTGCCAAAGGTTATGGCTAAAAGGACCGTCATCAGCGCACCAGCGCTCAGGAACGACCCCATCCAGTCGAATGATGGACGCCTACCTCCCTGGGTGTCCAGGACGAACCGGCTTTTGTCCAAGATGATGATGGCGGCGGTGACGGCGATCACGCCCACCGGGAGATTGATGAGAAAGACGAAGCGCCAACCCAGGGTGCTAACCAGCAAACCACCTAATACCATGCCGCTCATCGACCCCACACCCAGCACGCTGAATTGGGTCCCAAGAGCTTTACCTCTTTCTGCCGCCGGAAACACCGAGAGCACCATGGCCTGGCCGTTTGCCTGAACCATGGCTGAACCGATGCCCTGGATCACCCGGGCGGCCAGCAGCATCGTCAGACCTGTGGAAAAACCCGCCATGGCGGAAGCAAGGATGAATATAGTGTACCCAGTTATGTACACCTGCTTCCGGCCCAGAATATCTGATACCCGTCCCATGGGTAAAAGTAACGATGAGACAGCAAGGGTCTCGCTGATGGCTATCCACAGCACCGTGGTCAAACTGGCGTCGAAATGTCTGGCGATGGTGGGTAAGGCGATCAAGATGCTGCCGTGGCCCACCACCGACATGAATGTGCCCGTCGCGATGGTCGAGAACACCCACCATTTGTAGTTGGGGCTTTGGGTGATCCGTGAAACGGTATTCTTGTAATCCCGCAGGAAATGGCTAGCGGCGGGAATGATAGTCACGACTATAAGGACCAAGCCGGCAGCGGCTATCAGCAGCCCCGTTTGGGTCATCTAACGAACCCGTATCTTGACTTTCGCGGTTGAGCCGGGAATCAACGATGGGTGCGTTTCGTCAAGGGTGATCTTGATTTGGATGACCTGGGGCGAACGGCGCAGGTTACTGGAGGAACCCGAGCCGGGTAGCAGCATGGCGAAGGTCACGGGCGATATCGAGTCAACGGGACCCGCCAAGGTGAGGTGGAGGGTCTTTAAGTCTATGCCGGCGGGCTGGCCGGGCCGCACTCGCCAAAGCTTGTCCTCGTCGATGTCAGCTACGATCCATACCTTCCTGGGGTCCATCACGGTGACGATGGGTTGGCCGGCGGCAACGGTGTCGCCTTCCTTTGCCCAGATGGCGGCAATCACGCCCGGCCTGGGGGATACCACCTCCGCGCGCGGGCCCTGTACGTCCCGGAAGCCCATTTTGGCCGCCTCCGTTATTTCCGCCCTGGCGATCAAAGCCGCCAAACGCACGACCGCGATGACTTGGCCATCTGTGACCCAATCACCTACGTCCACGTTCATCGCGATGATCTGTCCGGGGTTAATGGAGCCCACTTGGATCAGGTCCGCGGCGACCAGGGCATCGTCGGTGGTAACGAAACGTCCCGATAGGTCCGACTTGGACCACTGGTCATAGCCAACTAGTCCGGCGCCAGCCAGCGCCACGAGAACGCCTGTGATCAAACCAATGGCCAGCAAAACCTTAGACCGGCTTCGCATCGTCTATTGGAACCCGCCGTCTCTGGTTATGAAGATATTAGCTTTCCACCGCCTTAAAGTGAATCATGCTCATGGAGGTCTGGTTCGCACAACCGGGGCGCGGGGCGCACGGCACGTATCTTGGCCGGCGTTCCCCGTCTGACAATGGTTTTATTCGCGAAAGATCTACTCCTGGACCAGTTCCCTGACCGCTTCGGCGAAGGCTGGGATCACCTGCTCCCAGTCGCCAACCACCGCATAGCGCGCCTCTTTGAAGATGTTGGCTTCGGCGTCTTTGTTGATGGCCACGATGACCTTGGCTCCCGAACATCCCGCCAAGTGCTGGCTGGCGCCGGATATAGCCACGGTGATGTATAGCTCCGGAGTGATCGTCTTTCCAGTAAGGCCGACCTGATAGCTGGATGGGGCCCAGCCCGAATCCACCGCCGCCCGGGAAGCTCCCACGGCGCCGCCCAATAATTTGGCCAGGTCTTCCAACACCGCGAACGGCTCGGGGCCGCCCAGACCGCGCCCTCCGGAAACCACCACTCGGGCGTCTTCCAGCTTGACGCCCTCGGCCTCTTCCTCCACTGTCTCCACCACCTGGCACCGGGCCTGGGATGCGTCGATCTCTACCGGGAATGACACCACCTGGCCCTGGCGTGACGCGTCCGCCTCCAGCGGTTCATAGGCTTTGGGCCTTATGGCGGCTACCTGGGGGGTGTAGTTGAAACTCACCACGGCCACCGCGTTGCCTCCGTAAACCGGCCGGTTGGCCAAAAGCTTGCTCGACGAGGCGTCTATCGAAACCTCCAGGCAGTCTTGAGCCAGACCCACGCCCAGGCGGAAAGCCAGCCGGGGCGCCAATTCACGGCCCTGGTTGGTGCGCCCGATCAACACTATGGACGGGTTTGCTTCTTTGACCAAGGCTTCCATGGCAGTCAGATGCAGATCCACCTGGTAATCGCCCAGCAGGGGATGGGTGACGGCATAGACCTTGTCGGCCCCATGGCTTATCGCTTGAGATGAAGGCTGATCCAAGGTGGCGCCAAAGACGCCGATGGCCAATTCCTGACCCAGGCTATCGGCCAACCCCCGGCCCGCGGCCAGCAGTTCCAGTGATGTAAGGCTAAGAGCCCCCGCGGTCAGGTCTCCTAGGACCAAGACTCCCGATTCATCTGCCATATTGGCCTCCGGTGGTTTCTTAAAAGCGGCTCAGCGCCAAAACTCGAATCATGTCTTGGCGGCGCCGCCGGGGATCGATCAGATCAGCTTGGCTTCCCGCAGTTTCAGGGCCAAATTGCGGCCCGCGTCCACGGCGTCCTCGCCTTCGATGATCTCGCATTGCTGGTTGCTCTCAGGCACAAACAGGTTCAACAGGCTCATCCTAGGCTCAAGTTGGCCCGCATCCATGGCCAAGTCCGACGCTGTCCAGATGGTTGGAAGCTTCCGGGTGGCGGCCATGATCCCCCGCAACGTGGGGTAGCGGGGCTGTCCCAGTTCGTTGCTGACGGTGACCACAGCGGGCAGCGGCGCTTCCACGACCTCATAGCCATCGGGGGTGATCCGCTCCACCACCACCTTGCCGTCTTTGACGTCGACCATTTTACCCAGCGTGATGCATGAGAATCCTAGGATCTCAGCCACGCCCAGCGGCACCTGAGCGTTGTCCCAGTCCGACGCCTGCCGTCCGCATATCACCAGGTCGAAGCCGTCTAGCTTGCGAATGGCGGCGGCCAGCAATTGTGCCGTGACGAAACTATCTATGGTGTTCGCGAAGGCTTCATCTCGCAGCAGAACCAACTCGTCGGCGCCCATGGACAGGGGTTTTTTCATCACGTCCAGGGCGAACTCGGTGCCACTGGATATGACCGTCACGGTGGCTTCCTGCGAATCTTTAATACGCATGGCGGCTTCCACGGCGTTCTCGTCAAAGCCGTTCACCACCGGGGGAATGGTGGCTGGGGTATCGACTTTCTTGGCGCCGGAGTCGATGCGAAAAGCCGCCATGGGCATTTCGGGATCTATGACCTGCTTGGCAAGGACGGCAATCTTGATGGACATGGGTAATCCTCTGTTTTGCGTGCTTGGGAAACTATGTGAAACATATCACCAAGGCTCGAACCATGTCAACGAACCGGGTCAACGAACCGGGTCAACGAACCGGCCACCTGGTGCAATGTTATTATCGGTCAAAGGCTTTGGGATTCAAGGCTGCGGGAATCAGGGGAGTTGGACGTTATGAACACCGCCAAGACGTTTTTCCTGCTTATGGTTCTTACCGCTATATTATTACTCATCGGCGCGGGATTTGGCGGCGAAGGCGGCGTGATAATCGCCGTCATCTTTGCCATCGTCATGAACTTCGGCGCCTACTGGTTCAGCGACCACATCGCCCTGGGCATCGCCCACGCTCATCCCGTGACCGCGGAAGAAGACCCGTAGCTTTACCGCATCGTTGCCGAACAGGCCCAGTTGGCCGGGCTGCCCATGCCCAAGGTCTACGAGATAGAGTCAGATTCCCCTAACGCCTTTGCCACGGGCCGCAGCCCCAACCGGGCCACGGTGGCGGTCACCACTGGGATCCGACAACTACTCAACCGGGAAGAACTGGGCGGCGTGCTGGCTCATGAGTTGGTCCACGTGGGCAACCGCAACACCTTGATCATGGCCGTGGTGGCCACCATCGCCGGGGCCATCTCGATGCTGGCGTTCATGGCGCAAATGTCGGCTATCTTTGGTGGCATGGGCGGAGACCGCGAGCGGGGCGGAAACATCATCGGACTGCTGGTCGTCGCCATCGTCATGCCGGTGGCTGCCGGATTGGTCCGCGCCGCCATCTCCCGCACCAGGGAATACCAAGCCGACGCCACCGGCGCCCGAACCTCGGGCAACGGCCATGCCCTGGCTAGCGCTTTAGAGAAACTGGAGATGGGCGTTCAGAACCGCCCCATGAAGGTGGCTGAAGGCGCTTCCCACCTGTTCATAGTGAATCCCCTCAGCGGCAAGTCGATGGCCGGCCTGTTCTCAACCCACCCCCCGGTAGCCGAGCGGGTACGTCGGCTGCGTGGCTTGCCGCCAAATTACTGATTTGCTCATCATCGACTGGAATCCTTCGAGCAAACGGTTGGTCCAACGAATGGGCCACAAAGGCGGCTGAATGGGCTGCATCTTATGGGTCCTCTGCCCAGTAGCCTCATTGGTCCTAGGCATCCTTGTGTTCGTGGGACTTATCCTGCTGGTGGTGGCCGGTAATCTCACTGGAAAGCTGCTAGACCCCGAGTTCTATACCGGCACTCTTGCCGGGCAGGACAACTACAACCGCGTCTACACCGAGATCCTCGTTGATCCGGAACTAGAGCAGACCACCCGGGACTTGCTGGGGGACATTGACGTCGACCCGGTGGACATCGTGCCGCTGCTTCAAGAGATACTCCCTCCCGAATACATCCAAGCCCAGGTGGAACAGGCCATTGAACGGACGGTTGGTTATTTCAACGGCGACCTGGATGAACTGGAAGTCTACCTGGACCTGGGTCCTCCACTGGCCGATGCCAAGGAGGCGATCCTGGCATATGTCGATGATCAAATCGACGTTTTGCCGGTGGAGGAATTGGGTCCCGAAGCCTGCACTCCGGAAGGTTTGATCGAAAAGGCGCGGGAGTTTCAGAGCCTGTTCAACACCCTAGCGGCGGGAGGCAGCCTAGAGTCGTTGCCTTACCTGCCTTCTTTGGACGAAGAGTGCCGGGAGAACCTTTTCGCCGAAGTCGACGAATTAGCCATCGTGGGCGGCGTGTTGGACCTGGCCGCCCAGGAAGGTCTGTTGGTGAACAGGGATGAACTGCAGCGCCAGCTACTTGAGGGAGACACTCAGGGATTGTTGAAGCAGGCCTCCCACGCGGTTGCCGGCCCTTTGGTGGACGCGGCCATCGAACGTGTGTCCGAGGGAATGCTTGACCAGGGGCGCTTCGACCTGATCAAGGCCATTGCCGCATGGGATGAAGGGAGTACCGAGGCCGAGATCAGGGAAGACCTAGCCGAGGCTAGGGAAACTATCATCCGCGCCGAATCCTTGGCAGGACCATTGGCCATCGCCATGTTTTTCGGCGGCTCTGTCTTGATGGCTCTGGTCTACTTCCCCAGCCTGGCCAATATGATGCGGTGGCCTGGGCTAACCCTGTTTCTCACCGGCTCCGCTGTCTACGTAGTGGGCAAGATACTGGAGTCCAGTGTTCCAGACCGGATGAGAGTCGCGATCCAGTTTGGGGCGGGAGGCGTTTCCCCCATTCCGCCGTCGGTTGCTAGGCTGGTGGCCGACCTTATGGTTTCCTTTGGCCATAACCTCACCGATCGGATATCCGGACCGGCGCTGACCGTGTTGATTGTTGGCCTGGCGCTTTTCGTGGGTTCTTTCTTCGTGTTCCTGGTCAAGCCATTTATACCCTTCTTCAAGTAGCATGGCCGCCATCCGGTCAACACCGGCCACCCCCAGCACGACATTCAGCCCGGCATTCAGGATCTTAGGGTTGGCCGCGCCGTCAAAAGACCGCTATGGGATTCACCGGGGAACCCGTGACGTTGCGCAGCTTTAACGGCCCCAGAGACAACATGAACTCGTAGCGGTTGCGTTGGGCGCAGGCTTGGGCTAGGTCTTCCAGATTGGCGTTGTCTATAAGCCAAACGCCAAGGGTCACCAGACACATGGTGTGCAAGGGCGCGGTGATGGTGGCGTAGTGGCTGGGCCGCACGTCGTTGGACGTGTCGGTGCCCAGCATCGCGATGCCCCGTTCCTTGAACCAGGGCGTGCAGGCCACCTGGCAGGCAACCATTGGCTCGGTGTTGGGGACTGGACCAGTTTCCAGCCGTTTCCGGTAATTACCGGTCCGAACCAGCAGGATATCTCCCTCCTCCACGCGGACCCCTTCCAGCGCCTCCGCCGCCTCCAGGTCCTCGGGCATCACCGGCTGGTCTGGTGGCAGCCAGTCAACATTCCGGACTTTGGTGATATCCAGAAGCACGCCACGAGTGATGATGCCATCTGCCGCCGCCTCTATGGAGTGGGTTTGAGCGCCTTCCCGTGATGTGATCTGGCTGGCTGGCTTTCCGTTGTAAAGTTTGCCCTGCCAAGAATAGTGGGATAAGGCGTCGATGTGGGTGATGGTCTGGCCGTGAAAAACCATGCCGATGAATTCGGCGGCGCCCCGGCGGACCAGTTTTCGCTCCGGTGGGTCAGTGTCTCGTCCCTCGCCGCTGTCAACCATGTAGCGCAGCACCTGATGGGTGGTGTCGGCAGCCATCTCGGTCAGGATGGGACGGGCGCAACTCACTGTTGCCCCGTCCTGGACCAGAGCGGCCGCCTGCTTGGCTTTGTGAGGGCCGATCAGATTCAAACAACCGCGTTGGTCATCATCTCCCCAACGGCCCCAGTTGCTTAAAGACGTCATCCAATCCAAGACCTGGCTTTCTGAAGGGATCTCACCCGCCATGGTTTTACACTCCTAATTTAAAATTGAGGTTTTACGGCTGACCGGGTTTTATCTGAACAGGGATTCAAGGATTTTCGCGAACTCCGCGGATCACGTTGCTTTAAGCACAGCGCCAGCGAACCCAGGATGACCCCGCAGGAACTCATCGCCGGTAGCGCTATTGCGCCCTTCCAGTTGCACCGTGTTCAACGCCAGGATGCCGTCGGCAGTAACCACTCCAAGGGGAACGGGCCCGGCCAATTGCATGACTGATCCAACCACGAGTCCTGCATCCTCCTGGGCTGGCACGGCGGTCACGTCCAGAAGTTTTAACAGCTTGCCGTCCCATCGGGAGAAGAGTCCTGGCCAGGGTGTGTAGGCCCGGCAGCGGCGCTCCAAATCGCGGGCTGACAGGCTCCAGTCGGCTTGGCCGTCTTCTCTTTCCACCTTCCTAGTCACGGTGACGCCATCATCGTTTTGCGGGCTGGCAGTAAGCTCGCCCCTGGCCCAGGCGCCCAGGTTTTCCATCAAAAGTTCGGCGCCCAACCGGAACAGCTCCTCCGTCAGCCCTTCAGCCCTCTCGCTGCCGTCCATTTGAAATTCCCGGTGAGATATGACCGGCCCGGTGTCCATGCCTTCATCCAGCAGCATCAAGCTCACCCCGGTGGCAGTGTCCCCTTCCAATATGGTGGTCACCACCGGTGATGGTCCCCGGTGCCTGGGCAGCAATGAAGGGTGCAGGTTCAGGCACCCCCGGCGGGGAAGATCTAAGACCGGCGTGGGAAGGAAGCGTCCGTAGGCCGCCACCACGATGATATCCGGCTCCAGGCTAGAAAGCAGGACTTGGGTCTCCCGGGACCGCAACGTGGGCGGCTGATATACTGCCAACCCCAACTCCAGGGCCCGGAGTTTCACCGGCGGAGGTACCGGGTGGCGGCCTCGGCCACCGCGCCGGTCCGGCGGGGTAAAGACGCCGCGCACGTCGACGGCATCCGACGCGGCCAAAGCGTCAATCACCGGCAGGGCGAAGTGGGGAGTGCCCATGAAAACCACTTGCAAAGCGCCGGCAGGCAGCGGATCTTGGCTCATGGCCGTTGGGGTGATGCCATGGAGTCATAAAGCGGGCCGGGAGGGCTTGAGGCAACGGTCCTGGCCCGGTTGACGAATTCGTTATTGGAGATCTTCAAAGAAAGCATTCGTGAACCTGAGGCTAGAACCCGCCGGAAAATCGAGGGGTAAACGGGTTCAAATAAATGGCTATCGCCTTGACACCAATGGAGACGCGTTGCTAGAATACATCAACCGCTTGGCGGGAATTTGAGAGAGGAGGTGATTGCGCATGGACGTTAGTTTAACACGCAGGGGCGATGGTAGGCATCTGTCTGGACACGACGAGGTGATCGTAACCTAGCCGCTACAGACCATATACGAGAACCCGTACGTCGGGCCCAGGCCTGTGTCTACCATCGCCCCAGGACTCGTGAGTCCAGGGGACAGTAAACGGCAGAATGGCTGGGCCCGGCCCTTTTTTATTCTGGCCACATCTCACCAAAGAAAATCGGCAAGCGTCAGCGCCTTATTCGTTGACTTTGCCCGAGGCCAGCCTTAGAATTCCATCGGAAACAAACACTAGAACTCTAAAATCGCGGAGAGCACATGCTACGGATTCGGCTTAGAAGGGTCGGAAAAAGAGGGAAACCGTCATACAGGATCGTGGTGGCCGATGTAAGGGCGCCGCGGGACGGGGCCTACCTCGAATGGATCGGCAATTATGACCCTATGGCTGACCCCCCGGCAGTCACCATAAAAAGAGACCGGGCCGAAGAGTGGTTGAGCAAAGGCGCCCAACCTTCTGACGCCGTCAAACGTATCCTCCAATGGCAAGATATAATCGAACGGGAACCGCTCGATCGGAACCCGCAACGTAAGAAGGCAGCGCCGGAACCGGCCACTCTGGTTCAAACCGCGCCTGCTCCTGCGGCGCCCGCCGCCACCGTGGTTGCCGACGATCCACCCGAAGCTTCAACCGATGAATCATCCGCCGCGACGGATGATGATACCTCGGGCGGCAGCGACCCATCCGATGAGGCTACTGAACAATGAAAGAACTGATCGAATATATCGCCCGGTCCCTAGCCAGTAACCCCGATGCCGTCACGGTCACCGAGGATGTCGAGGATGGCCGTGTGATATTCCGCCTGGAAGTGGCGCCCGAAGACAAGGGCAAGGTCATTGGCCGCCAGGGCAGGGTCGCCCAGGCGATGCGGGTATTACTCCGGGTGGCGGCCGTCAAAAACGACACCCACGCTATCTTGGAGATCGTATAGTCCGTTCGTTTTGCCGT
>Ga0310122_10003300_pt1 | contig 10252 bp, 15 predicted proteins | sample CB6_Bottom_1051__FD_203503 | JGI IMG/M metagenome (GOLD analysis project Ga0310122, IMG submission 203503) | Marine microbial communities from Western Arctic Ocean, Canada - CB6_Bottom_1051 | ecosystem: Environmental > Aquatic > Marine > Oceanic | place: Canada: Western Arctic Ocean | collected...
TCCCGTCTCGCCGAAGCGGCGCAGCTGATTTACATTGACCATCGAGGCCACGGCCGAAGCGCCCGAGGATCTGCCGACACGTGGACGCTGGATAATTGGGCCGAGGACATCCACGAATTCTGCAAGAAGCTCCAAATCTGCAAACCCCTGCTTCTCGGGGTTTCTTTCGGAGGATTCGTTGCACTTCGATATGCCGCTCGATATCCCGATTCTCTATCAGGTCTGATTCTCTCCTCTACCCGGGCTCATACCGATCTCGAACATATCTATGCCGCATTTGACCGGGAGGGAGGCTCAAATGCTGCGGCGGTCGCTCGCAACTATTGGGAGAAGCCAACGATCGAAACGTTATCGGATTACGTTTCTGTGTGTTTCCCGTTGTTCGGACTCTCGGCTCCAAACAAGGATGCGGCGCGCCGAGGAATGGTGAATCCCGATGTGGTCCTGCAATTCAGCGCCACTGAACACAATTCAATGGATATGCGAGACGGACTAGGATCCGTCTCCTGCCCGACGCTAATTCTGAATGGGGCCCGCGATCCAATCAATCCGTTGGAGGACGTTAGGGAGATGGTGACCGCATTTTCGAGTCGAAACGTGACATTCGAACTGTTCGAAGATCAACGCCACAATCTCTCGAAGGATATGCCCGACAAGTACTTCGAGACGATCGAGCGATGGCTGAGTTCGAACTTGTAAACGTCTGTCTAACAAGACGATGAAGACCGTCGTGAGATAGCTAGCTGAGTCGAACGCGGTAGAATCTGGCGACAACCTTTTCAGGCTCGACGATCTCGGCGGCGCTATCCCACGCGGCTTATCGTCGATCCGTTAGGCGGCGTGAGCTATGTCCTCTGCATCCGACTCGTACGATGAGATGTTGGAACTTGAACAGAGCTGTCTCAATCCTGAGGTTCGTGCAAGCCCAGACCGGCTTTCATCGTTGATCGCCGATGAGTTCGTAGAGTTTGGCAGCTCAGGCCGGGTGTGGGACAAGGCTGCGGTGGTCGACGAAGTGCCGGCACAGTCTGGCCTCGTCCTCACCCTCTCCGACTTCGTGGCAGTGCGGCTCGCTCCCGATCTTGTACACACCACGTTTCGAGTCTCGATCAGCGAGGCTGGCTCTATACGGCATTCTCTCCGGAGTTCACTGTGGACCTCGCGCTCCGGCCGATGGCAGATGCTGTTTCACCAAGGCACGCCATGTGATGCACCCCTGGCCCGATAAGCTCGCCGCGAACCGCCGCCAACAACGGCATGCAGTCGGACGTTGAAGGGCTCAGTTCCAATTTCTGCTGTACGGTTTGGCATCAACCTTTTGAGGACCAGCGCACTCGGCGTCGCCCTTCAACGCCGCTGAAGCCTGGTCCGATCCGTTTGCCGGCTTCAACCGGAGCAAGACGGTGGACTCCATGGATGATTGCTGTGAAGCCAAAGCAGGCGAGCTTGACGCGATCCGGTCCCGTCACGAGCGCGTGTTATGGGCGGTCCTCGCGGTCAACGCTCTCATGTTCATTGTCGAGTTTGGGGCCGGCCTCGTTTCGGGCTCCAGCGCACTTCTCGCCGACTCCCTCGACATGTTCGGCGACTCGCTTGTCTACGGATTTAGCCTCTTCGTTGTCCATCGAGGCCTGACCTGGAAGGCCCGCGCGGGCCTACTCAAAGGTTCGTTCATGGCCCTGTTTGGCGTGGCGGTCCTATTCGAAGTCGCCTTCAGTACTCGCACCGCTGCCCCGCCGGGAGTTCCTATCATGGCCGCCGTCGGCACGCTTGCGCTTGTCGCCAATGCACTGTGCTTCTCTATCCTCTGGCGCCACCGCGCAGATGACATCAACCTTCGGTCTACCTGGCTGTGCTCTCGAAACGACCTGATCGCGAACGGCGCCGTTCTCGGTGCGGCGGTGCTGGTCGGATGGTCCGGCTCGGGTTGGCCGGACATCTTGGTTGGTCTCGGCATCGCCATTCTCTTCTTGCGCACAGCGGCCGTCGTACTTCGCGAATCGTTCGCAGAGCTGGGTCGCGCACGTCACCGTGTCCCGCAAGGCGCCGGCTAACCAGGCGATGAAGATGGACGTTGAATAGCGTGCATCAAATTGCCGCTGTACCCTGGGCATCTACTTCTTTGGGCTCGGCGGACTCGGTGGCGCTATTCAACGCCACTTATCGCCGATCCGTTAGGCGGCGCGTCATGCGTGGAGCCGGAATCGTCATAGGTATCCTGGTTTTCCTCTTCGTTCTGGCGATCGGCACTTCCGTTGCGCTGATCGAGTCAGGAGAAGTCGTCGTGATCCATACGCGGGATTCCGATGGCGAACTCCACAGCGCTCAGGTCTGGGTCGTCGATCATGAGGGTCACCAGTGGGTGGCCCCGGGGAATCGGTCGAACGCGTGGTTTCAACGGCTCATCGCCGACCCTCGCGTCGAGCTCGTTCGTTCGGGGGTTCGGTCGTGCCGTGTCGCCACCGTTGTGGAGAGTCCAGCCTCTATCCCGGTACTCGAGGTCTTTCTCGAGAAGTACTCCTCTGCCATTCGTGCCACGGGTCTCCTCAATCTCGTCCTCGAGCCCACGGGCGATGAATCGCCACCTGTCGCTGTGAGGCTTGGCGTGTGCTGAGGCAGCGGGCTCAGTAGCGCGCCGCTCAGCATCAACTTTGAAGCGCAACGAACTTCAGCCACAAGCCAGCCTACGCCTAACAAGTCCTTGCAGCTGACGGGGCTGGCTTCCTCGCTGCGACCTCTGGTAGTCTCCTGGCGTCGGCCTCTGTTGCAGTCCCGCTGGCGGTCAGCGGCCACGCAGCTGAAGGCCATATCCGTTATACGGCAGCACGAGGCGATGTAGTGGACGCAAGCGCTGAGTTGGAAGTAGCCCGTCACCTCGAGTCTGGCGAATCGCTGTTGTGGAGCGGTGTCCCCCGGCAGGGTGTCTTTCTTCGGGGCGCGGATGCGTTCATGATTCCGTTCAGTTTTCTCTGGGGAGGTTTCGCGATCTTCTGGGAAGCAACCGCGATAGCGGGAGGTGCACCGTTCTTCTTCGCGCTCTTTGGCATCCCATTCGTAATCATCGGTCTGTACATGATCGTCGGCCGCTTCTTTGTTGATGCCAAGATTCGAAAGAATACCTACTACGGCCTTACGGATCGTCGCGTCGTCATCATCTCCGGCCTCTTCTCCCAGACTACGAATTCGCTTCCGCTACGAACGCTCCACGACATCTCGGTGCAGGAAAAGCACGATCGCACAGGAACGGTCATGTTCGGACGCCCGCACCCATTCAGCTCAATGTACGCTGGCATGCAATGGCCCGGCATGAGTCAGTATCAGGCCCCAAGCTTCGAACTCATCGAAAACGCGAAGGGCGTCCATGATCAAGTTATCGAAGCGCAGAGGTCTGCCGGATAACAAGGCGTTGAACGCGGACGTGGAATAGCGCGGTTCAATTGACCGCTGTACCGTTCTGGCACCAACCTTTTCAGGCTCGGCCGAGTCCGGCGGCGCTGTTGCTGGCCGCTGAACGCCGATCCGTTAGGCAGCGTGGTCCGATGGCCCTGCCCACCTGGCTACGCGAGGACAGGAGAACATGAGATCCCCTCCTCGAGCATCTATCGCCGCTACTCTACTTCTTGGCTTGGTCGCCTGTGGAGCCGTCGAGGAACTCCAGGGCATTGGAGACAACCAAAAAGCGGCAGAGCAGGCCATTGCGCAGGCAACCGGAGCGGAAACTCAGATAGGATGGAACTGGACAAACGGGAGGCTTACTGATGTCACCGTTAGCGTTGATGCAAGGGCGGTCGGCGACAAGACCGTGAAGGAGCTGGGTGCACTCGTTGCTCCGCTGGTGGCTCGGAACTTCGAGGAGACTCCAGATCAAGTCCAAATCCTGCTTGTCCTTCCGGCACGTCCGTGATGCCCCTCCGCATCGCTGAGCGAGCGCACGCTGCTCAACAAGGCGCTGCAGCTGACGCCCAACAGCGCGTTCTATTTGACGTTTGGTAGCCTTCTGGCATCAACATCGGTGCTCGAGCGGCCACGGAGGCGCTGTTGGCCGCAGCTGAGCGCCTGATCCGTTAGGCGGCGCGAGTGGTCAGGCGTACTCCGGCCGGTGAAGACCGCAGTGGGAGGAGAACATGAGGGATCGGATTCTACAGGTCGGGCTTGCGACTCTGCTCGTGGTGTTCGCTTCGGCCTGCCTCGATCCTAAGGATCGCCGACCGGGGCTGCGCCTGAGCGGCGAAGTGGTGAGCCACACGATCGACGATTGGTCGTTCTCGGATGAGTTTCAGGAGGTGTATCTCGAGACGCAGACGTGGTACTTCATTGCCCATTCGGTCACGACCGTGTGCGCGCGGCTCGACGAGAAGCTGTATGTACCGACGATCTACTACGATGGTGGTGAGTGGCCAAACAAGTACTGGAACTCCAACGTCGTCTCCGATCCGCACGTGCGCCTCGAGATGGGCGGGAGGCTCTACGAGCTCAACGCCGTCGTCGTGGAAGATGCGGCGGAGTTTCAGATCGCCCTGGAGGCGCTCTCCGCCAAATATCCGTTCTGGCGAGAGGTGCTGTCGAAGCCAGTGAGTGAGCGCCCGGCCATGGCGATGGTGCGTATGGATCCGCGCACAAGCTGACGCCGCCGCGAGGGGCGCTTCCGGCCACTGCTATCGAGCCAAGGCCGCGGCGAGTGTGCTGCTGGAACTCGCGTATCCAAAGTGGATCCCTTCCGAACTCTCAACAGTGGCTCATCGCCTGTCGAAGGAGGAGGCTCTCCAACGCCTCGGTGCGTGGTGTCTGTAGCCAGGACGCGCGCCGCCCAACAAGCCGTTGCAGCGGACCATCAACAGCTCGGTTCAATTGACCTTGGTTGCTGTCTGGCGGCATACTGTGTCGGTAGGATCGGGTCCGGTCAGCGCTGTTGCTGGCCGCTGAAGCTCAATCCGTTGTACGGCAGGAGCGCGACCGGTATTGACGCTATCCGAACTCGCGAATCTCGGTGAGACCCTCGGCGGACTTGCTGTACTTGTTTCTATCGTCTACCTGATTCTGGAGGTTCGAAGAAACACGAAGACTGCGAGAAGTACGTCCGCGTGGAACTCGGCTGTTGCTCTAGGCGAGCTCTGCGAGGGCGCCTCGCACAATCCTCAGCTATCCGAGCTCATAGTTTGGGCGGTCGATGAAGGTGCTCGGCCCGAGGACCTTGCGCCCGAAGAGTTTTCTCAGTACTTCCTATTCTGTCGAGGTGTCTTCTTCAAGTACGAAGCGCAGTGGACCTTGTGGAAAGAAGGCACGCTGTCCGATGAGATGTGCAGAACCGGCGTCGGTGGGCGAAGGCGTTCGTCTTGCACCCCGTGCCTGGCCGCGTTTGGGAGATCGAGAAGGAACAATACCAGTATACTGCGGGTTTCTTTGAATTGATCGACTCCGCAGAACCTGCAGGCAAACTATCGGCCCGTGCGTGAAGACCGTCGGTTTGCCAGTGCTCCCGCCGCATAACAATCTACCACACCCGATGGGCCGTTTGACGAGTCGCGACCGACCATCCGCGCCTGTCGCGGAGGAACCGCGCAAGTCGCTCGTGCCATCTGGCGACGATCTCTGATACTCTTGAGACCCTCGCCGGCGATGCCCGCAGGTGAGTAGAGAAACCGTTATACGGCTCCAGAAGGCGCTTATAACTTCTTGCAACCTTATGAGCGGAGGCTCGTACTCCTCTCGAATCTGCATCCCGACTTTCAAGGAGCCGAAATCATGAACCGATCCAAGGTCGTTGTCGCGACGCTCGCCACTCTCCTGATTCCGATCGCCCCTCTTGCCGACGCTGGCAGTCACGACGACCACCTTCATTTCGCGCACCCACTCTTTGCAGAGTCTCCCTCTCCCGACACGAAGATCCGAACCGACTACATCTTTGAAAACGAGAGGGGCGGCGAAGGCGCCGAGACACACACCGCGCGACTTGAATTAGAGTACGCCATTCATCCGTGGATCAGCATTGAGACGGACATCCCCTTCACCTTTCGAAATCCCGATGACGGAAGGAGCGGAAACAACCTAGACACGATCGAGATCGGAGTTAAGCTCGCTAACTTTTCCTTGGCCGAGCATGGCGTCCTTCTCGGTGGGGGGATCGAGTTCGGACTCCCAACGGGGGATAGCGGCGAGGAGATCGGCTCCAACCACATTTTCGAAGTGGAGCCCTTTCTCGACTTCGGATTCAAGCGCGAAGAAGTGGAGGTCGTCGGGTTTCTGTCGGCCGCCGTTCCAACAAACAAGAACGGCGAAGACGAAGCCGATGTCGAACTAGGATGGAATGTGTCATTCCTGTACCATATCAATCGGCGTGCCGAAGTCCTTTTAGAGTTCGGCGGCGAATCGATATTCGGTGGCGAGGAATCCGGCCTTTCGACCGCGAACATCGCAGCCGGCATCAAGGTTGCTCCCACGACCAACCAGAACCTGAAGATCGGTGCTGGGGTCGCTCTTCCGATCTCAGATGTCAAGCTCTTCCATGTCCGTACGATCTTCTCGCTGTTTTATCACTTTTGAGCTTCGATCACGGTTCCCCGTTGCGGGAGCCGTCCAACACGAGCTTGCAGCGGACTGGGCAACAGCGCGGTTCAATCATCCGCTGTACCATTCTGGCGTCAACCGCTTGAGCCTTGGCGTTCCGGTCAGCCTGTTGCCCAGCCGCTGAAGCTCAATCCGTTATGCGGCGAAATTCAAGTATCCTTGCGCGGGACGAAAACTGATGCGGCACTTTTTAACGATTGGCCTCACCGGAATGGCAATCTTCATTGCGGTCAATGTCTACGCGCTGATGGTTCTCGAGCGCGCGTCCGCGCGACCATTCACTCCAGAGTGGTGGACCGAGTGGTTCCCTGCCGTTGGTGTCTGGCTTGTTTTTCTTGTCGTCGGTGTAGGTCAGCGGCTCTTCACGCGCGCCAAGGGCTTCGAGTCCGAACGCTGACTTTCGTGGATCTCCGATCGGCAATGTTCGGGCGACTTTGCAACCGAGTCATTTCTATTCGCTAGGCGTCTGCAGGAGAAACTAGCGAGCGCTCCACTCTTCGCGTGAGATCCGGTAGGCGCGGCGGTCGAGCGCTTCGCAGCCTCGGCTCCCGTTGCATCCCGCATCGCTGCATCCCGCGCTCTGATGCGCTGTTGCGTTCGTCACAAGATGCGCGCATGACCCGGGCGTCGAGTTTCCCGAAGGCAAGATCCAACACGAGCGAGGCCGCCTCGGTTGCATAGCCGCAGTCCCAGTATCGGGGCTCCAAGAAGTATCCGAGACGTCCCTCACGACTCTCGCCGTCGGCGCCGCTCCATTCGAATCCGGCGTTCCCCAGCACGACCGCGTTCGCTCGTAGCTCGATCGCCAGGAAGTAGCGGCTTCGCGGCAGGTCACGGTGAGCGAGCACGCATTCCTGTAGGTGACGGGCCGACTGGAGGCACACCTGCTCAGAAGGCAGCCACCCAACAACGCACTGCGGCTGCCGAGCCGCAGCACACTCCAATCGAACCATGGTACGGTGTGACATCGACCTGGGCGCGCAAGGCGGACCACGGCAGCGCTGTGTCATGCGGTTGAGCACACGGTTCGTTATGCGGCGCGAGGGAAATGGATGCGATTCGAAGTCGGCGCGGCGTATGCGATGGGGGTAGGACTTCCGCTGCTTGAAGCGATGCGTCGAAAAACCAATTTCGAGAATTTTCACAGTTACGTAGACGACTTCCTCGTGGGCGCCCTGTTGTTGTACGCCGCTCAGGCCGTCACCCGAGGAAAGACGAATGGCCCCGTGCTGCTCGTGGTGGCCTGGGCTTTGCTTTGTGGCGGGCTCTACGGGAGCTTCTTCTGGCAGCTTTCGAGCGATGCGGCACAGGACGTTGGTGGTCTCGCGAACATCACAGTCGTCATCATCAAAGCTTTTCTCTATGCGATCGCTCTTGCGGGTCTCTTCTTGTCCTCTCGGTTTGCGATTTCCAACCAAAGCGCCGGCTAACAAGGGCTCGCAGCGAACGACAGACGGCTGAGCGTTCCGGAGTTCGGTAGCCTTCGGGCGTCGGGACTTTGGGGCATGGCGCTGATGGTCAGCGCGATTTGTCGCAGCGAATGTCCGATCGGTGTTCCAGCCGAGCCGCTACGCATGAGCCAGGGCGTTCGTTCCTTTCGATCTACGGACCTGAAAAGGTGTCGTGAAATTCTAGACGGGCTACCCGACTGGTTTGGTATTCCCGAATCCAACGAGGGCTATTTGGCTCGGCTCTCACCCGAGGTGTCGGCCGTCTTCGAATCGGAATCCTCCGTTTACGGATTCGTTTCGATGCTTCACCACAATCCCGCTTCGGTCGAGATCGAAGTCATTGCCGTAGACCCCGAGAGGCGCGGCGCAGGGATCGGTCGACAGCTGATGAGTTGGGTCGAGGAAGTCGCTCGTCGAGAGGATGTTCGCTGGCTTCACGTGAAGACTCGTGGGCAGAGCACGCCGGATCCGCAATACGAACAGACCCGCGCCTTCTATTCCCATCTCGAGTTCGACCCGCTCTTCGAAAGTATGGAGTTGTGGGGGCCCGACGACGCCGCTCTAGTCTTCGTAAAGAGAATCGAGTAGCCATGTTCCGCTTTAGTTGGTCCGAGTTCATCGAACGCTATAACGCAATCGAGCCTGCACTCCAGGCTTACGTGGAGACACGGGTTCGCCGTCTTGGTGGCGCCGACGATCTGGTTCGCTCTGGCCCTTCCCGGCAATCAATTGGTGTTTCTCGTCTACCCGGCAGCGCTCGATGGGCAGACCCCGCTCGGTTTCCTGCTGCTGTCGCTGGTAGCCTCGGCGATCTACACGTTCGCCGCTGGCGCCATCTGCTGCTGGATCGCCAAGCCCGACTTCAAACGGATCGGACTCCTTGCCGCACTGGTGCTACTGGCCTTCGGCGTATTCACCCAGATCGTCTACTGGGATGTTCTCCCGATCTGGTATCACTTGGTCGCGATCGCGTTCATCGTCCCCGTGGCGATGGCGGGCGCGAACCTTGTCACCAGGAGCTATCGGTCATGAAGCAGGGGCGAATCAGCCAGACGGCTCTCAAGGTTGCGCTGGGCTTGATTACGTTGAGCATCAAGGACGACTGGGCGCAACGGCTACCCCCTGGCGTGGTGGAACTCAGCGAGCGATTGCTCCTGGCCTCGGGATCCCCGGGCTACGGCCCACGCATGATGCGCGCGTCCAGGCAGCCCTGGATGATCCGCGTCTACCAGATCCAGGACCGCATGGTGCCCGGGCAGTGGGAGGGCTTCGGCCACCGCAAGATCTTCGTTCAGCAGCAAGTGGAGAGCGCGATCAAGGAGGGTGCGCGACAGGTCTTGGTACTGGGTGCTGGCTTCGACACGCTGTGCCTGAGGCTCGCGCCCCAGCACGGGGATGTGAACTTCTTCGAGATCGATCATCCCGCGACCTCTGCGGCCAAGGCGAAGGGAGTCGCCGTTGTGGGTCAGCCAGACAACATGACCTTGATCGCGGCCGATCTCGGCGAACGCACTCTGTCGAATGTGTTGTCCGATGACGCTCGATGGGATGTCTCGCAACGCTCGGTGGTCGTGGCGGAAGGCCTGTTTCTATACCTGAGCGACGAGGAGGTGCGCGGCCTGCTGACGGAAACGGCCAAGAATACGCCGCCGGGGAGCCGGATCATATTCAGTCATAAGCTCCCCGACGAACTCAAGCTGCTTCATGTGATGCTGCGTCTCGTCGCGGAGCCGTTCAAGTCCGCTGTGCGAAGCGAGGACCTACCCGAATACATCGAGGGTACCGGCTGGGCCGTGATCTCCGACGTCGATACGGATCCGGCGCACGGAATCGAACGCTACGGGGTCGCCGAGCGATTCTGAACGCCAATCCGCTGGTCAGCTTGGCTTCTGTTCCACACGCGTCGCCGTCCTGGAGTGGGAGGACAAGAAATGTTGCGACTCGCCCTGGCGATTCTTCTGGCACCGTTCTTCTGGGGGCTGTTAGGCCTTGCTGGCGAACAGTTGATCTTCCTTGTATCTCCAGAAGCCGCCGACGGCACCGCGACCCCGCTCGGCTACCTCTTGATGCGTTGGCGTTCTCGGTGGTCTACCCGGTCTTCGCGGGATTCTGCTCGGCCTTGGTGGCGGGTACGAGCGCGATGCGACTGAGTGTCGGAGCCGGTATCGCCGTGGCCGCGGTCGGGCTCGGCGTGCAGATCAGCTACTGGGACACGTTGCCCGTCTGGTATCATCTGA
>Ga0310122_10003301_pt1 | contig 10252 bp, 12 predicted proteins | sample CB6_Bottom_1051__FD_203503 | JGI IMG/M metagenome (GOLD analysis project Ga0310122, IMG submission 203503) | Marine microbial communities from Western Arctic Ocean, Canada - CB6_Bottom_1051 | ecosystem: Environmental > Aquatic > Marine > Oceanic | place: Canada: Western Arctic Ocean | collected...
TATTTAGTCAATCGAGGGCTTAGGCCTCCAACATCTTTAAAATCATCCTTAATCCATGGGCTGTTGCGCCTTTTTGTTCGTAAGGTTTTGGGTCGGTGGTGAAGGCTGTTCCTCCAATGTCTACGTGAATCCAATCTTTTTTATTTACAAATTTTTCTAGGAATGCCGCAGCTTTTGCGCTACCTGCTCTTCGTCCTGTTCCTCTATCATAATTTCTAAAATCAGCTACTTCACTATCCATTTTCTTGCGAAAATCATCATGAATGGGAAGTTGCCAAGCAAGTTCATCAACTTCGCTTCCGGCATCGATAAATTTCTTAACTACGTCATCATTATTTCCCATAAGACCACAGTATCTATCCCCTAGTGCTACTGATACTGCACCTGTTAAAGTGGCTATGGTAAGCATAAAATCAGGATTTAATTCTGAACCATAATGAAGGGCATCGGCTAAAATCATTCTTCCTTCTGCATCAGTGTTAGTAACCTCAACAGTTTTACCGCTAAGCATAGTTATAATATCTGAAGGTCTGTAGGCATCTTCGTTAACTAAATTTTCAACAACTGGCATTACACCATATATATTCTTTTTAATACCAAGTTTTTTAAGAGTATTAAAAACACCCAGAACAGTAGCTGCACCAGCCATATCTTGTTGCATAGTTTCCATGCCACCTGTTGGTTTCATATTGTATCCACCTGTATCAAAAATTACTCCTTTACCAATAAGTACAATTGGCTTTTCTTTACTAGATTTTGCTCCTCTATATTCTAAAACTATTAATTTTGGATCTCTATTACAACCTTTATTCACAGCTAAAATACCTCCTGCTTTAAGTTTTTTAAGTTCTCTTTCTCCCATTATTCGAATTTTGTATCTATTCTCTTTTGCTATTCTTTTAGCCTCTTTTGCCAGGTAGGCTGAATCTACATAATTGGCAGGACTGTTTACTAAATCTTTAACAAGATCAACTGAGTTCACAATATCGATAGCGTGATCTACTGATTTTCTTAAATTTTTTGTGGATTTTGAAACAACTAAGTTAATTTTTTCTAGTTCTTTCTTTTTCTTCTTTTTATCTAGTGTTTTGAAAGTATCAAAAACATATTGAGTCATTAATATTCCTTCTAAAATTTCTTGCTCAAAACATTCAAAATCATCATGTAAAACTACTGTTAATTCTGTGGCTTTATGAGCTTTCACAGACTTCCCTATTTTTGCACCAAGTTCTCGAGCTATTTTTGAAGAGATTTTTTTTGTTTCTCCAGCACCTAGAACTAATGTTTTTTGATCATCAATGTAGGTGAATAATTTTTCAGAGTCTTTGCCTTCAAAATCTTTAGCTTTAACTTGAGTCTTTACAAATTTTTTCACTTTTTCAGAACAATTTTTGGGTAACTTTTTTAAATTTTCCTGAAATAATGGAAAAACTATTAGGCCTTTTTTAGATTTCACAGCTGTTTCAATTTTTATTTTCATAATTAAAAATGAGGATTAAGAATATTAGTTGAATAATAACAGAAGTCTTTTAAGATTCCAAAAATTCTTTTGCCTTTCTTATTAGATTCTTGGCATTCTCAAAAGTTAGCTTATTTACGGCATTTTCATGGTCTAGCCACTTAAAATCATGGTGTTCATGAGATAACCTAATATCAGAAAGCTCGGTTTTGCCAAGGAAAAATATTACTTGTTTGTTTGAAAGTTTACCTTTTGGATAATGTTTATATGAAATTTCTTCTCTATATCCAGCTACAAATTCTAAATCTGCAATACCAGTTTCTTCTAAAAGTTCTCTAGCTGCAGTTTCATGTTCAGTTTCCCCTTCCTCAACATGACCTTTTGGAAGATCCCAATGTCCACTTGGATAATGTAAAATTAAGAAGAGGTTTGTACCTGCTTCTTCACGATATAAAACTATTCCACAAGATTTTTCATCATATTTTATTCCCATCCTTTGGCTTTTAAAGCATTTTTTGCGGCATCATCTTCGGCTTTTTGTTTACTGCTACCTTTTCCTTCAGCGATAAGTTGTTCATTAATATATGCTCCCATAGTAAAATTTTTATTATGATCAGGTCCTTCCTCACTAATCACATCATAATGTGGAGTAAAATCTTCTTTATCCTGACAAGTTTCTTGAAATTGTGATTTTGCATCTATATGCAGTCCTTTTTCTATAATATTATCAATTTTTTTAAGAATGAATTTTTCAATAAATTCTTCAGCAATATCATAACCATGTTCAAGATAAATAGCCCCAATATAGGCTTCGGTTACGTTAGCTAAAATATATTTTTTTTCTCTACCTCCAGATTTTTCCTCACCTTTACTTAAGAAAAGATATTTACCAAGACCTAAATCTTCAGCCACTTCAGCTAAATGTTTACCTTTAACTAAAGCTGACCTAAAAGATGTCATTTGACCTTCATGCTGATCTGGATATTTGTGAAATAGGTGGTGTGTTGCTGCAAGTTCTAAAACAGAATCTCCTAAGAATTCTAGCCTTTCATTATTTTGAATACCTTCATTTCGATGTTCATTGATGTATGATTTATGAATAAAAGCTTTATTAATTAAATCAACATCTTTGAACTTTATGCCTGTTTTTGCTTCTAAAGCTGTGTAATTATTTTTCATTATTTTGATCCATTACGCTACTAAGGACACCGTTGATAAATTTTGGACTACTCTCATCACCATAATGCTTGGCAATTTCTACTGCCTCATTAATGGCTACAACTGGAGGAATGTCATCGTTAAAGACAATTTCATAAACTCCTATTTCTAAAACTGCTCTATCTACTTTAGCTATTTTAGAAATTGGCCAGTCAGGTGCAAACTTCTCTATTATTTTAAAGATTTCTTTTTGATTAGCAAGCACAGCTTCTAAAGTGTCGTATGCAAAATCTTTTTCTGTGAGTTTAGGGGCAAATTCATCAAGGATTTTATCAAGAACAACCTTTGGTTCAGGAACTACATGATCTTTCTGTGAAGATCTAATTTCTTCATTGAATTCAATCTCGAAGATTGTCTGCATTACACAAGTTCTGGCAAGATGCCTGTAACTAGCCATGTTTTTAAGCTTTTATCGTAGTGATTTTTTCTACTTTTTTTGACTTATCAAGTACCTGTCTACCTCTATATTTTCCACATGCGTGGCAAACAGTATGAGTAAGGTGCTTTTCGCCACAGTCAGGACAAATAACAAGATTTACTCTTTTACTAAGTTTTGTTAAAACACTTGTTTTAAAACTACCGTATCTCTTCTTGGTTTTATTCTTAGCTTTCTTTTGCTTTGGGACTGCATGTTTAGCCATTATTCTTTTTTATTAAACTTTTTAATGCTGATAAAGGCTTGTTTTCTTCTGGTAATTCCTCTTGGCAATTACAATTTTTATTGTTTTTATCAATACCACAAATAGGGCAAATACCTTTACAGCTTTTGAAGCATACTGGAAGCCTTGGAAAATGCAAGATTATTTCCTGCCTAAGCGGTTCAGTTAAATCTATATCTTGTCTCTTGATATTAACTAAAAAAACATCATTGGGATCATCTATGATCTTTGGTTGATTAAAATAGTACTGTCTTTCATCTTCGTTGATATGAAAATCTTGATTGAACTTTTTTAAACAACGATCACAAGTTAATTCAATTGAGCTATCTACATTTAATATTTTACAGTTAACTCCATCTTCTATCCTCATTATTTCAAGCTCCCCTTTCAGGTTTGAATTTAATTTCAAACCCTCAAAATCAGCGGGACCATCAAAGCTATATTTTATCGATGTTCCTATTCCTTTATTAAAAAGTGAAGAAACATCAAAAATTAATGTTTGGTTCATTTTTTTAAATTAATCTCTACTTGCCATCATAAACCTGAGAATAAAAAGGAAAAGATTAAATATATCTAAGTATAGCGAAAGTGCCGCATCGATATATCTATCTTCAGGATACCTTTTAAGGGACTGCATGTTATAGGCTGTAAAAGCAGAAAAAAGTAAGATTCCAATTCCTGAATATACTAATTCCATAGTACTTCCCCATGGTACAAAAATTCCAATTACTCCTACAATAATCATTCCTATTAAAGTAGTCAGTAAAAACCCTCTCATTCCTGACAAATCTATATGAGTTGTATATCCAAAAAGTGCCGAAGCTGTAAACATGAATCCTGTTGCTAGTAAAGCTTTGGTTAAAATAGCCAAACCAGCGGGGCTAGCTGCTAGAACTACGATAAGTGGTGCAATTGTTACTCCTGTAATAAAGGCAAAAAGAGCAAATAAGAACCTGTTTAAAGGAATTTTTGTACTCCATATTCTTGAAGAAAAAACAATTCCTAGTTCAACTGCAAAAAGTAAATACATTAATCCTGGAGAATTTACAAAATACTCCATAAAATACTGAGCAGTTACGTAAGTTCCTGCTGCTGACATAAATATAGCTAAGGCAAAAAATGTCATAACTTTGCCATAAAATGTTGGCTCTATACCTGTTTTAGCTGTTGCTGTATACATATTCTTATCTTGATTTTCAAACATATTTAGTCTGGTTAATTAACGGGGCTTAATTATATTTGATTTTTATAAATAATCAACTAAGCTTTGGTCATGAGTGAACTTACTTGGGTAGAAATTTCTCGCAGGTCGCTTGAAAGCAATATCAAGCAATTTCGGAGTTTGATTGGGAAGGATGTTTTAATGTGCCCATGTGTTAAAGCCAATGCTTATGGCCATGGTCTTGTTGAAACTGCAAAAATATTCTCAGGATCTGGTGCAGACTGGCTTTCGGTTAATGCTTTATATGAAGCTAAAATCTTGAGAGAAGCTGGCATTGAATGTCCTATTTATGTGATGGGATATATTGGCCTAGATGATTTGGAGAAAGCTGCTGAACTAGAACTAAGAATAGTTGTTTACAACAAGGAAACTATTGAAAAATTAGGAGAGATAGGGAAAGCAGTTAAAGTACATATCAAAGTTGAAACAGGCAATAACAGGCAAGGAGTTTTGATGGAAGATTTGCTGGATTTTGCAAATTCCATAAAAGGTTTTGAGAATATTGAAATAGAAGGAATGGCTACTCATTTTGCTAATATTGAAGATACAACTGATCACTCTTATGCAGAAAAACAACTTAAGAAATTTGAGGAAGCTGCCGAGCTTTTAGAAAATGCTGGATTTTCTGTACCTATAAAACATTGTGCTAATTCTGCTGCGACTATTCTTTTTAAAAAAACATATTTTAATATGGTTAGAACTGGCATAGCTAACTATGGAATGTGGCCATCAAATGAAACTTATGTATCTTATTTAAAAGAAATTGGTGATGGATTTGAATTGAAACCTGCTTTCACTTGGAAAACTAAAATTGCCCAGATTAAAACTATCAAAGCTGGTGAATATATTGGTTATGGATGCACTTATAAAACCGGTCATGAGAGCAAAATAGCTATTTTACCTATTGGTTATTATGACGGTTATGATCGTGGTATTAATGGTGGCCATGTTTTAATTCATGGGAAACGTGCAGCAATACGAGGAAGAGTTTGTATGAATATAGTTATGGTAGATGTTACTGATATTCCTGAGGCTAAATTAGAAGATGAAGTTATTTTAATTGGTAAAGATAAGGATGAAGAAATTTCTGCTGAACAATTTGGAACTTGGGCTGGTACTATTAATTATGAGGTGATAACTAGAATTAATGAAAGAATTGGAAGGAAAATTACATAAAAATAACATGGGAATCTTAGACAAAGTAGGAATTCAAAACATAGAAATTATAGATTGCGGTGAAAAACTGGAAGTTTTAAGTGCATCAGAATTTGTGTTATCGCCAATGTATTATAGATGGGGCTTTTCTGATACTGAAGTAATTAAACTTAGATCTGGTTTAATAGAAAAATTAAGATCTGCCAAAAAATCTCTAAAGCCAGGCTGGAATTTCAAGATATGGGATGGATATAGGACACTGTATACTCAAAATCTGCTTTATGAAGATTATTGGAATAGACTAAAAAAAGAAAATCCAGAATGGTCAGATGCAGAATTAAAAAAAGCTGTAGAAATTTTCGTTTCTTTCCCTAGTAAAGATCCCTCCTTACCTGCTCCGCACAACACTGGTGCTGCTGTAGATCTAACTTTAGTTGATGAAAATGGTAAAGACATCCAAATGGGAACTGATTTTGATGAATTTAATCTACGTTCTTATACTGATCACTTTGCTGATACTGAAACTGTTTTCCATCAAAGTAGAATGCTTCTTAAAAAAGTTTTAGAAGATTTAGGCTTTGTTAATTACCATGAAGAATGGTGGCATTTCAGCTATGGAGATCAAGAATGGGCCAGGCAAAATGGCCTTCATCAAGCTGTTTATGGAAGTATGAAGCTCTAAGCTTGCAGGCATATTTTAGAAAAGCTATATTTAGCCCATGGAAAAACTTAAAGTTGCTGTTGTTTTTGGTGGAAGAAGTGGTGAGCATGAAGTATCTCTTGTTTCTGCTAGCTCAGTTATTAAAGCCTTAGATCCCGATAAATATCATGTTTTTGAAATTGGAATTACTAGAGAGGGGAAATGGCTAGGTGGTCCAAATTGTTTAGAAAATTTCAAAAAGGGAAATTATGCAGATCTTTCCCCTGTTAATTTCGATACCAATCCAAGCTCTAAACATAAGCCTGACATTGCTTTTCCAGTTTTACATGGGCCATTTGGTGAAGATGGTACTATTCAAGGATTATTTGAAATGCTGAAAATACCTTATGTTGGCTGTAATGTTTTGGCCTCCTCTACTGCAATGGATAAATTGCAATGTAAAGCCATTTGGGATTCTGCCGGCCTTCCTATTGTTCCTTATATTGGGTTTAATAGAAAAGCTTGGCTTGATGATCCAAAGACAATCACTAAAGATATAGAAGAAAATATCAAATTCCCCTGTTTTGTAAAACCAGCAAATATGGGTTCTTCCGTTGGAATTACAAAAGTGAAAAGTGCTTCTGATATTAAAGATGCCATTGATTTAGCTGCTAAATATGATCGAAGGATTTTAGTTGAAAAAGGCATTAATGCTCGAGAAATTGAATGTGCAATCCTTGGCAATGATGAGGTAGTTTGCTCCCCTGCTGGTGAAATAATTGTTGGAGGTGAATTTTATGATTTCAATGATAAATATGTAGATGGAGTTTCTATGACCGAAGTTCCGGCACAACTTGATGATGATTTATCAGATAAAATAAGAGAAACTTCGATAAAAGCATATAAATTGCTAGATTGTAGTGGTCTTTCTAGAGTTGATAGTTTTATTGATAGAGATACTGGAGATATCTATCTAAATGAAATAAATACAATGCCTGGTTTTACCTCTATTAGTATGTACCCAAAAATGATGGAAGCATACGGTATGGGTTATAAAGAATTAGTCGACAAACTAATTGAACTTGGACTTGAGAGATTTAATGAAAAAGAAAAAAATCAGATAGTTTTTGACAGTGGGAGTGATTGGTTTAAAGGATGAAGTACCCTTGACAAACTCCGTGTACGTGCTACTATATAAAGCTGTAAAGCAAAGGGTTAAAAGTCCCCCCTTCAAAATGACGCAAACGCGAAGGCGTTCTCCTAAATCAGGGTTTCGAATTTTTTATTCGTAACCATATTTATTATGAAGAAAACACTAGCACTAGCAGCATCATTAGGGTTAAATGCCTGCGAAGTAAAAAAGGAAGCTGATTTGCCTCAGTTTTGCCACTCAACAGGTGAGCAAGAAGTCTTTTTCAATGCTGAAGAAGTAAGTGATTACTGCAATGCAACAAGTGAAAGAATTGGAGATATAATCAAATGTGTGATTGTAGAAAATCCTGCTGTATGTGGTGAAACATCAAGTGTCATAGAAGTCTTAACAAATTGTAGTGATTCTGATGCTACAGAGAATTTTTTAAGAGAAGGCGTTTTTAGCGAGGAATATCATGCATTTTGCATGCCTGGCCTAACTGCTGAATACGAATGTTTTGATGTAAAATCATGTAACTTTAACAAGTGATCTTCTTTAAGATAAAGGATGACGAATGCTCCCTACTCTTGGTAAATTATTTATTAGGTTTTCGTCATCCTTTGTAGTTACTTTTTAGCTCAGCAAGATGAAATTTTCCTTAAATTTTGTTTAAAAATTATTAAGTTAACAAAGTCTAGAGCTTATTATTGATTTTAGTCTATTTTTTCCTTATATTTTCTAAGATTTTCTAGGAAATAAAATTATGCGACTTTTTAGACGGATTAAAAAAAAATCTAGTGATGCTTATTATCTAGCTCTGGACATTGGTACAGACTATGTAAAAGCTTTGGTTTGTGAATCGGAAGGAAATAAAGGGAAAATTCTTGGTGTTGGAACTAAACATCAAAAGCTTGGAGATATGCAAAGTGGTGTGGTTACTGACATTGCATCAGTTATTTCAAATTGCCACTCAGCTATTCGTGAAGCTGAAAATATGGCTGGAGTTTCTACTAAAAAAATGATCTTAGGAATATCTGGCGAGCTTGTTAAAGGAGCTACAACAACTACAAGCTATATTCGTCGTGATGCTAATAGTAAAATTGATTTAGCTGAACTAAAAAATATTGTACATAAAATTCAATGGAGAGCTTTTGACCAAGTTAGAAGTCAACTTGCCGATGAAACTGGTTACAATGAAATTGATGTAAAACTTGTTAATGCTGCCATTGTAGATGTTAGAATTGATGGCTACAAAGTTACAAATCCTATTGGTTTCCAAGGTAAAGAAGTTACTTTAAGTATTTTCAATGCCTTTGCACCATTAGTTCATTACGGAGCACTACAAACAATTGCTGCTGAAATAGACAAAGAACTTTTGGCTATCGCCGCTGAACCATATGCCTTAACAAGATGCTTAAGTCATGAAGATTCTGGCCAATTTGGAGCAGTTTTTATTGATGTAGGAAGTGGAACAACAGATATTGCAGTTGTTCGTGATGGCACTGTCGAAGGAACAAAAATGTTCACAATGGGTGGACGTACATTTACAAAACGTTTGACCCAAAGTTTAAATATTTCTTTCTTAGAAGCTGAGGAAATTAAAATAATGTATAGTGAAGATAAGCTAGAAAGACAATCGCATCGTATTGTTCGCGAAGCAATGAAAAGTGATTGTGATGTTTGGTTATCTGGAGTTATTTTGACTCTTGAATCTTTCGAAAATATTGATGTTTTGCCATCTAAAATTTTGCTTTCCGGTGGTGGAGCTCATTTACCAGAAATTAAGGAGGCTTTGGAAAGTCGCGAATGGAGTAAATCACTTCCTTTTGCAAAAAAACCACAAGTTAATTTTATTAATCCAAAAATGATAACTAACCTTGTTGATGAAACTAGGTTATTAAAAGACCAGCAAGATATTGTTCCAATGGCTTTAGCAAATCTTGCACTATCCTTTATTAGTGAGGAACAAATGTTATCTAAAGTACTAAAAAAAATAGTACGTTTAATGCAAATGTAATGCCCGCAAAAAAGAAAAAATTCAAAAAAAATGATGTAGAGAAACTACAAAACGAAGTAAAGCAAGATGCAAGTAACGAAGTAGGGTCGGCAGAGGAAGCTGAATTAGTTTCATCTAAAAAAGTTATCTATATTGAAATAGATGATGAAGTAACTGCTGTCTATGACAAAGTTAAAAATATAAACAAAAAACATATTTATATAGTTGCTCCAAAGCGTTCAATTCTTTTTCAAAGTATTGTTAATTTAAAAATTCTAAAAAGGAAAGCAGAAGATGACAAGAAGAAAATTTATTTAGTTACTAATGATAGCAACGGGATTCATTTAGCTCAAAAAACTGGAATAACTGTTTATAGCAAGACTACAGAAGGAAAACCTTCAATATTTTCGACAGAATTAAATGATGACAAATTAAGAATAACTCCTTTGAAAGCCAGTATAAACTCAATAGAAGAAGATAGTCCTACTAGGCTTACAGTAAAAAAATTATCGATTAGTGAAATTTTAAGAAAAAGAAAAGATGGTAAATCAATGAATGTTAGTAAAATCAAAAAGAATAAAGATAAAAAGAAGAAAAAAAACAAAGCAAAACTTGTGATAGTTTCCCCTAATAAACATGCCTTAATTGGTCTTGTTGGTCTTAGTTTTGTGATTCTTTTAATTATTATATATATCGCACTACCAGGCGCAACAATAATCTTAATACCTACTGCTAGTGTACTTGAAAAATCTGTAAATATTACTTTAGCTG
>Ga0310122_10003305_pt1 | contig 10237 bp, 9 predicted proteins | sample CB6_Bottom_1051__FD_203503 | JGI IMG/M metagenome (GOLD analysis project Ga0310122, IMG submission 203503) | Marine microbial communities from Western Arctic Ocean, Canada - CB6_Bottom_1051 | ecosystem: Environmental > Aquatic > Marine > Oceanic | place: Canada: Western Arctic Ocean | collected...
TCATTGAATTCGCCCGGCTCACTTTGGGCGGCTTTGAGTTCCTTCAACTTGCGGGAAAGTTGCTTCATAGTGGCGCTGAATTTTCGCTCTGCCTCTTTTCCGATGAATCCCCCGGTCTCGTACTTGGTTTCGAGGGCGTTCATCTGTCGCCTGATTTTTTCGGGGGTGTCCTTGTCGCGACCATGCCCTCCATCACCGCCCATCATTTCCTGCAACTTATCCTTCAAACCGTAGAACTTCTCGTTGAATTCACGACGCTCAACCTTCGCCTCTCGGGCTTTTGCGTTCTCTTGGTCACGGACGGTCCTTTGGCGTTCAATCTCGTCGTAGAGCTCGCGCTTCTGACCGTTGATGGAGTCCCTATTTGTACGATGTTCGACGACCTTCGCGTTCCATTCATCACGGCGCTTCTGATGTTCAGAAATGTACTTCTCGACTTCGCTCACTAATTTCTGCAGCTCCGCTTCCATCGAGTCCCCACTTCCTAAAACATTCTCGCGGCCCCTAGGGGCCGGTGCAGCACAGCGTGTCGACCGGCGGTTCGCATTTAACGGCTCGTATTGCGGCTGGAGTGCCTCTCAGTCATCGATTATGGCGCTTAACACATAGCAGTCTGAGGGAATGGTTAAGTCGGGCTGCAAGAACGCAACCCCGGTATCCATGTTCATCGGCGGCATTGCAGGAATGGAGCGTGTAATCCAAAGTGATGTTGAGCCCCCTTACTTGAGTTTGGTAACCGGACCCCCCGGCTCGATGAAGACCGCTTTCGCCCTCTCCCTGATTTCAAACCATTTGAGAAGGACCGGTGAGTTCGGGCTCTACTGTACGGTGGAGGAGCCAGTAGAAAGTCTTCTTCGCACATGTCAATCGATGGGCATCGAACTCCCCCCGAATCTGCAGATCACCGATTTCACGGCTCTCCGAGCCGACAACGAGGCGATGGATTATCTGAAGTTCACAAAGAAGATGATCGACCACTTCAAGCAGCAGCGTGGCCCCTCCTTCACCTGCTTCATCCTCGACAGTCTGGGGGCGATTTACAGCCTCACAACAGTGAACGAGGAGATGAGAAAGCGGATGTTCGGATTCTTCGATTATCTGCGAAAACAAGGTCTCTACACCTTCATCATCACAGAACGACAGACAGGGGAGTTCGCAGAGTTGGAGGGGAATGAGGGATTCTTGGCGGATGCAATCATCAATCTAGGGCTCGACCGAAGAAATGGCAAAATCGTCCGCACACTTCAATTCGAGAAGATGCGACACATACGTCACAGCATGGAGAAGCAGGCGATTGATGTCGCGCCCGGTGGAGTCACCATAATGGGGCCGCTCTTCGACTGATAGGGCAATCTGCACGGATGCAGAGAGACCTTGTCTGTTAGACGAAGGATTGACGACAATCGAATCAGTCGAGTAGAGGTCTCAAGAGTTCGCAGGACTCATCTACAATCTTCCGGATATGGCCTAGATTCGCCCCCTCCTCCAATTGACAGATGAGTGAGGTGTCGCCGGCAACAACCTGGATGATGACCACGCCCTCCTCAGTCAGTATCGTGGTCCTCTCAAGACTCCCTTCCTGCCAATTCGCAAGTAAGCCCGCCGCCGCCTCCTTGAAGGAGGGCGCTACCGAGCCTGCCGCCTCGAGTGAAGCGACTGGAGCTCCAGCGACTTCTGTGAGAAAGCCCTCATCTGACAGTAGTGCCGCCCATTTTACTCCCACAGAGTCGGCCAAGCCAGCGACAATTCCTCCCTGCACGGCCTCCGGAGAGGGCGAGGGGCGATAAGAGAGGCGCTTGGGTAGAACTGAATCGACCAAGACAGAGCGATAGTGGCTGAAGCCCGTTCTGGGTGGGGGGTCAGTTTCCAGCCGCAAGGAATAATCCCCAGAGAGGTTTCAGTCTTCTCGCCGTTTGTAGGCGCGGGCAGTTCCGCGGGCGGCCCCACGCGCTGCGCCTCTAGAACCGCCGCGTCCTCCTCGGGTGCGTCCTCTGCTCTTTTTTGGCTCCTCACTCTTCTCGGAATCGCCCGATTGAATGGCTGAGAGGCCACCAGCGGAGAGCAGTCTTGCCATGTCTTCTAACGAAAGTGAGCCACCACTCGCCGCGTGTTGCTGCAATGAGCCGATTCGCTTGCGAACCGTCCTGCCGTGTTGCTCGTCCTTTTCTCGAATGCGACTGAATGAGTCGACTCGCCCGATTTCCCGACGGAGCCAGTAAATCTCCTTGCGCTGCTCGCGAATCTGGTCGAGCATCGACGAGATTCTCTCATTGAGCCCCTTCTCTTCTTTGCGACTGATCTTACCTGCCTCCAAACGAGGGGTGGAACTAGCTGTTTCCTCCTCAACCTGACCGCTTTCATCACGCAACTCATCGAGCCTCTTCACAGTCTCCCGTTGCTCCCTCATCAGGTCGATGTAACGCTTGTGTGCGGCATCCGACACCTCCTTCTGGCGCCACATCTCGATTAGTTCGAAAAAGAAGGAGAATTTCTGAGTCTCTCGGGTGAGGTTGGGTGCCCGGCTCGGGTCATCGCGAATCACGGTGAGGTCATTGTAGGTGCGTTTGAGGAGGATTTCGAGAAGCTCAGAGGTGGGGCTGATACATTGGTTGATGCTGTCCCGGCGGCTCCTCTCACTGTTGATCAGTGGAGTTCTGTCCCTCAGTTGCTTGAGTAGGGCCCTCCTCTCTCTGCTCATCCCGGTCGAACTCGTGAGAGCGCCACGCAAGACCTGCACCGTGGAGATTAGAGATTGCCTTTCACTCTTCAGAGATTCATGCTGTCGTTCAAGTGAGCGTAGGCTCGCTTTGTGGTCGGAGAGCATGTCCGCCAGTTCATGGGTCTGCAAGTCTCTCAGGTTCTCAAAGAAGTCGAAGTCCGACTTACCACGCTTTCGCCCCTTGCCAGACTTCTTGCGCTTGTCCCCCTGGTTGCTCTGATTGTCCCGGTTTTGGCCTCGTCTCTTCTGGCCGCGACCGCCTTTCTTTTTCTTTACTGGCGGGGCTGGGCTGGTTCCTTCTGGGTCGCCATCCTGGCCCTTCTTTTTGGAACTCATTCCTCTTCACCCCCGGCATCTCCCTTGGCGGTATCTTCCCGAGGTTTGCGTGGCATACTCGAGGGTTGGCCATCCGCGACTCGGCGCGATGCAGCCATCAGGTCTCCACTGCCATCTTTCAGGTCGCCGAATCCTTTCGATATTCGGAGGTTCCAGTAAGAAACTACAACATCAGTGTGAGAGAGCAGACTACGGGCCCTGTTGAGTTGTCCTGCGGCCTCTTTGTGAACATCACGGTGTTCAGCGAATTTTTCGTGGAGTTCCTTGCTCAACTGAGCCAAGACCACCATCTCCTTGTGGTTGGCATCAGCCTCATCCATCAGTTCTCCGCAGCGAGCCCAACCATCGCGGTACTGCTGAGCCTCCGGGTCTGATGACTGCCGCTCTGAGACCCACTCCCGATGGGCGTTAACCGCCTTTCGCATCTCCTTGAGCAACTTGCGTTCAGCCTTCAGGTCCAACGCCTCAGTTTCCAGTTTACTGTCGAGTTCGGTGAGCTTTTCAGCCAACTTGTCCTTCGCCCAAGCGGGATTCGGGTTCTTGAGTCGGTTTTCCTCGAGTAACTGTTCTCGCATCGCAACGAGGGAAGTTCGCAATTCTCTCGCTTCCTTGTGACAGGCATTCCGCCTGTCTTTCAGGTCCTGGACCTGCTGGTTGATTTGATCACGCTCTTCTCGCACTTGGTCGACCAATGGAGTGAGGTAATCGACCTCCTTTCGACGCTCCCTGACGATATCTGGCAACATCTCATTCAACTCGTGTCGGCGAGCGATGACCGCTTTCGCCACCTCTTCAGGGGAGAGTGCGAGTATGGCTGCTAATTCCATGGACGCCTCTTCGACCTGACGACCTCGGATAAAGGTAGGCGTTGGCTACGCCAACGGAACCAAAGGTCATTCAACCGGCAGGTAACAGCAGAATTCAATGAGGCGCAGCCATGTGGGCCGATTGCCGCCTGTAGTCATCTTCGCGATGCTGCTGCTTGTCTCCATTCCGACAGCGAGTGCCAGCGGCGACGGACTGCTCTTGAACGCCGACTCATTCAGCATACAAGGACACCTCGAGGAGGGCGCCGGGGACGTCACTTTCTCGGTTGACGTGATATCCCACGACATCGCTTCGCTCGGCTATCTGACAATGGAGTTTCTAGACGACACCTCTCTCACGCTGGCTAGTGACAATCGCAGTCTCAACTTGACAGCCGACCAGACGGAGAACCACCAGTTCACAATTTCAAATGTGCCAGTGGGCCAGTATTCTCTCACCTTGACTCTCGGGGGGGAGGTCGGTGTAGCCTTCGCCAACCACACTGACGAGATATCTCTCTTCGTCCGTCGCTTGGCGCCAGCCGACCCGAGCGTCGAAGACCCGCCAAATTGGGAGGTCGTACCGGTCGATGGTGGAACCGGGGAAGCGAGCGGGAACGGGAGCTTCAGGGACGGAGACAGCGGTTACGCATTGGTCGAAGTAAGCAATTCCGGCGAGGTCGAATGGAACGGCTCACTCGGATTCGCGGTCGGCACTGGAAACTGGAGCTGGCTCAACCTAACTGTAGATGGTCAAGATTCAGCGATTGCCAACTTCACGATTCCGATGTTGCAAGAGAGCGCCTCAACAGAGCTCCGAGTCGATTTGGACGGTTCCATTTCAAACACCACGATTTCGGTTGGTCCACCCCCGCTAGCTCGCCTCATCCTCACCGGTACGGCGGACGAGCCATCTCCTGCGCTGGGCGATTCGGTGGAGTGGCAACTCAATTTCAGCAACTCTGGTGAGGCCGCTTGGAGTGGAACTCTCGAATGTGTGTTTTCGGGGACATCTCTTCTGAATATGTCCACTTCTGTTCAGGCAGACCAGACAGTTTCTGTCAATCTCAGTTTGATCGCTCGGCCTGGAGTGCTGGACTGCGCCCTTACAGGCGGAGTGAGAATCCATGATGACTCGACACCGATTCTGTCTCACACCTACGACATGGATGCCGCCCACTTCTCTTCCGCCGGGAGTGCCGGCCTCTCAATCGAGGGCTCAAACTTCCATGTTGGTGACCTCCTTTCGGGCTCGCTCATCGTACACAATGGAGGCGACCTCTCGGGCAGCGCGAGACTGCAACTCAGCGATTCGGGTGCGAGCGCCGACGGTGTAGTGAGGCAGTTCGATGTGGGCCATAGTCTGCAACTCACCTCTGATCTGACTCTGAGCAGTGGTTTCGGGAGCCGCACAATTCAGTGGGTTGTGGTGAGCGAAGATGGCCTTGTCGATGACAATCTGTCTGGCTCGGTGGAGGTGTATGTGGCACCCCCCCAGCGGCTCGACGTGGCTCTCAAATCGAATGAGTGGACGGCGCGGGACGGACTGGTGACCGAACTCTCAATCACACTCAGCGAAGGACGCTCCCGAACCGTTCACCTGACTGTCGGGCATTCAGATGGTGACGATAACACCACCGTAGTCAGCACAGACGTGACACTTTCACCTGGCCAGAGAACCCTCACATACTCTCTCGGTGACCCTGAGACTGCCGACTCAGTATGGGTGTCTATAGATGCTGCTGGTTGGTCTGCACTGTTCGCATCTCAACTCCAAGCTACAAGTGAGGCTAGCCCGCCAGACCTACAACCATCAGTCACACTCGGCGTCGCCTCTCCAGCCGTACCAATCGCCGGAGAGAGCACAACGGTGGCCTACACTCTCTCAAACGCCGGTTCGGGGGCGACCACGGAAGGCCGGCTCAGTTTGGTCGCCTCTTCTACCAACGAGGTGATTTGGACGGAAGACTCGCCATCAGTGCAGGGCGGTGGAAGTGATTCTGGGACCATCACCATAGACTCGTGGCCGGCGGGGAATGCCGTCGACTTGGAATTGACTTGGACGGTGAATGGCATCGCAGAGACGGCGTTCAAGTCCTATCCCTCAAAATCAACAACCATGGTGTCCTCCTTCGAGATTCCCTGGGCTGCCCTAATTTACGGCACGATAGCGGGAATCGTGATTGCCTCCATCACCCGCTTCGTATTCTCCTGGCAGGATGGTGATCCAAAGGACAAGGCGGCTTTGAAGGAGAAGCGCGGTGTGGCGCGCGCCCGCGCAAGAGAGCAGGTGAAGTCGAGTAGGGCCGACTCTGCTGCGCCCGCCGAGAAGCAGGAGGTTCACTGCCCATCATGCGACCAGATGCTGCGAGTGCCATCCGATTACTCCGGCATCGCCCGTTGTCCAGCCTGTCGGCACCAGTTCGGTGTCGAGGCGGTTGAACTGCCCGAGTCGGAGCCGAGCCCCGAACCTGAACCCTCACCCGCCATCGAAACTGCTGAGTCGCCTTCCGAGGAACCCGAGCCGGTTAAGCAGGCTGAAGCCAAGTCGGTTTCCAAGAAGCAACCGGCCAAGGAAGCCAGTGCTCCCACTCCGCGTAAGAAACAGGCGAAGCAGGTGGCCGAGAAGCCCAGCGACGACGATGAATTGGTGGCAAGTTCGAGTGGTGACGAGATACGGTGCCCTTCGTGTGCCCAGCGACTGAAAGTCCCCTATGACCGCAGGCCCGTGAAGGCCCGATGTCCAAACTGCAAGAGCGAGTTCCAGGCACAGAGGGGTTGAGGTGAGCGAATGACCGGGCCTATTCAGGAAGACCAGGAGATGTACCTGAAGATTCTCTTTGAGTTTCATCTTGGTGACCCCGATTCCCCAATCCGCACCAGCCAAGTTGCCGAGGCGATGGAGGTCAGCGGGGCCTCCGCGAGCGAGATGCTGAAACGCCTTGGTTCGAAGGGATTCGTTGACCATATTCCGTACAAGGGGGTGACGATGACCGAGCGTGGAATCGAGGCGGCGAGTAGAGTCAAGCGACGAGAGGGGCTGATGGAGGTCTTCTTGGTTAAAATGCTGGATTATCAGGGCGACGTACACGACGCAGCGTGTAAGCTAGAACACGCTCTCACCGACGAGTTGGAACACACAATCGACCGATTGCTGGGCTATCCGGAGACCACTTCAGACGGCACACCGATTCCTCAGGTCAAACGTCACATCACGGCCATATTCTCTCGCGTGCTCCTCCCTCTCCGTTCCCTTCCCGAAGGGATTGCTGGGACCATTGAACTGCTTGTAATCGATGGAGTTGAAGCGCGCACCCTTTCCGACCTCGGCATCAAGCCGGGTGCGCGCATCACTCGCCTGCAAGATCGGTTCGAGATCGATGGAGTCGAGGCGCAATTGTCCGAGGCTCTCCAAGGACGGATATTGGCACGCACCGATTGAGTGAGTCCGGGTTTTCAATCTGTGATCACCCCTCTCCTCGAGAGCACATCGTGACCGAATGTTTCAGTCAAACGATTCACATTGTGGAGGCTCTCTCCAACGCCCTCCGTGGGAGGTGGTGATGTAAGGTGTCATTCATATGGGATTGGGGGGTCGGCAGCGCTGATGGCCCGACCCAAGCCAGAGAGGGAGGCAGATCCCGAGCGTGACGAGTTGCGAGACCGGCTCCACGCGATGGAAGCGAAGATGAAGCGTCTTCGTGACCAGAGGGCCAACCACAACGAGACCGCACGCTCACACGCGAACCAGCGTGATGTGATACAGGGTCAGTATGCAGAACTTCGAGAGAGCATCAAGGAGATGTTGGCCGCTCAGAAGGAGATTCGCAACGAGGCGAAGAAGCATCAGGCGAGGCGTGACGCGATTCAGGAGCAACTTCGTGCGCTCTTCTCAAAATCCAAGTCGGGACGCGACAACAAGAACAAGTCCCTGATTCTACAACTTTCTGAGAAGATGGCTAAAATCGACAATATCGAGCGCAGAATCGAAACCGATGGCACACTCACACTCGCCAAGGAGAACAAACTGCTCAAGGTGCTAAAGACCATCAAAATCGAGGCCAAGGCGCTCGAGCCTCTCGTCGAGGAGGAGATGCGAATCAAGATCGACCTCGACGATTTGGAGGGTTCGATTGAGGGGTTGAAGGCGGAGGCTGACGCCGAGCACAAGGCGATGATTGCCCTGCACGAGAAGGCGGACGAACTCTGGCAGGAGATAGAGCCCCTGTTCGAGAAGCGAGATTTCCTCAAGGCAGAGGGCGACCGGCTCCACAATCTGTTCGTAGCGAGCCGAGCAGAGGCCGACAAGGTCCATGAGTCAATTTCGGAGATGATGTCTCAGGTGACAGAAGCGCGTGAAGCACTTCAGGCACTGTTCGATGAGGCCAAGTCGTGGTTAGAAGACCACAACAAGGCAATTGACGACAGCCTCTCCACTCCTGACCAAGACAAGGAACTCGCCGACAGCCTGGTCTCAGACCTGCTCAGTTCCGGTGGCCTTTCGCTGGGCGGGATTGCTGGCGCTGTCGAAACCCGTACCGATGACGCTCAACCCACAGGCAAGAGAGCCGGTCGAGGTAGACCGGGTCGGTCTGCAGCCCGAGGTACGGGAGCAGCCCGAGGGAAGCGTGGCCGTTCCGAAAAGTGAGCGCCATTCCGGTTTCACGACAGTTCGTCGATTCGCCATTCATCGATGCGAGTCTGTCGAGTCCTCGTCACGAACCAGCAGTTGCGAAGGTCATCCGGCTTGGCGACGTTGGGAGCGATGTGGTCGACAGCCTCTGCCAAGGTGTCGAACACCTTCGGCGTCTGCTTCATCGCCTCTCGCATCGTCTCTCGAATCAACCAGACGCCGACAGGCGCCCAGTAGCCTGAACCGATGTCACGCCAGATGAGCGCCGCGCCGCTCCGTCCACGCGCCTCCAAATGCTCGAAAACCGCGAGTCGAGCCGAGTAGTAGGCACCAGTGACCCGGCTTGCGTAGGAAGTCCGAGGTTTTCCCTCCTCGTGGTCACCGAGAATTTCACTCTCACCCCAAAGCGAGCCTTGCATCCAACATTCAAGCATGTGGAAGGCCCATGCCCCGGGTGTCAGAATCACCTTGAACCGATTATCGAGGTAGGTCGCGTCGTAGACCTCAACCTTGTCTATCGACGGTAAATCCCTCACCCTCTCCCAAGCCTGCTTCCCGAGCATATCGTCAGTCGCCGTGATGGCCCATCGGGTCGGCACCATTCGCCGCCTCTCCTCGACGCCGAGAATTCCTGCTGACAGGAGTCGGGTGAGATGCGCTTCACCGATTCCGTCGCTGCTCAACTCGCCTATCGCAACACTCGCCAAGAGATCGGTCTCCTCAGCGACTGAGTCTACTTTTCTAGGTACGACTGGGTGGCTCGTCAACTCCGCCTTTCTCACTTCTCCGGTTGGTCCGAGGGGTCTGCTCAGGGAGTCGAAGTTAGGGGCGCTGCCGATGTAGACCGGATTGGTGAACTCCATTTCGACATCGACATTTCGAGCCGCCAGTGCCAATTCCTGGGTCGTCTGCAATATTCTGTCAGGGCGAGACGCATCCTTGACTCCAACTTCATGCCTACCCCGTACCAAGTTGACATGTCTTCCAGCCACCACCTCCAATGGTTGTCCGAACATCTCAGCTGGGTCGGCCGGTGCAACAGATTCATCTTCTGAGGAGGAGAGTGCGTAGGCCATCGGCCCGGCTGTCACCTTCGGGTAGCCGAATCTGCCGACGAAGAGTGAGGGTGGACTCGGGCCTGAGAGGACTTCGATTCGGACGGAAGGCATAGTCGGGAGTTGGCGGCGGACTTCTGCGAGCAGTGGGCAGGGGTCGATGCCGCACATGCCGCGAACGCCGCGACACTCGATACACTCCGGGAACATCGGCCGAGTGTTGGTGTGAGCGTCCATAGCAATACCGCTGTCGGGAGGGGTCGAGGAGTGCGCCGTTGACGGCACACATAATGCCGTACGGGATTACTCTCAAATATGGTTGAAAGTGCCCAAAGCGCTAATGGCAACCGATGAGGGCAGCCCGCCTCGTTCCTACGACCGTAATTGGGACGAAATTGAGGGCATGCTCGACCTTGCCGAGGAGCGAGCCGCCGAATGGCGGAAGTGGTTCGAGGAGTGCCGAGACAAGTCGGACCGTGAGGGGATGATGGATGCGGCGCGAAACTTCAAGGCCCTGGATGGAGTTATCAAATGCCTCAAGTGGGTTCTCGGTGAGCAGGGTGTTAATCACCCGCTCGAGTGAGCCGCTTCAGTTGCAATGCTATTCTGTGGCGTCTCGCATTGAACATTAGCCGCAAGCCAACGTTCATGACGACTAGCCGGTTCGCCGAGGTGTTCCAATGTCCAT
>Ga0310122_10003307_pt1 | contig 10229 bp, 7 predicted proteins | sample CB6_Bottom_1051__FD_203503 | JGI IMG/M metagenome (GOLD analysis project Ga0310122, IMG submission 203503) | Marine microbial communities from Western Arctic Ocean, Canada - CB6_Bottom_1051 | ecosystem: Environmental > Aquatic > Marine > Oceanic | place: Canada: Western Arctic Ocean | collected...
ACTCTATATGTAACTGATTGTAAGTAATAGGGTTATATAGATATGTGAGGAGCTCTGAAACTGTCCTGTTGACCCAGCTATGGGATTGCGTGATATTGCGCATAGCTGCGTGGACGTTGCGTAATGCAAAATTGATCGGGGTGTCCGACGCTGGGGAACGCCGTACCTGGTAACCGGACAGAGGCAAGGGCATGGCAGTGAAAGAGTTCGAACCGGCGCGACCGGAGCCACCGCTGTTGCAGCGTCTGCGAAGGGCGACGCAGGCAAGCGGTCTGCATGTAGACCCGGCGGCGCCGCTGGCGACAGCCGGCTTCATCGTCACCAACCGGCTGGCGCAGACGTCGGTCCGTTATCTGAGCAGCGTCGAGCCGGAAGTGGGCCAGCGGCTGTCCGAGGAACTGCGGGGGCTGGGCGGCCCGGAGGAGCATGACCTGCTGTTGCAGGAGCGGGGTTTCACCTATTTCCACGTCGTACAATTTCTCTACGAGTGGGCCCGATACAACTTGCCGCACCCCGACTGCGAGCAGTTCTGCTATCGCATGGGATTCGGTGGTGGCGGCGTTGAGGTGCATCCAGATGCAGAGGTCAGCGGTCTGCTGCAGATGATGCTCACCGCCATCCCTCCCGGTGACGACGCGCGCCAGCTCGGCGCCATAATGTCCCTCATGGGGCCAGTCATCGTCAGTCAGGTGTTCGCCCGCGAGCTCATCCACCTGTACACCGTACCGTCAGGGCCCTGCGGCATCCGCATGACCCTGGAGTACGCCCAGCCCGATGCTTTGCGCGAGTCCCTGCGACCCTACGATCTAGCCGACGACCTGGGCACCTTCTTCCATAACACCGCCATGCACGTGCAGGGCACGGCGCATCTCGGATGGAAGACCTTCGCCCGCGACTCGAGCCGTACCGTCGACATGGGCATACCAGTGCACCGGTTGCCGACCGCCGTACAAGGCGACGTCCGTCAGCAGCTTCGCTGTTCGTGGGAAGTGCAGTGGACGCCGGAGGTGCAGCTGCGGCGATTGACCCGGGCCGACGAGATTCTCGAACGGGGTCGGACGATCTACGACGCCCTGTACAGCAAAGATCTGCAGCATTACCTGCAGCGCATCCAGTCCCTCGAGGTGCGCCTGCAGCAACTGGAGGAGGGCGGACGCTTCCACGAACTGGTGGGCCACTCGGAACGCATGCACCAGCTCTACCAACTGATCGAGCAGGTCGCCAGGTCGGACCTGACGATCATGGTGGGCGGCGAGTCGGGCACCGGCAAAGACCTCGTCGCTCGTGCCATCCACCAGAGCAGCCCGCGGCGGGACGGCCCCTTCGTGCCCGTGAACTGCGCCGCTTTCACCGAGACACTCCTTGAGAGCGAGTTGTTCGGCTACGAGAAGGGAGCCTTCACCGGCGCCGACGGCACCAAACCCGGGCGCTTCGAGATGGCCGACGCCGGCACCCTGTTCCTCGATGAGGTCGGCGACATCCCGCTGACGACACAGGTGAAGCTCCTGCGCGTTCTTGAAAGCCGCAGCTTCGAGCGTGTCGGCGGCACACAAACTCTGCATGTCGACGTGCGCATCGTCGCTGCCACCAACCGCGACCTCGAGAAACTCATCGCCACCGGCAGCTTCCGAGAGGATCTCTACTTTCGCTTGAACGTGGTGCCGGTGCGATTGCCGCCGCTGCGCGAGCATACCGAGGACATCCCGCAGCTGGCCCAGCTCTTCCTGGAGCAGCTGGCCGATCGCGCCGGCGAGGAGCCGCGCCGGCTGTCGCGTGGCGCGATCGACCGACTCCGCAACTATTCATGGCCGGGCAATACCCGCGAGTTGCGCAACGTCATCGAGCGCGCCGCCGTCGTTTATGCCACCGAGTCGATCCTGCGGGAGGGCGACATCGTGCGCGCCCTCGGCCTGCAGGCGGAGACGGCGACCGTCGTCGACCTGAATGCGCGGCAGCAGTTGCTGCTTAGCTGTGTGTCGGAGGATCCGGGCAGCACCATCGACGACCTGCTCGCCCGGGTCGCCGACGCCGACGGCGGCGGTGGCCGCTCGCGGCGGACACTGCAGAATGACCTGCGTCGGCTGGCCGAACTCGGGTACGCGCAGTGGCTGAAGGCCGGGCCGACGCGACGCTACTCGGCGACACCGGAAGGAGAGCGCCGGCTGGACGAGATGACCTGACAGAGGAGCGGCTGAGGCTATCGGCAAAGGCTCGCGGCCAGAAATGGCGGGCGGAAGCGATATGCGCAGCCGGTGGTGGCTCCCCCGGGGTCAGCGGACGTATCTGTCACCTCCGAATGAATAGCCGTCGCGCCTGATCCTCCCCGTGGACAGCCTGACAGTGTAGATACAGAGGACATATGGCAGGGGATCTCACCGACCAACCCTACGAGGCACTCGTCATCGGCGGTGGAGTCAACGGCCTGGCAAGCCTCTACCACCTGCTGCGTCTGGGCTGTCGCCGCGTTGCTCTCATCGAGCGTTTCTCCCTGGGCCACGAACGCGGCAGCTCTCACGGGTTCTCCCGTGTCATCCGCTCCGCCTACATCCACGCCGGGTACGTCCGCCTGGTCCAGGCAGCGCTCAGGGAAGAGTGGCCGCGACTGGAGGGAGAGGCGGGGATGCGGCTCATCCACCATACGCCGGGATGCTTCTTCGGCCCTGCCGGCGGGAAATGGGAACAATATGCCCGGGCCACCGCCGAGGCAGGACTGGAAGGGGAGGTGCTGGACCCGGCTGAGGCCCGCCGCCGATTCCCGCTGTTCCGGTTCGAGGGGGCGGGGGGTGTGCTCGAGGATCGCACGGCCGGATTGGTGGCTGCCAGGGACACTATGTCGGCGCTTGTCCGTCTCTGCCGCGAGCGCGGCGGGCATTTCCTTGAGCTAACGCGGGTCACCTCGATCGAACCCGGCCCCGAGCTGATCCGGGTGATCACCGAGGCCGGGGAGTTGATGGCGGAGCGGCTCGTCATCGCCGCCGGGCCGTGGGCGTCGAAATTGGTCCCTGCCCTCAAATCGCAGTTGAAGATCGCCCGTCAGACGGTCGGCTACTTCACGCTGTCGGGCGACCAGGATCAGTACGGGGTGGGCAGGTTTCCCGTGTGGGGGAATCTCGGTGGAGAGGACGGCGGGATATTCTACGGCCTGCCCCAATTCGGCAGAGAGGGGATAAAGATCGCCCGACACATAACAATGGGCGTCGACGACGATCCGGAGCCGGAGCCCGGGGAACCGCCCGAGGGGGAGATCGAGCGGCTGCATTCCTATCTGGAGGAGCAGTTCACGCCGTCGGTGGAGCGCCTTACCGGGTGGGAGACGTGTCTTTACACCAACAGGGAATCCGAGGACTTCGTCATCGATCTGCACCCGGACGATCCCCGCATCGCCGTGGGGGCGGGATTCTCCGGGCACGGCTTCAAGTTCGGCCCGCTCACGGGCAGACTGCTGGCGGAACTGGTGATGAACGGGAAAACGACCGTGCCCGAGTTCGAGGCCATGCGCCACGTGTTCGCTCTGGCGGCGAACGACTCCCCCGGCCCATGAGCCCTGACCAGGCGAAGACCTTCTTTAGGCGGATCGACAGCTTGAGAGACAAGGCACCCTTCAGCCTCCTCTACGGCTCTGGCCTGCGGGTCAGCGAGGCGTTGGGTCTCGACATTGAGGAGATGAATCTGGAGGAGCGGGAGTTCCGGGTGGTCGGCAAGGGCGATCGTGAACGGGTCGGCTATCTGGGCGAGGACACTGTCAGTCTGCTGCGGCGCTACCTCCGAGAGCGGGGGTGTCCCCGTCAGGGACCGGTCTTCGAATCCCGGCACGGTACTCGGTTGAGCTACTCGACGGCCTGGCGTCTGTTCCGCAAGTATGCAAACGGACTCGAGGAGAACAGCCAGCTACTCACCATCCACCAACTACGGCACAGCTTCGGGTCCGACCGGACGGGAGCAATGGACGCCCTCATCTTGCGAGATCTGATGGGTCACAAGTCGCTACGAACTACGCTGCAATACGCCCAGGTCAACGAGGAGTCGGTATACTTACTTAATACCATGAAAATACGCTCAATTAGGTGGACAACGGTACTTGGACTTGGCCTACTCATTCTCGTGGGCGGGGTAGCAGTTGCCCAACAAACGACGGCGAACGTCGTGGCTGGATCTGGTAAGGTCTTAGATGCGGGGTGGGCAGATACCCCTGATGCCAAAAAAACAGAAAAGGCTCGGGATGTCATTGATGGCATGCGCTCGTTGGTGTCACGCGTATTGGCGCACCGAGAAGAGGCGCGAGGTGAGCGCGATGTCATTAAGCTTAGCTGTGTGAATGAAAAGCTGACTGGCATTAAAGAACTTTTGCGGGTTTCAGAGCAGGCATCGCTGACGCTTGAATACGCTTTGGCGAGAGGCGATGCGGGAGTCGCTATACACGAATTCGAAAAAATTATGGTTGCTAAGACCAAATGTGACGAGCTGTTCGCCGGAAGTGAAAGTTGCATAGGTCAGCTTGAGCCATCGGTGTTGCCTGAACGAAGGGGGCCCGTCGTGGGGGAAGGGGTGGGGGAGGTCGTGGGGGAGGTCGTGGTGGAGAGCGAGGTAGACCCGTTAGGCGATGATACAGACGGTGGTGAGCATCATGACGCCCATGTTGAGTGCGATCCAGATATAGAATATCCGAATAATCCTCCTGGAGCCGATGAGAGTTGTGGTTCTTTCGAGGACTGCAACGGGAATGGTGCGTTCGACCTCGGTGAGCCTTGCTTTGAGCATCATGACGAGGATGGCGACGATCCGGAAGGTCCGTAAGCGGACTCCAGAATAGCACGGAGTATCACGATCAGGATCATCGATCCAACTCTCTGATGCAATGCTGACTCATAACGCGGGATGGAGAAGGCGTCGGTTGGCGACAACCGACATATAGAATAAAGATCCTGCCATCACGACGATTCCCGCGGAACCTGTCGTCCCTTTGGCCGCCAGATGACTGCTTCAACGAATGTTCGACACAGTAAGGGAGCCATGGTCACACAAGACAGACAAACTGATGCGCAAGAAGGAGGATTCGCGATGATCACCCCATACCAAAACAACTCGGCTGATGACCTGGAGAGCCATTTGGCCCAGATATACGAGCACGGCATGACCGTGGTCAGCAATGTCCTGAGCGCGGCCGAACTTCGTATGCTGCCGGCCCTGATCGACCGAATGTACGCCGTGCGGGAGTTGCACCCGACGCAACAGGATGAGGCAGTCCAGAATTTCAACATGTGCGGTAACCTCGCGAACCATGACCCGTTCTTCGAGGAGCTCTGCCTGCGCCCCGCCGTGTACACGATCATGCAGCGGTTGCTGGGTGCCGACGTCGTGCTCTCCACCATCGCCGCGCTGGAGCCGCGGGCAGGCGCCACCGGCGAGAACGGTGCACATTTGCAGGGGCTGCACAGAGACGGCCTCGGCGCGGGGTTGGCGACCAAGGACCTGGAAGGCTGTCAGTCGCTCTGGCTGATCGACGCCATGGACCCGCAGAATGGGGGGACCCGATTTGGGATCGGCTCCCACCGATTATCCCCCCCGGAAGGCACCACCAACGAGGACTGGGCGAGGGACGAGGGGAGGCTGGTGCAGATGAGTATGCCTGCTGGGTGTGTCATCATTTACGACGCTCGCACCATGCACGCGATGTCCAACAACTACTCGGGGCGCCGGCGGCGAGCTTTGGCGTGCTTCTATACGAAGGCCGGCCTCCCGTTAATGTGCGACCAGCGGCATTATTTGGCGCCCGAGATTCAGCGTAGGGCATCCCCGCAGGCGCGCGTGCTGCTGGGATTGGACTCCAAACAGCCGATCTCGGCCTGTGGCAAGTTTTACGACGAATCCGGCGATGCACCGGAAGCCATCATTGTGGGCAAGCACAGCCGATGCAACGGGCCATGAACTTCAGCGTGCCGAAGTGCGCCCGATCAACATCTCGTCAAGTCCTGTTCTCTCCTTTGCCCGCGGTTTCTCACTCCATGCCGCCACCCGCATCGACGCCGACGATCGGGCCGGTCTGGAGCGGCTGGACCGCTAACATCATCCGACCCCCCTGGCCGCCGGACGTCTGCAGATCATCGATGACGAACACCTCACCTTTCGCCTCAAAACCCCCTGGTCGGACAGTACGTCCTTTCTCGTCCTGTAACCATTGGAATTGATAGAAAACCTCGGCGTCCTGGTGCCGCCGCCCGCGGCTCAACCTGATTCGATACCATGGCGTCCTGGCTCCCAACGCCAGCGCGCGCAAGCAGATCTTCCGCCTGGTTGGCCGGCATCACAGGGCAAGAGAGATAGTCCTCGCCGACTGGCAGAGGGGAAAGCAGCCGACCCTCTATAGGCTGAAGAGTGCGCGGCGAAGGGATGCCGGCCCTCGAAGCGATTGGGTGGAAACCAACGCGGAGGACGTCTTCGGCTAAGGCCACGGTCCACCATGGCTACGAGCTTCTGGGGCGTAGCCCTAGACGTGAGAAGAGAACGCTGCTTGCGGTTGCCCCGACATCTGGAGTAATCGAGAAAACAGAACCGACCTGCTTCACATCCATAATTTGATTAGAGAAGGACTCTACGGCCCAATCAATGGATTGGGATGCGTTGAGGCGGGTTCACTGAGAGAGAAAGGTGCACATATGAAAATCGTCAAAGTGGAAACGACCCGCTCGACTGTTCAAGGATACTGCTGGATACTCCTCCACACCGACAGCGGTTTGATCGGCATCGGTGAGACCCATCACGGCGCCAGGCCGGCCGAAGTTCTCATGCACGAATACGCCCACGGCATGCTTCTGGGCAGCAATCCCGAAGACATCGAAAAGATCTGGCAACAGATGTACAAGCGGGCTTCCCTGTTCGGCTTCATGGGCGCTGAGCTGCGGGCCATCAGCGCCATAGACATGGCGCTCTGGGACCTGCTCGGCAAGGCCCTCGACCTTCCCTTGTATCGGATTCTGGGTGGCCGCACACGCGAACAGGTGCCGATTTACTTCAGCGGCATATACGATGAAGTGGAACTCGAGAAGGACGCGCTCCAGGACTGGTCCAAGCAGTGCATCGACGACGGCTGGACCGCCTGCAAGACCGCCCGCTTTTTCCATGACTACTACGGCGATACGGCCGGCTACATCAGCTCGGCCAACGTCGCCGAGGGCACCCGCCGCTTTGAGTGGGTGAGGGAGGCCGTGGGCGATGATCTTGAAGTCGGCCTCGACCTGCACTGCTCCTTCGACGTGCCCAGCGCCATCCGTATCGGCCGGGCGATCAAGCCGTTCAACCCCTACTTCATGGAAGAGCCCATTCAGCCGCACAACCCGGCCGCTTTGCGCGAGGTGCGCGAAAGCTCCGGCGTGCCCATCGCCGCCGGCGAGCGCATCCTCTCACGCTGGGGATTCCGCGAGATCATAGAGTCGAATGCGGCGGACGTGCTCAACCCGGACATCGCCTGGACGGGCGGCATCTCCGAGCTGCGCAAGATCGCCACCTACGCCGAGACCCACTACATCCCGATGGCGCCACACAACTACGGACCGTTGAGCTGTCTGGCTCTGACGCATCTGATGGCCGTCATCCCCAACACCCGCCACCTGGAGTTCACACCCCAACACTACACCGTTTGGAACCCCTGGCTCGACGAGCCGATCGAATGGGCCCAGGGTCATCTACCCCTGCCCCAGCGGCCGGGCCTGGGCCGTGAGTTGAGCGCCCAAGTGCTCGCGCAGCCGCGCACGACTATCGAGAAGGATTGAGGAGAGGGATGAGACGATGAATGAATCCAGAGTCATGCCCCCCGGACCTTGGCAGGGGTTCTTTCCCGGCGACTGGGTGAGGCCGAGAAGTAACCCCGGAACGTGGATGCCGTTGATCGATGTCTCGGAAATCTTTCCTGGCAACAGGTCAATCTCCCGTCAGGGCGAGTACAACCTCTACGACGCCCCCGTAGGCGTCGAGCTCAAGATAGAGGAGGCCACCAAAGCCCCGATCGTATTCGATTCGGAAGTCGAGTGGGAACGCGAGGGAGTCACTCCCAGCGATGTGTGGATCGAAGAGGGTCGCTACCACATGTTCTACCAGGCCTCGGGGCCCAATGCCTACTGCTATGCCGTCAGTGACGACGGCTACCATTGGACCCGTGTCGAGCTGGGAGAGGTGGAATACAAGGGGTCGAAGAACAACAACATGCACGCCAACCACCCGGAGGGGGGTATTTTCGAGGACCCCTCGGCACCGCCGGAGGAGCGCTTCAAGGCCATTGGGGCGGGCGCGGGCTGGTACGATCAAGACACCTGGGAAAGGCTGGATGAAAAGGAAGCCGACCAGCGCTGGATCGCCATGCACTACGAGGGCAATGATTACAAGGGCCCCAAGGTTGTGCTGCGCGGGTGGATGATCGGCTGGACATCCCCCGACCGTTTCCACGGGTGGAAGCAGATAGAGGAGCCGCTGGCGGATTACTCTATCAACGGCGGCGTCAACGCCGGCTATGATGAGACCAGCGGATCCTACTTTGCCTACATGCAACCGCAGGGTTTTGCCCCGGAAGACCCGGTCGGCATCGGCACGGGCGTGCAGGAAGTCGAGATGGTCCGCCGTGCCACCAGCTTTTGCCGAACCAAGGACTTCCGTCACTGGCCGGGCTCCAAACTCATCATGCATCCGGACTCCCAGGACCCCCTCGACATCGCCTTCTACGCACACTGCTACTTCCCCTATCCGGGGCGCACGGACCTCCACGGTATGCTGACGCCGATCTTCCATCACATGACCGGCCAGATGGACGCGCAGATCGCCTTCAGCCGGGATGGGCTCATCTGGTACCGCCCCGAACGCCGGCCCATCGTCACGCTGGGCCCTCTCGGCAGTGGCGAAGATTGCATGATCGGCGCCGCGGGCATCGTCGAGCTGGGTGATGGCCGTTGGGGCGCCACCTACTGGGCCGAATCCCAGCTCCACAATATCAAGAAGGAGTCGGTCGCCACCCTGTTCCCGCAGAAGCAGCCCAGAAAGATGGGATGGGCCTTGTGGGATCCGCACCGCTTTTGCGGTTTCGAGGCCCAGACCGAGGGGCGGTTCACCATACCCACCATCTACCGACGCAATGACGAGCTGCGCCTGAACTACCGCTGCCAGCCCGGTGGTTGGGTCAGCGTGGAGCTCATGCACATGATGCCGTCCATGTTTCACGGCGACGTCGATCCCCTTCAGGGCTTCACCTTCGAAGAATGTGATCGCTTGACGGGCGACGCTCCCGACCAGGTGGTGACCTGGCAGGGAAGGAGCGACATCTCCGGCGTCGGCGAAATAGTGGCTATCCGGCTGAAGATGTTCCAGGCCAAGATATTCGCCTACCAGGTGTGACGCGGCCTCAGACCAGGTACGCGAAGATTTTTGCCTGAAATATCCGGAGTCGGATCGCCACCGTCTCCCCCGCCCCTGACAGATCGCTGTTGCCCTTCCAGGTGACCACCTGGTCGAGGGTATCTCCCTTCAGGAGATCGCTTTCTTCGAAGGTCAGGCCGGCGACCGGATCGATGTCGGGGTGAATCCGGGAGGGGATGTTGCGTAGAATTTCTGCCTTGATCCACCCCCCCGGACGACAGCGGTAATTGAGCTTCAGCTGGTTCGCGGTGCGGGTCACCGTTGGGATGGTAAAGCGTCCCTCTACCTCGGCCTCGACGCCGCAGAATCTGTGAGGCCCCCAGCGGGCCCACCGGATGGCCTTGTCGTGCGCTTCCCGGGCGTGTTCGTTGTGCAGAGTTGTGTAGCCGGCATAGAGGGACCCCCAGGAGCCGTCCGGCAATTCTGCGATGCCGCTGCCCCAGGAATAGACCTGGGCCGAATCGGAGGCACCCGGAGCGCCCACCGGAATGATCGCCTTGCGTTCGGGTCGCTGCCAGATCAGGCCATCGCGACTGACGGCCAGCTGGCTGTCCACGGAGTCGGTCGCATGATGGTACGCTTGTACCAGCATGCAGTGCAGATCATCCCCGCCCGGGTAGGGGAAGTATTCGCCGCCGTAGAACGAAAGGTCGGGGGCGTCCTGACCATCCGGAAAAATGAGCAGCTTGGGAGCTGGCCAGTCGTAGAAATCCCGGGTTCGTGTCAGACCGATCGCCCGGCGAAAGATGCCGTCTTCGGTAACGCCGCTGCCGATCAGCTCGAACTGTTCCTGGGGCACGCCGTTGATGCGACAGTAGGAGTAGTAGCACCCG
>Ga0310122_10003309_pt1 | contig 10227 bp, 9 predicted proteins | sample CB6_Bottom_1051__FD_203503 | JGI IMG/M metagenome (GOLD analysis project Ga0310122, IMG submission 203503) | Marine microbial communities from Western Arctic Ocean, Canada - CB6_Bottom_1051 | ecosystem: Environmental > Aquatic > Marine > Oceanic | place: Canada: Western Arctic Ocean | collected...
AAAAATTCAAAGAAATAAATGAGGCATACCAAGTGCTAGGCGATGAAGAGAAAAAGGCCCAATATGATCAATTTGGGTCGAATTTTGGTTCCGGGGGAGGTAGCGGATCTCATGGATTTTCCGCCAAAGGCGGACCAGCCGGGGGCTGGAATTTTGGGTCTCGGGCAGGTGGTTTCGAAGGGGTTGACTTTGGAGATATATTTTCCGAATTTTTTGGAGCCGGAGCTCGTACCGGAACGCGTACCAAGCAGAAGGGGCGTGATATAAAAGCTGATATGATGATTTCTCTTGAGGAAGCGTATCGCGGCGTGGAGCGCGAAATTTCTTTGAAAAAGAATACAATATGCTCAAAGTGCGGCGGGAGCAAAAATGAACCCGGAACTTCTCTAAAGGGCTGTAAGGCATGCGGCGGTTCGGGAGAAGTACGGCAAACTCACCGGACAGTCCTTGGTTCTATCACGCAGGTTCATGAATGCAGTGAATGCAGGGGCGAAGGGAAGATACCCGAAAAGAAATGCTCCAAATGCCGCGGCGCGGGAATTGTGCAAGAAGCAGAGCGTATAAATATCAAGATTCCCGCAGGTATACATTCGGGGGAGCACATAGCGTTTCAGGGTAAAGGCGAGGCGGCTGCCGGGGGATATGGTAATTTATATGTAGAGGTGCACATCAAGGAGAATCCGCAATTTGAGCGCGAAGGAGATGATATATATACGAATATAGAAATTTCAATGCCGCAGGCGGCATTGGGCGAGACAATGACGATAAAAACTCTTTCCGGGGAGCAGGATATACAAATCCCCAGTGGCACGGAATCTGGAGCAATGATAAAATTACAGGGTAAGGGCATGCCCCGGCTTCACAGGCCCGGACATGGCGATCACTGCGTGAGGATAGCGATAAGGACTCCAAAAAATTTATCAAAGCATGCTAAAGAATTACTTAGTGAATTAAGAAAAGAAGGTATTTAATGACGCAACTTGCCGCCTTGTTTAATAATTTCACCCTATCTTGGGACTTGGGCGTAATAATCTTCCTGTTTATTGCCGTTTTTATGTATGGCTTTAGCGTGGGGCAAAGAAAGATTGGGTTGCTTCTCCTGAGTATATATTTTGCTTATGTCATAACGGATATTTTGCCCAATTCAAGCAGGATAACCGATCTCATGCCCGCTTCTTTCCTGTCCTTTTTTGATGTCGGTGTTTTTGTTGCGCTTGTATTTGTACTTTTTTTTGTTCTTGCCGGTTCTGTTCTGCGCTCTACTCTCGGGTTGCCCCGAAAAGAGGAGGGGCAGTGGTGGCACCTTTGCATTCTAAGTTTCGTTATCGCAGGATTTTTCAGCTCCTCCATACTTGCCTTAGCGCCGGATTTGTATTATGATCAACTCTCAACAATTACATCAGAATTTTTTCTGGAAAATTTTGCTCAATTTGGGTGGGCAATCGCGGGAATATTAACACTCGTATTTCTAAAAAGGACGAAGAAGAAAGCATAGCATGCGCCCATAATACGCGCCCATAGCTCAGCTGGTAGAGCAGCTCCCTTTTAAGGAGACGGTCGCAGGTTCGATCCCTGCTGGGCGCACTTGTATAGCACATTAAATTTTTAAGGAGGCTGAAAGGTGGACAGGAAAAAACCAGAAGACTATCTGGACAGACTTGTACTTTCGACAATACGGTTGTCTTTCTGCGGGGCATTTGCTGGTGTAGCTATGCTTCTTTCAGGTGCTTTTGTGTCTATGTGTGCGTGCGTACATCCCGGTTCCCTTGAAGCAATCCTTGCTAATATCATAATGTGGACAGGCGGTCTATTGGCCATTGGAGAGTCCATTTTTATTGTTCTGTATCTCTGCCTTTTTTGGCCGATGGCCAAAGGCGCAATATTAGGCGACGGCCATCGATATAATAGATAACTTTGATATAGGGCCGAACACTCGGCCTTTTTAAAATTTCAACGGCTCAATACTTTAAAAGTATTGAGCCGTTGAATTTATGTCCGAAAATGCCATACTGTGGAATAGGAGGGGAAAATATGAAAACAGCGCTCTTGTCCGTTTATAATAAAGAAGGAATTGCAGATTTTGCGAAAGAATTAGTTGGGATGGGATGGAAAGTTTTAGCATCTGGCGGGACCGCGAAGGCCTTGGCCGATGCGGATGTCCCCGTACGGGATGTTGCGGAAATTGTCGGCGGCGGCGCGATTTTGGGGCATAGGGTTGTAACGCTCTCAAGAGAGGTGCATGCCGGCTTACTTGCGACCGGTTCAAAATCCGATAAGCAGGAGTTGAAGCGCCTCGGCATCCCAAGGATAGATCTTGCGTGTGTGGATCTTTACCCCCTACAAGATGAGATAAACAGTCCGGACAGTACCCCTGAATCGGTCATTCAAAAAATAGACATCGGCGGACCTGCGCTGTTGCGATCTGCCGCCAAGGGTAGACGCATCGTGATATGCGACCCTCGCGACAGATGTGCAGTGCTTGACTGGCTTAAAATTGGCCGGCCAGACGAAAAAGAGTTCCTTAACAAACTTGCCGCAAAAGCGGAAGCAGTTGTGGCTAAATATTGCTTGATTTCTGCCAGGCATAATAGCAGGGGCTTTTACGACGGAGCCGTTGGCGCGGAAGCCATGTCATGTAAATACGGCGAAAATGCGTGGCAGACGCCCGCGTCGCTTGTGAGTGTCGGGTCAGAGGATCCGCTTGCAATTGATAAATTTATATCCGTTGCGGGCAGCGAGCCAAGTTACAATAATCTTGCGGACTTGGACCGCATGCTCCAGACACTTACTCATATCGCGGCTGTTTTCGAGCTCAACAGGTCCTATGTACCGTTTATCGCCGTTGCAGTAAAGCACGGCAACGCTTGCGGAGCCGCAGTGGCAAGCAGTCCTATAGAGGCCATAAAAAAAATGATAACGGGGGATACGCGGGCTATCTTCGGAGGAGCCGTTATTGTAAATTTTGAAATAGGGGATGCCCTTGCCGGGCTTATTTCAAAATACAATATGCAAAATGGCGAGCGTCGCTTACTCGATATCGTGGCGGCCCAATCCTTCAGCCCAGGGGCGCTGGAGGTGCTGGGCAGAAAGGGCGGGAAATGCCGGCTTATTGAAAATCCTTCACTTAATCTTGTGGATTGCAAAAAACTTGACCTGCAAACACGGTTTCGCCTTGTGCGGGGAGGATTGCTAAAGCAGCCAAATTATACATTTGTTTTAAATTTGAACGATCCTCAAGTAGAAAAAATCGGCAGAATGGCGGGGGCAGGGGAGAAAGAAGACGCGCTCCTTGCTTGGGCAATAGGGTCCACGAGCAACAGCAATACGGTAACACTGGTAAAAAACAGAATGCTTATCGGCAACGGCGTTGGCCAACAGGACAGAGTCGGGGCCTGCGAGCTTGCCATAAAGCGCGCGCAAGACGCGAGCCACGACACGGACGGCGCGGTTGCTTATAGCGACAGCTTTTTTCCCTTTATCGATGGGCCGGAAACTCTCGCTAGGGCAGGCATCAGGACGATACTTGCCTCCAGCGGCTCTGTGCGCGACAAAGAAGTCAAGGAATTCTGTGAAGCTAATGATATAGCCCTGTTTCTTGTTCCGGATGCGATCGCACGCGGTTTTTTTGGCCATTAAATAATAGACGGGCGCATAATTGTGCCCGCTTTTTGTTGTGGCGGAATATAATGTGATATATAATAAATAATTATGGCAATAGTTTGGATAATAGTTTTTATAATTTCATTAGCGGTGCTTGTAAAAAGCGCGGGTTGGCTGCTTTCGGGTGCCGAGCGGATAGGTCTTGCCATTGGCCTCTCGCCTTTTATAGTGGGGGTTACAATAGTTGGCCTAGGAACATCTCTTCCCGAGCTAATCTCATCTTTTATTGCGGTATTTGAAGGTGTTCCCGAAATTGTTGTGGCAAATGCCGTGGGGTCAAATATTGCAAATATTCTTTTGGTCGTGGGCCTTTCAACGGTAATAGGCAGACGGCTTGTCGTTACTAAAAATTTAATCGATCTAGACCTGCCATTGCTTGCGATAGGAACAACTTTAATGATTGGCGTGGCTTGGGATAGGGAGGTAACCTTTCTTGAATCGGTAATACTGCTTATTACCTATGGTGTTTATTTCGCATATACCATACTGCACAGAGACGATGTAAAAACCGAGGAAGATACGGAACTGGCGGTTTTTATCAAAAAAAACAGTGCATATATATCAAAAGTTTCAAAAAAGATAGCAGAAATACCAAAGATCGCGCTGCGGGATTTTGCCCTTCTCGCAGCAGGAGCTATCGGTTTGTTTTTAGGAGCAAAGTACCTTGTAGAGTCGGTAATAAACTTATCTGACATGTTCAATATAGGCGCGGGCGTTATTGCTATCACTGCTATAGCTATTGGAACTTCGCTCCCCGAGCTTATTGTTTCCGTAAGGGCTGCCGTGCAGAGAAAGTCTGAGATAGCTTTGGGTAATATTTTTGGATCAAATTTATTCAATATGCTCGTGGTTATTGGTTTGCCTGGTCTTTTTACAACTCTACCTCTGGATGAGAAGACTTTTTCTATTGGCTTGCCGGTGATGGCAGCTGCTACGCTTTTGTTTGTCGTGTCGGGGATATCCCGCAGGATACATATGTGGGAGGGGGCCTTTTATCTCATACTCTATGTATTTTTTATAGGGAAACTTTTCAATCTACTTTAATCCGGGATACATCACCCATATTTTTTTTCGCCAATACTAATTGTCCACGTGACACAAACCGAGGCAGAGCTACACTGGAGTCATAGTATGAAATATGGTATAAAAAAACGTTCTTTGAAATTTAAATATACGGGGTGTACTCACATGGCAAATTTACGAATTGCGCTTTGCCAGATGAATCCGGTTGTCGGCGATCTTGCCTGCAATATTTCGAAAATGAAAGAATGGGTCGTTGAGGCAGAAAACAACGGGGCTAATCTTGTGGTATTCCCGGAGCTTGTTATTTCCGGATACCCGCCGCAGGATAATCTGCTCTATGATGGCATAAACCGGGATCTTGAAAAAGCGGACAAGGATTTTTTTGGATTTTTGCAGAGGCGCAATGAGGATAGGCATGGCGGAAGTGCCATTGTGGTTTGGGGAAACGTGCGTCGTGGGAAAGGCCTTCGAAATTCTGCAAAGATTTTCCTTCCGGCCGATTCGACGAATGGTTTTCCCCTAACGCATGCGAGGCATCAAGATAAACGCAGGCTTCCAAACTATGGCGTGTTCGACGAATTGCGCTATTTCCGGCCCGGGGACGATGAGCCAAGCAAGGTATTCGTTTCGGAAAATCTCATCTTTGGAGTCACTGTGTGCGAGGACATTTGGTACCAGCAAAACTATTTGCCGGACTTTGCCTTAAATGGCGCGCAAGTTGTTGTGAACATCAACGCCTCGCCTTTCCATGTAGGCAAACCAAAATACAGAGAGGACATGATACGTGCCCGGGCCGGAGACAACCAAGTCTTTGTACTCTATTGCAATATGGTTGGCGGACAGGACGGCATAGTTTTTGACGGGGACTCCATGGTTATGGGCCCAAGCGGAAACTTTATTGCAAGAGCTCCTTTATTCCGGGAAAAAATACTTTACACGGATTTGGATCTCGCTGACGTGGCAAGGTCGAGGCTCAAAGATATCCGGCTGAATGATCTGGAAATCCCAAGGGCCGAAATTATCCCCTTCGATTTTTATGGCATTAATAAGCAAAGTAGTTTCTCTCGTGGAAAAATCAGCAAAGTGAGCAGCAGTATTGCTCAGATCCATGACGCATTGGTTCTCATGATACAGGACTATGTGCGCAAACAGGGGATGCGGGGTGCTGTAATCGGTCTATCCGGCGGGATTGACTCGGGAGTTGTCGCCGCATTTGCGTGCGAGGCCCTTGGCAAAGAAAATGTGACATTAGTGTCCATGCCGAGCAAATATTCATCGCAGGGAAGCATCGATGACGCAAGGCGTCTTGCTTATAACTTGGGAATTTACGAAGGATTCGTAATCGTAAACATCCAGCGGGAAGTGGATGAGTTTATAAACTCGCACGAGAGGGCTTTCGGCCCGATGCAAAATCCGGTAAGCATTGAAAATATTCAGGCGAGGGTTCGCGGCAATAAATTGATGATGTATTCAAACGACAATCCCGGCGTAATAGTGCTATCCACAGGCAATAAGTCGGAGGTGGCAGTAGGATATTGTACTCTGTACGGCGATATGGTCGGCGGATTTAATCCGCTTTTGGATGTTTATAAGACCGACGTCTACCGGCTTGCCGAATACGTGAACAAGCGCGCGGGACAGGAGATTATTCCGCGGGCAATTATAGAAAAAGCGCCGTCCGCCGAGCTTCGTGAAGATCAAAAAGACACGGATTCACTGCTTCCGTATTCCAAGCTCGATGCTTTGCTTCGCCTTCATATAGAAGAATACATGACAAGCGATGAGATCATCTTAAGCGGTTTTTGCAAGGAACAGGGAATTAGTGAAGAAGAAGTTTTACGGGTAGCACAAGCACTTATTAGAGGAAGCGAATTCAAGCGTCAGCAGGGAGTGATAGGCAGTCGCATAAGCCCTGTGGCGTTTGGTATAGGCCGCAGAATGCCGATAATAAATAAGTTCAATTTGTGAGGTGATAATCATGAGAATAGGATGTCTGGGGCTAAGCGCCAATCCGCCGCACCTGGGCCACCGTGCCGCGGCAGAAGCATTTCAACGGTCTGGCTTTGTGGATCGGGTCTTGTTTATTCCTACATACAATCATCCATTTGGCAAAGCAAATGTTGCTCCGTGGGAGCATAGAGTAAATATGTGCCGGCTCCTCGAAGATCCCGCCGTATCAATATACGCATCCCCAGTTGAAGCGGAGATGAGCGAGGATGATAAATATAAATTTCGAAAAAGTTATACTGTCGATGTCCTGCACTATCTTCGAAAGACCCGCCCGGCGCATCAATTTTACTGGTGTGTGGGCTCGGATATTGTTACTAGCGGCTCACACAAACAGTGGTATCGTTGGGAAGATTTAGAACAGGAAGAGAAAATACTGGTAGCGGAGCGGTCGGGGTATCCTTTGCCCATGGGGACGCTCCCCAAGCCCTTTGTGCGAGTGAGGAGTACGTATGAGGATATCTCAAGCACTCGAATACGGGTTTTGAATCGTGAAGGGATGGATACCGAGAAATACACGGGAGAAAAAATCGCCGAATATATCAGAAAGCATAAACTTTATCAAAATAGGAGGTAACGTTATGGAGCTTAGTAGCACAGGGTTTAGAAGACAGATGCGTATGCAGGGCGAAGTTATCCATAAATGGTTTGAAAATCTTTTATCGGAAAATTTAACTGAAATAATACCCGACATCGAGGCGGCAAAATACACCTATGTTTTTTCTGCCGACATGATCAAGGGTTTTTGCAAAAAAGGTAATCTTGCAAGCCCGCGCGTGGATGCTATTTCAAAACCGGTCGCTGAATTATTAGCGAAGATGCACGGGGCGGGTGTTGAGAATTTCGTACTTGTGCAGGAATGGCACGACCCTGCCGCAAAGGAATTTGAAGCATTTCCGGAGCATGGTATTGCCGGTACCGAAGAAGCTCAGACAATTCCCGAGCTTACAGAACTTCCATTTTTCGACAAGTTTATAATCTTTCCGAAGAATGCGCTGACCCCCGCATGGTCATGTAGAGACAAGCGGTGCGAACCGTCGCCCTATACACATCCGATTTACCCAGGGGGCATGGAGCCTGTGTTCGGAGAAAGTTTTGATGAATACTTGGCGGCACAGGATATGCGCATTGCTGTGATTGCTGGAAACTGCACTGACCTTTGCGTGCGTGAGCTTGCGATGCACCTTCGGATGTGGGCAAATCAGCATCAAAAAGATATGCGTGTGATAATTCCGGAAAATTGCGTACAAACGTTTGACCTGCCGATTGATGTCGCTGAAGAAATCGGCGCAATGCCGCACCTAGGCGATGTACATCATGTGTGGGCGCTTTACGAGATGGCGCGTAATAAGATTGAGGTGGTCAAGGAGATAGTCTAAATGCCGATTATCACCTCACTTCTTGACATAGATTTCTACAAGTTCACCATGGGGCAGCTGGTCTTTCATAGGTCTCCTGAGGTGCCAGTAAAATACGCCTTTAAGAACAGGACATCCGGCGTACGTCTTACGGACTTTATTGACGAGGCGGAATTGCGCGATGAGCTTGATCATGTTCGAACGCTCCGGTTCACCAATAGTGATTTGCATTACCTACTAGGGACTGATGAATATGGCGCACGGATGTTTAGCGCGGATTATCTTGCGTTCTTGCGAGAGTTGCGGCTGCCCGATTATTATCTCGAAAAAAATGGCGACGGATACGTCACGGAGTTTTTTGGAAATTGGGCAGAAGCTATTTACTGGGAGACCATAGCGCTTGCGATAATCAATGAGCTATATTACAGAGCTAAAATGGCTCAATTGAGTCGTTTCGGGCGCGACAACGTGCTCGCAGTGGGCAAATGCCGGCTTGGCGAAAAGATTAAAGCTCTTCACCGAAATCCTGATATAAGATTTTCTGATTTCGGCACACGGCGAAGATTTTCGCGGGAATGGCAAGATTATGTAGTAAATGCTCTGAGGGAAGAAGTCCCCGAACAATTTCTCGGCACATCAAACGTGGCGCTGGCTAATAAGTATAGCCTTGTTCCAATGGGTACTTCGGCTCATGAAAGGGATATGGCGACAGCATCAATATTGCAATCAATAGGCGAGGACATACGAAAAGCACAAAATATAGTTCTTGAGGATTGGTGGGCTGAATATGGCTGGGGATTATCCATCGCCCTTACCGACACTTGGGGTACGGATTTTTTCTTTAGCCAAATGACTCGTGAGCAGGCCCATTCGTGGAAGGGTTTGCGGCAGGATTCGGGGGATCCGTTTGCTTTTGCCGAGAAGGCAATTAGATTTTATAGAGATAAAGATATTAATCCCAAGGAAAAATTGCTGATTTTTAGCGACGGGCTCGACGTTGATACAATCGTAAAACTCCAAAGCCGTTTCTCCCGAAGAATTAATTTGGGATTTGGGTGGGGAACCAATCTTACAAACGATCTTTGTTTTAAGCCTTTGTCGTTGGTGGTTAAGCTTGTTGAGGCAAATGGCCAGGGCACTGTGAAGTTAAGCGACAACCTTGCCAAGGCAACCGGCAGACCGGCCGACATCAGATACTATAAGAGAAAATTGGGCTATACAGGCAATACATTCCAAGAATGTAGATACTAAGCCGTCCAATTTGGACGGCGCCCCCCGAGTCTTATGTGGTTCGGGGTTTTTTCTTCCCAAAAATTTGTTTTCTTGCTATAACAAATATCGGAGTTCTTTAGATAAAAATTGACCGGAGGCATTATGGAGAATCCGCAAAGTTGGCATGGAGAGGGCGCAAATCAGCCATGGCTTGAAACAGTTGATCATATTACCTACGTTGTCAGGCCGGACACTATAAAAAAGTGGGGCTGGTGGTATATCGATGCACTGGGCGGGAAGCTAACTCTTCGCAGTGACGATGTTGATCCGAAAGGCAAGAGTAGTATGATGCTCTGGACCATTGACTTTGGAAAGTTTTCTATCGCGCTTGTCGCAGGGATAGATAGAGAAGAAAAATCCCACGTGACCGTTTTTGAAGAAACGCACGGAGATCGCACCGTGCAGCATGTCGCGTATCGTCCACGGGAAGAGAGGTTTGAGGAGTTTTTGGAGCATACCAAAAAGCACGGCATGAAGCTGCAGAGCGCTCCCTTTAGCCGGGAAGAAGGGGATTATAGTGTAAGGCAGGTATTTGCGAATCCCTCGCACGGGGAATCAAATCCCGGTAAGGTTGGATTTGACGAATTTGAAGCACGGGCCGGCGAGCATTCACGGACTACCTTCAGCCATAAAACAGGCACTGATCTTTATAGGATGGCGCAGGCGCTTATGAATAAGGACAAGCGCAGGCCTATGCTTGACTGGTCTTTTATGCCGGAGGGCTGGGAGCCGCCGGAAGTCAAAAGCTAGGGAAATCCCCTGGCTTTTTATTAAAGTTATGTTATAATGTCTAAATGACACAAATAGCTCAAAGCATCAGGGTAGCCGTGGATATAGTGATTTTCACAGTGCAGGATAATGCTCTGAAAGTTATTTTAATCCGGATGAAGAAAAAGCCATTTACCGG
>Ga0310122_10003310_pt1 | contig 10227 bp, 5 predicted proteins | sample CB6_Bottom_1051__FD_203503 | JGI IMG/M metagenome (GOLD analysis project Ga0310122, IMG submission 203503) | Marine microbial communities from Western Arctic Ocean, Canada - CB6_Bottom_1051 | ecosystem: Environmental > Aquatic > Marine > Oceanic | place: Canada: Western Arctic Ocean | collected...
GGGATTCCCTGCCAGCTTGGTGGCGGCATCCGGGACGAATCGGCCATCAAACTGATGCTGGACGATGTCGGTGTCGACCGTGTCATCGTGGGAACGGCCGCGATGAAGAACCCACACTGGTTCCGGCAAATGGCCGCTGCGTTTCCGATGCGGATGGTGCTGGGGATCGATGCCCGCGATTCGATGGTGGCGACCGAAGGCTGGCTGGACGTGTCGAAGACATCGGCCATTGAACTCGCCCAACAACACGCTCACACGCCGATCGCGGCCGTCGTCTACACCAACATCGCCAATGACGGCATGATGCAGGGCGTCGACGAAGCGACAATCGACGACATGATCGCATTGGCCGAATCCGGCCTGCCTGTCATCGCGTCCGGCGGAGTCACGACGCTCGACGATGTTCGCCGATTGGCCGAGGTCAGCGATCAGCATCCCCGATTGATCGGAGCCATCATCGGCCGTGCTCTGTACGAAGGCACGATCTCATTGCCCCACGCATTGCAAGTCGTGGCGGCACCGTGACTCGACGGGACAACAGGACTCGGCAATGGAAGATTCGGAATTCCGCAACAGAATCGCGAAGCTGCAAGACGCCTTGCTCGAAGGGAAGATCGACCGCGAGACTTACGAGCAACTGAAGGCCGATCTGCGAACGTCGTTGCCACAATCCGGAACAAATTCCCGTCGCCAAAAACGTCCGGCACGAAGTGACGTGTCGCCGGCATCAACCGGTCAGCCCGCCCGCCGCGCGAAAGCCTATCCGGCACTTCAAGTTTCCTCGCCGGCTGTCCCATCGACTTCGCCGTCATCCGGAACCACCGCCGCCGCCGCCGCGCTGCCGGTCCGGGAATGGTTGCCGGCAGCCGTTTCGCGGACAGTCCACGATCGCGACATCTGGCGTTTCGTCATTCAGATAGGCGTGTTTTCGGGAATCGTGGTTGGGTTTCGAGTTTTCAGCCAGATACGGCCAGCCGTTGCCAGTGCCGTGATGTGGGGCTCGGCCGCAGCCGCCTGCGGCATCGCCGCCGCGCTGTTGTGGAATCTGGCCGCCAACGTCTGCGCGGACGGCGACCACAACACAAACGACACACGCGCCGTTTTCGGGTTTCAATTCCTAACGGTCCTGCTGTTGTATGCCGCGGGAATCTATTGGATCGGACTGGGCTATTACTTCGGCGACGTGGTGGGGACATTTGTCGGTGGACGATTCGGCCACATCACACCCGCCAACAGCGCGATCGTCGGCGCGTTGATCGGAGCCGCCAAAGCAGGCGTCGACTTTGTCAATCGAGAGTAGTGGTTCCGTTTGCCGCATTCGCGTGTGAGCGAGAGATCGCACTAAGTACGTCCCGCGAGCCGAGCGGGACTTCCGAGCATTCCCGATTCTGCGAATCTACGGGACCCGCTCGGCTCGCGGGACCTACTTGACACGCTCGAATCGATTCACGCCGGCTGGGTCTGAATGGCGGTCGCGGTCATGTCGGACAGCTCGGCCGTCATGTCGGCCACTTCTTGTTCCAAGGAATCGTCTTCAATTGGCGGTTCGTCGTCGGCACACAGTCGATTCAATCCGTCAAATGCCGCCACCTTGTAAGATTCGGCCATCGTCGGATAGTTGAACACGGTCTTGCAGAAGTAGTCGATGCCACCGTCGAACGACATCACCGCCTGGCCGATGTGGATGATCTCGGTCGCCGCTTCGCCGATGCAATGAACGCCAAGCAATTTGCGGGTTTGGCGATGGAACAGCAACTTGACCAAGCCGGTATGATCTCCCACGATTTGGCCCCGAGCAATTTCGTGAAAATGAGCGATACCAACTTCGTACGGCACTTGGTCCTTCGTCAATTGCTCTTCGTTTTGTCCGACCATCGCGATTTCCGGGATCGTGAACAATCCGTACGGCGTATACTCGCTTGGCTCAAAGTGTTGCCCGAACGCATGACACACGGCTCGCCGGCCTTGTTCCATCGCCGTGCTGGCCAGCGCGGGGAATCCGACAACATCACCAACCGCATAAATATTGGCGACCGCCGTTTGATGATCGTCGTCGCAATCAAGGCGGCCGCGTTTGTTGACGGCCAAACCGGCGGCTTCGATATTCAGCGATTGCGTATCACCCTCGCGGCCCGCGCAATACAACACGGTTTCGCCGATCAGTCGTTTCTTGCTTTCCAATTCAACCGCGACTCCGCCTTGCCGCAGGTGACGGATCTCGTTCATATGCTCGCCCAGCCGGAACATCATGCCCAGCGACCGGGCGTGATAGAGCAGCGTGTCGACGATTTCGCGATCGCAGAATTCCAACAGTCGTTCGCGGCCATCCACCACGGTGACACGAACGCCCAGCGTTGCGAACATGATGCCGTACTCGATACCGATCACTCCGCCGCCCACAACGATCATCGAACGCGGGATGTGATCGATTCGCAGGATTTCGTCGCTATCAAAAACTCTTTCGCCGTCAAACGGGATATTGCCCGGCCGTGCAGGCTTCGTTCCCGATGCGACCAGGATAAAGTCGGCGGACAATTCCGTATGCCCGGAACCAACGACCTCGACGGTGTGAGCATCCAGGAAACGGGCTTCGCCAATGAAAACGTCGATTCCGTTTCGGTCGAGTTGATCTTCGACGACTTCTCGCTCGCGCTGCGTGACTTGTTCCAACTTCAAACGCAACTGATCCACCGTGATATGGCGTTTATGCCGATATTGGCTGCCGTAAGTGTCACGTTGGCGATATCCCGTCAAATGCAGAATAGCCTCGCGCATCGTCTTCGACGGAATCGTCCCCGTGTTGACGCAAACGCCGCCAAGTTCAGAGTCTCGGCGTTCGACCAATGCGACGCGCTTGTTGAGTTTCGCGGCGGCGATGGCTCCCTTTTGTCCGGCCGGTCCGCTGCCAATCACAATGAAGTCGTAATGCATCAATCGCCTTCCTTTCGCGAGAAACCGTTGTCAGAGGTGAGGATCATTTTCAAAACCGTTCGTCGCTGGATTCGCAAGAATTCAGATTCCTGGAGTACGGGTGAGCCTCTGAGTTTTTGCAAATCCAGCGACCCCGGACGAAAGTCTTGAAACGGCGTGGAGTTGATTCTCGAACATCATGTTGGAACCACCCACGAAATAATTGTCTTATTGTCGCTTTTCGCTCCGCGAAAAGGCGCCCTTTCGCGGAGCGAAAGGCGACACTTGTTGATTCGCCCATTCCTAGTCAGAAACGCCGACCAGTTCGGGCTCTTCGGGTGCCGGCTCCGGCTCGTCCATCGAAACTGACGTCGTCGTTGGTTCCAGTTCGCCGACACGGCTGGAACTGCTCCCTCGAAGCGACGCCAACCACTTGAAGACACTCCGTCCCGTCTTACGAACACCCAGCAAGTCGGCTACCAGGAATGCCAACAACGCCGCACCGGCGGACAAGACGGCTCCCATACTGGCGGCTCCTTGAAGAGCCGCGTCGGCGAATGCTTGGCCTGAAACAAACAGAGCCACCGTCAGCCCTAATCCGGCGATCGTGCTGATCACGATCAAGTCGCGAATCGTCAGGCCATTCGGCAGAGCCAATCCACATTTCTGTGCGATGCAGCAGAAAGCCGTGATGCCGATTGTTTTCCCAATGATCAACGAAGCCAACACCAGCCACGTCAGACCATTCACCTCGCCCAGCGAAACACCGGCGTTGGCGAAAGCGAAAAAGAATAGCCCGAAATCAACCGGAGTCCGCCAAAAGTGTTCGAATTGTTCGAGTGGACTTGCGTGCTGATGCGCCGCATGCGATGTCGCATCGTCGACAACCAAGTCTCTGTAGAGTCCCAGATCGCGTTTCGGTCCTGGCAAGAATGGAACGATGAATACCAGTGCCAACGCGGGATGCAGGTGGGCGCTGAACAATCCCCACCAACACAGCGTGCCTCCCGTAAGAATGTACGGAGCCCAGTGCCGGACATTCGCCAGCCGCAGAAAGAAAGCGGCCAGCATTCCCGGCACGATCCACAAGGCGTTCGCCCACATGGCGGGATGTTCGGGATCGGGATACGCGATCGCGATAATGCCCAGCCCGATGGCGTCATCGGCAACCGCCAACAACAACAAGAAGCTGACAGCCGGATGATTTCGTCCGAAGATCAATTTGGCCACGAGCCACGCCAATGCAATGTCGGTGGCCGTCGGAATTCCCCAACCATTGGTCCAAGCCGGACTTCCAAACGCGGCGTTCAGTCCCAGATAAACCGCGACTGGGCCGACGACGCCTCCCAGAGTTCCAATCAACGGATTCAGAGCCTTCGAAAACGGGCTCAGCGACCCGCCCGGCAAACAAGCTTCGGTGATTTCCTTGGCCGCGATTCCGAAGAAGAGCACCATGAAGATGTCGTTCACCAGGAAGTGCAGCGTCAGAAAGTGGTTCAGAGAATGACCGGCGTGCGCTTCGTGAGCGGACGCTTCGGCACCGAACCCAAATAAATGATGCACGGGCGTGTGAATCAATGATCCGTAGAATTCTGGATCCAAGTTGGCCAACCCCATCGCGGCGACGACGCCAACGATCAGCGGGATCGAGAATTCTTGCAACCACACGATCGTATTCGCGAACCGCGACCGGGAATCAGCCATCGAGAAATCGTCCTTATTCGCAACTTCAGTCACCTGTTCCAAAGCGGGAAACCTGGCGCCGGTCCCCGCTGATGAAGAGTTGTCGAATGATGTGACGAATTCGTGCTGGAGAGTTTAGCGAAAGCGGAAAAGTTTGGGTTTTGGCGTGATTTATCACCGAGTCTACGCATCGTGACGATTTTCGCGGCAATTTCGGAGTGCCGAGAGCACTTTCGCGGATTGTTCGTAACCCGAAGCGTAAGCGAGGGGAACACCGGTGATTTCTCGCTTACGCTTCGCGTTACGATTCAGCGCGGTGTTTTGGCTGAGATGACCGCAAGGCGTCAGCCCAATGCCACTCATTTTGTAGAACAATTGTCATCAATTGCTTCCTCCACATGCAGAAAACAGTTGGGACAACGGTTCTACATACCCGAAACTCCACGTAAATGAGTGCCGTTGGGCGTCAACCGTCAGTCTTTCTGCGGTTTTTGACGTGTTGTTTGATGGCGTCGAAGAATGCTTTTTGGACGTCAGCGGGCGCGGCGTGGCCCATTAACGGTTGGTTGATGATCTGTTTCTTCCCTTTCAGCGCGTTGTACGCCGCGTAGCAACTTGACGGAGGGCAAACGGCGTCGATGAAACCGACACTCATGATGGCGTCGGCCTTGCAACGTGACGCAAAGTTGACGGCATCGACATACCGGCATGCGTCGAGGATCTTTTGATCGGGTTTGCCGTCGGCGTTCGGGACAATCTTCGGCCAACCGTTGATTCGGCCGGCGGCGCGACCGGAGTGGTCACAGATCGCGGGAACTCCCGATGCAATGAACGTGACTCGCTGATCGATCCCGCCGGCGACCAATGCTTGTCCGCCACCTTGGCTGTGTCCGATAACGGCGACTGTTTGTCCGTCCCATTCCGGTTGGGACGTCAAGAAGTCGATGGCTCGCACAAGTCTCAGAAACATGCCACGGAAATAAACGGTCTCGCGGCTTTCGCGGCCGGCTTGCCGATAGTTCTTGAGTTTTCCCCGACTCAGTTTTCCATAAAACTCGGCCGGTTTCCCGTTAGGGATTCCGTGAGCGTTAAGGTCCATCGACAACATCCCGGCGTCCGCTCCTTTCAGCGCGGCGCCCAAACTCGAACTGCGAACACCCGCGCCATGCACCCATAGAATCGCCGGCAGACTCGCGGGCTTGGCGTTCTTCGGCTTGGCGAAATATCCAGAAACCGGAGCCCCGCCGAGGCACATCACCTTGACGTCGAAAGCCTCGAGTCCAGGTCTGTTGCTGGCAACCGGCGTGAGTTCCGGATTGCTGGGATACTTCGCCAATTTGCTCTTTTGCAACGCCCAGAATCCATCGAAATCGTCGGGCACCGGCATGCTGAGTGGGATCTTCGTGGGCGAGAAGCCTGCGCCAGCGATCGCTTGAATCGTCTTTCCTTCCGGCGTCTTGAAGACGACACGACAACGTAGAAACAATGGTGAGCTTGAAGTCGCCGTCACTTCCGCATCCTTGTCACCGAGCGACAACGTGCCCTTGGGAAAGGAACTGTCGCCGCCGCCGCCGATAAAGTCGTCAACGACGTACGAGATTTTTCCTTCAGTGACTGGCTCACCGTTCTTCGTTACCGAAACAAGGAACCTCGCCTTTTGGTTGGTTTCATAGATCGCGTCATTGCGATCGGTCACCACTTTGATGGCATACCGTGGAGCATTCTCGCGTGCCGAAAGACGGGCGGACGTGAAAACAACGAACAGCAAACCGAATATCAAACCGCGACGTCTGGCGAGCGTACTCATGGAATTCTTCCTCAAACTGATGTGAATCACCGGGAGCTTCCCCGGACATTGCACATCGTAATCCGCGAAGTACGACGATTGCCACTCAGAGAGTGTCTTCAAATTCGTACGATGGCCCTCCGAGGCCGTCGACTAAAAAGAGTTTCTGGACAATCGACGGGCCATCAGTCTCGTCGCGTTTCTCGACATGACGTTACGAGATTTCCTGACGCACGCCGGAATCGGCGGCGGCGTAGATTCCAAAGACTGTTCGAATCGCACGGCGGCTGTCGGTATTGCTGATCGGCGGTTCTTCTTCCGTCGCGCAGGCTCGGATCGCCGCGTGGACGAACGGAGTGTATCCGCGTGGCTGCTTCGATTCCTTGAAATGTTGCAGCTGCCCGGATCTGTCGCCCTTCGTCGAGGACCACTGCAAGACATCATCGTCGGTGGGTTTAATCAGCATCCAACCCTGCGAGCCCCAGATCTTGATGTGCGAGTGATAACCGCGGTCCAAGTAATAGCCCGACGTCAGAGTCCCGAATGTCCCGTTGTCGAACTTGAGCGTTGCGGCGGCCGAGTCTTCGATATCGATTGGCTGGCCTCCGACGTTGCCCGTGAAACCGCTCACGTGCGTGACGCTTGAACGGGTCACATACATGGCCAGATCGAGCCAATGGATCCCCAACCAAATCAAGTGTCCGCCGCCGGCCCGCGCCTTTTTCGCAAACCACGACTTGTGGTACGAAGTCCGTGTCAGCCGAGTCTGATCGGCGATGATGTGCATTTCGAGTCCATACACCTTGCCAATCGTCCCCGAACGCAACAGCCGCCGCGCCGTCTGAATCTCAGGATTCAGCCGGTTTGCCAGCGCCAGCATCAGGTACTTGTGCTTACTGTCCGCCAACTCCACCAACTGGTCGAAATCACTCGCCCGGACACACGACGGTTTTTCGGCAAAGACATGACAGCCATTCTTCAACGCCATTTCGATCGCAGGCGGAGCGGTCGCTGCTTCCATGCTGACCAAGACCATCACCGGCTTGGCTTGCTTTAACATTTCCGCGACGTCGCGATACGTCCCACTGAGCCGCTCGCCGAGCGATTTCTTCGCCGATGCGAACGATTGTCCGCTGGAATCAGCCACGGCGACCGATTCAACATCCTCGCACGAAGCCAGAGCCGAAAAGTACGCCCCCAGATGAGCCCCACCGGCCCCGGTCATCAGTGCAACTTTGATCGGCTGTAATTTCATGGTTCGTCTCCATTGGCGGATGGCACGGCTGATTCGCATTTCACTGTAGGGAACGCCCTCGGTGGCGTTCCGTGGCAGCGACAGTTCGGTCCAGATTCTAACAGGGACCGATTCGTGTTGCCCCTTGTGTGAAGCGGGAATCTCATCATACTGAATGTGCGGACGAAACGCCGGACCACTGAACGACGGACGGTGGCCATGTCTCATGAACTGCCCACGGACGACAATACTCTCCCGACAGTAAACGAACCCGCCGCGCGGTACGAACGGCTGTCATCGCTGGGACAAGGCGCATTCGGCGAGGTTTGGAAGGCTCGTGACCGAGAACTCAATCGTCCCGTGGCGTTAAAGGTGTTGCGTGAGAAACATCGCAAAGCCGACAAAACCGTCAAACGGCTGAAGCGTGAGGCCCATGCGCTCGCCAATTTGAATCACCCGCATATCTGCGCGGTGTACGATGTGTTTTCCGAGAACGACCAGTTGCATCTGGTGCTGGAGTTCATCGAAGGCACGACGCTGCGGGACAGAATGAAAGCCGGGCTCGACCCAACCGAAGTACTGCACATCGTGCGAAAGATCGCCGACGCCATCGGCCACGCGCACGAGAAAGGGATCGTGCATCGCGATTTGAAGCCGGAAAACATCATGATTCGTCCCAACGGTGAGCCGGTCGTCATGGACTTTGGCTTATGCGGTTGGGACGACGATCAATCATTGACGATCGACGGTCAAATCTTTGGCACACCGTACTACATGTCGCCAGAACAGGCGAAGGGCGAGACTGCATCGATCGGACCATCCAGCGACCAATTCAGTCTGGGGATCATCCTGTACGAGATGCTCTGTGGACGACGGCCATTTCAGGCCGAGAACCGTCATGCACTGCTAAAAATCATCATTGAGGAAGACCCGCCGGCGCCAGAGCACAATGCAAAGTCATTGGAGCCGAAACTCAACGACGCTTTGCTGCAAGCACTGGATAAGCAGCCGAACCAGCGACACGCAACCATCGCGGAGTTCGCCAAAGCGGTGGAAGCCTGCCTGCCACCGGTCAGTCGGGCGGAACGCGGCCCGCAGCACAGCATTCCACACAATTTACCATTCCCCAGCATTGGGAACCTGTTCAAGGGCCGCGACGGGGCACTGATGGAATTGCGGGAGATGCTCGACGGCGCCGCGGGGCACGCCACGGCCATCGTCGCCGCGCAGCTCATTCACGGGCTGGGCGGGGTTGGCAAGTCGCAACTGGCGGTCGAGTTTGCGTGGAAGCATCAGGACCACTACACGGCGATGCTGTTTGTGAAGGCCGATACGGCGGACAATCTGCGGGCCGGGCTGGCCGGGTTGTGTGAGACACTCGAACTCCCCGAGCGGAACGTCGCCGATCAGGACGTCCGGGCCGACGCCGTGCTCGGCTGGCTGGCGGACAACCCCGGCTGGCTGCTGATCCTCGACAACGTCGACGACAAACCCGCGGCCGAGGCCGTGCAGCAGTTCGTCACGGGGCTGGGCGGCGGCGACGTGCTGATCACCGGGCGGTGGACAATGTTCGGCGATGCCATCCAGAAGATGGAACTCGACGTGCTCGCGGAGGACAAGGCTGCCGAGTACCTGCTGGAGAAGACGCACGGCAAACGCCGCGCGACTGAATCGGACTATGACGCCGCCCTGGAACTCGCCCGGCGGCTGGGCGGTCTGGCCGTGTCGCTCGAACACGCCGCCGCGTACATCGTACAGCATCGCGGCTCGATCGCCGACTACCACAAGGCGTGGGAAGAGAACTTCCAGGCCACGGCGGACTGGCACGAAAAGATGCTGGTCAACTACCCGCACAGTGTGCTGGCGACATGGGTCACGACTATCGACAGACTCGCGCGCGAGGCCCGCGAACTGCTCGACCGCCTGAGTTGGCTGGCCACCGACCCGATTCCCGAGTGCCTGCTGGACGAGCACCGCGCCGCCGCGAACGAGCTGGTCGACCACTCGATGCTCAAGTGGGACAACGAGACCGACACCTGGCGGATGCACCGCGTCGTGCAGGAAGTCACCCGCTCGCGCATCCCGTCGGCGGACCAGCCCGAGTCCCTCCAGGCCACCCTGCAGGCCGTCAACGACGTCGCACAGGGTGAACCAGCCGACGTCCGCACCTGGGACGTGTGGGATCCGTTGCGTCCGCACATCGCTGCGGTCGTCCGGCACGCGGACGAGCACGATATTCACGATCCCACGACGCGCTTGATGGGACAACTCGGAGTCTTGCTGTGGGCGAAGGCCCTGCACGCCGAGGCCGAGCCGCTTAAGCGGCGCGCACTGGAGCTGGACGAGCAGGCCCACGGCCCCGAGTCGTCGGAAGTCGCGGTGCGGCTCAACAACCTGGCTCAGTTGCTCAAGGCCACGAACCGTCTGTCCGAGGCCGAGCCGCTGATGCGCCGCGCGCTGGCCATCGACGAGCAGTCCTTCGAAACCGAACACCCCACAGTCGCCCGCGACCTCAACAACCTGGCTCAGTTGCTCCAGGCCACGAACCGTCTGGCGGAGGCCGAGCCGCTGATGCGCCGCGCGCTGGCCATCGACGAGCAGTCCTTCGGAACCG
>Ga0310122_10003311_pt1 | contig 10222 bp, 3 predicted proteins | sample CB6_Bottom_1051__FD_203503 | JGI IMG/M metagenome (GOLD analysis project Ga0310122, IMG submission 203503) | Marine microbial communities from Western Arctic Ocean, Canada - CB6_Bottom_1051 | ecosystem: Environmental > Aquatic > Marine > Oceanic | place: Canada: Western Arctic Ocean | collected...
CGGTGGATCGGTCAGTTTCGATGGAACTGACGGCACGGTGGTCATGGAAGACCTGGCCGAGGCCTTCAATGGCTTGGCCAACTTCTCGTTCTCGATCTGGATCAAGTCCAACGCCACGGGCATAGACAAGGGTTTCTGGGAGGCGGTCGACAGCGGAGGCGGGGATCTCTGGGGGCTGCGCTACGACAGCACCGGGGCAACTGCGGGTGGCAGCAATGTAATCAAGTTGGGTATCACCACCAGTGAAAGTGGCGGCAACACCAACAGCGGTGCGGACCAACAGGAGTCACATGAGGACACCCAGACGACCGAATGGCAGAATATCGTCATGACCTGGGAGGATGGCGAGGGATTCAACCTTTATATTGACGGGGAGCTCGATGAGCCAACCTCGGAGATGCAAACCACCTCAGGTACGCTGGAGATGATGGACCGGTTCGTCCTGGGTGACGGCGCCAAGGCTTATTGGGATGGACTCATTGATGAAGTCGCGGTTTGGAGTTCGACACTTAGTGCGGACGATGCTGCCTGGTTGTCCAAGAACAGTATCGCCAAGCTGGGTGGAGGTGCAACGGTCGAGGCAGTGCCTGGTTTGATTGCCTATTGGCCTTTCGACGGGGATCTTGATGACGCTATCGGCGACAGTCACGGTACTGGCATGGGATCCGACGAAATCGAGTTCGTCTCGGGGCAGTTTGGTGACGGTATCGCCCTTGACGGCATCGACCAGTTTGTTGAGATAGCGGCGGAGAATGAGGAGATGTTTGATTTTCAGGACGGCACCGGCTTTTCGATCTCGGCCTGGTTCACTGTCGACTCTTTTACCAAGAGCTGGCAGGCCCTGATTGCCAAGGGCGAGGGCAACAGGTGGCGTGTGCATCGTCGGGGCGGGGAGAATATTTTCACAGCCAACGGAGGCAATGCCGACGTCTCCCAAGGTACTACCGACGTCAGTGATGGGGGGATTCACCACATTGCGCTGGTGAGCGACCCGGACGGCGGCGAAGTGCGCTTTTATGTTGACGGCGAGCTTGAAGGAACCAGTGGCGCTCCCGCCATTGAGAGTAACGACAACCCGATGATGATCGGGGAGAACCCTGATGCAAGGAACCGCACCTGGCACGGCATGATCGACGATGTCGGTATATGGGATCGGCCCATTACTGAGGAGGAAATCGCACTCATCTACAATGGCGGGGATGGCACCCCTCTCCTTTCCCAGGGTTTAGGAGACTCGATCCCTTATGTGAGCAAGCTAAGAGCCGGTCCTGGTGGCTTTGGATTTAAGGTGGCTGACGAGCCCACGATCGGGGTGGATGTAGACAGTGTCGTTGTGTCTGTGGATGGTTCGGACGTGGATGTTGCCATGTCGAAAGAGGACGGGGTGACGATCATAAAATACACTGCCGCTGATCCATTTGCTCCCAACACGGAGCACGTCATGACTTTCTCCTACGTGGACACCGATGGAAAGGCCAGGAAACTGGAGAAGGACTTCAAGGTGAAAGGCTACACGTTAGTTGATGCCGGCTCGATGGCGAACAGTTCATTGCAGGGTGACAGTGGCTTTATAGCCAACATCACGCAGATCTCAATTGGACAAACCGAAAAACAGAGTTTGCATGGCAACAGGACGGCCAATGCCGAGAAGGCATTTACGGGTTGGGGCCTTGATCCTGTATTTGAGGAACCTTATCTGAATGAGGCGGACATCGATTCCGAGGAGGGTTGGTCCTACTATCCGGTGTGGGTTGAGACAGTGAACCAGAATCAGGATGCACCAAGTCCAGTGGGCAACTTCAGCACGAATAACGGCTACGAGGATGAGCCTATTCCTGGTATTCCTGGATGGCTCGGAGAAACAGACGGCATTGTGGGGGAATTCATCGCCCTGCTGGATCTTGCCAAGGGTTCCTACACCTTTGGAGTGAACTCCGACGAAGGTTTCAAAGCCACCATCGGTGCAAACTTCAACGACATTTTGAGCCAGGAAATCGGGGGCTTCGATGGCGGTCGAGGTGCTGCGGACACGAAATTTGATTTTTACGTGGCCGAGGCCGGATTGTATCCGTACCGAGTGCTTTGGTACGAAGGCGGTGGTGGAGCAAACATAGAGTTGTTCTCGATGGTTGATATTGATGGCAAAGCCACAAAAGTTTTGCTCAACGACCCGGATGTGGAGGGTGCCATCATGGCCTACCTCATCAAGGGATTTGAGACTGACGTTTCCACGACAGAACGAGTGAGCACTGGCCGTGCAGCGGTGGTTTCGGTCATGCCGACTCCGGGCCAGAAAAGGGTTGAATCCGCCTCATCGATTGAAGTTGTGATTGAAAATGGTCCAGCAACCACGATGGATCAGGCTTCAGCGAAGATGACCCTGAACGGGCAAGAGGTTGCTGTGGATGTATCCAAGAGTGGTGACATCGTGACGATCAGCCATACTCCTGATGGAATTTTGGCGACGGGAGCCAATACAGCCATCGTATCCTTTAAGGAGTCCAATGGTAATGTGCGCTCCGGGCAATGGAGTTTTGATGTGAAAGACCCGACAACCGGCTTGGCTGACATCAGCAAGCCTGAGGATGCGGTTGTGCCGACCTCGGACAACAGCCCGGGAGCTGAGCAGGCACCGAACGCCATCGATAACGATGACACGACGAAGTACCTGAACTTCGACAAGTTGGATACCGGCCTGACCATCACCACCAGTGGCGGAGTGGTGGCCGGGTTGGGACTGACATCGGCCAATGACGCGCCTGATCGGGATCCTGCGAGTTTTGTTCTATCGGGATCCAATGACGGGGGAGCCACGTTCACCGAGATTGCCTCGGGAGATGTTCCTGCCTTCGGGGAACGGTTTGAGCGCAAGACTGTGAGCTTCGCAAATGATGCGTCCTATACGACCTATCAGTTGATCTTCCCGACGGTGGCTAATGCGGCTGGAGCAAACAGCATGCAGATTGCAGAGGTTGAGTTGCTGGGTACAGTGGCAACTGCCATGGCAGTGCCTGGTTTGATTGCCTATTGGCCTTTCGACGGGGATCTTGATGACGCTATCGGCGACAGTCACGGTACTGGCATGGGATCCGACGAAATCGAGTTCGTCTCGGGGCAATTTGGTGACGGTATCGCCCTTGACGGCATCGACCAGTTTGTTGAGATAGCGGCGGAGAATGAGGAGATGTTTGATTTTCAGGACGGCACCGGCTTTTCGATCTCGGCCTGGTTCACTGTCGACTCCTTTACCAAGAGTTGGCAGGCGCTGATTGCCAAGGGCGAAGGCAACAGATGGCGTGTGCACCGGCGTGGAGGTGAGAGTATCCTGACCGGTAACGGAGGCAATGCCGACGTCCCAGGTGGCACTGCTGACGTCAGCGACGGGGAGATTCACCATCTTGTGTTGGTCAGCGACCCCGACGCCGGCGAAGTGCGCCTTTACGGTGACGGCGAGCTTGTCTCATCCGGCGCCTCTCCCAACATTGAGAGCAACGACAACCCGATGATGATCGGGGAGAACCCCGATGCACGGAACCGGACCTGGCACGGCATGATCGACGATGTCGGTATATGGGATCGGCCCATTACCGAGGAGGAAATCGCACTCATCTACAATGGCGGGGATGGCACCCCTCTCGTTTCAGCGGTTGATGCGCCAGTGATTGCTTATCAGGCCCCCGAGGGAGGCTGGGCCTACTCGCTGGACGCCGGAGACATCTCCGCGTGGAATCATGACAACGGGTCAGACCAGTGGGATGGTTCGGCCCTTGGCGAAGAATTCGGGGACGACAATCGTCCGGGCGGCGTGAGTTTGCTCGACGGTTACATTCGTCTTCAGGACACCGGTGATCCGCGTGATTATGGCTATTCGGATCCGGGCAGCAACCGCAAGATCTACCTGGGCCAGGACCTGTCAGGTAAGGGAGGCTCGGACACCATCCTGGATGACGGGGCGACGATCCACTTCATCGCGAGGATTCCGACCCATGGACCGCTGGATCTGTTGCACCCCGACGGTGGTGGAGGAGAAGAAGACTACCCGGCAGGCGGGGATGGTTACGAGAACCACGACGGTGGCAAGGGCAACATCGGGATCAAGCAGGGAGCGGGAGGAAACATCTCCTTCTCGCTCAATGAGGCCGGCAAGGTTCTGATCACCGAGGACGGGACAGAGTTTGAGTTGTCGACCACCGAATGGCACGAATTCTGGGTGACGATCGAGAAGAGTGACGGTGGCCACACGGTGAGCGTGTACCTGGATGGCAGCACAGAGGCCAACGTGTTCACGGTGACCGCGGGTGGTGGCAGCGACTTTGGTGGGAGTTACCTGGCCATGGGTGTTGGTTCGACTGGCAGAAGCGGCGCCCTGGACGTGGCTGCGTTCAACTTCAGTCCGGGGGTGAAAGTGCCGGGTGGCGGCGAACCTGCTCCTGAGCAGCCGACGATTAGTGTGGTCAGCAACGGAGACGGCACGGTGACGGTGACCTTTGAGGGAACGCTGCAATCTGCGCCAACGGTGAACGGTCCATGGTCGGATGTGGACGCGACGAGTCCGCTGACCATCCCAGCGGATCAGCCAGCCACATTTGCCAGGGCCAAGAAGTGATTTTTGATGAGTTAACCAAAAAAGAGAACACACACCAGAGGCCGAGCACTTTGCCCGGCCTCTTTTTGTTTGGAGAGCGCCGGCAGAGCGGCCGTGATTAATCGTCAGTTTTGGATTGCCTTTGCGCTGGTTGGGGCTTGATTGGGTTGGTTCACCCCCGGATTCGAGCATTGTGAAATGCAACCAGTCAAAATGAAACGATTACTGATCACAATGACCGCCGTTGCCGCGCTCGGCCTTCCGGCCCCGGCTGAGGCTGCCGTAAAAAACGTGGCCTGGCTTCTGGGAACCACGCTCAAGAACGGATCCCCCGTCCTCAACAGCATCGAGCCCATGGGGATCAACTGGGCGGCCCACTCGTCGATCGACCCGGCGATCTACGATCACTTGCTGGTGAACTCGTCCCTGTTGACCATCAAAAAAGCCGGCGACTACCTGATCGCTGTAACCTTGCCGATGCAGGGCAAGGGGGTCCGCTCGGCCCAGGCAATCGAGGTGTATGTCAACGGGCAAATCGCGCCGGGCGCTGTCAGTCGGTGTGCCTACGTTCGGGCGGCCTCCGGTCATGAGGAATCCTCCGCGCACCTGGCCAGCCTGTTGACGGGATTGAAAGTGGGCGATGTGCTCGAAGTGGTGACCCACAAGGCCACCCACAACAAGGTGGCCGTCGAGATGGAAACAGCCAGCCTCTACGTGGAGCGGGTGGAGGATTCCCGAAACGTTTTTTCCGGCACGGCCACCGGGGCGGTTGGGGGTGACATGCTCAACCGTGCGGAGGATGAGGTGGAGTCGGGCGAACTGGCTTTGGTCTGGAATGCCAACCGAACCGGGACCGCCTTCGGCCACTCCGGCGCGACCATCACTCTCAAGGACAAGGGCAGCTACATGGTCTTCGTGAATGTTCCCCTCCGCGGCAATGTAAATAACGCCAGCGTCGGGTTGCAGCTTTGGCTCGGCGGCTATGAAGACGGGGATCTCGCGACCGGCGGGCGGGCCCAGCAGGGGTACATCCGCAACGTCAGCAACCACGACAAGTCCTCCCTCCATTTTTCCGGGTTGATCACCACCACCAAGGCCAATCAGGAACTGGTGGTGGAGACACTGCAACTCGCCGCCTTGGGAGAAATCACCATGGGCAACAAGCAGGCATCCATCTGCATCGAAAAAGTGGATGCAACCTCCGGCCTCTTTTACAGCACCGCATTTAACCTGAACGAAACCGATGACTGGAACCCGAGGAAAAAAGACTCGGTTTTCTGGGAGGCGATGGAGAACCGAATCATCGACAAGGGCATTTACGGCCACAGCGAAGACGGAGGCCAGGACATCGTGATCAGGAAAGACGGCAGCTATCTGCTCATTTACAACGACGTCCTTGAGGGAGTTTCAGCCCGTTCCAACCCCCGAATCACAGTGCACATCAACGGCCAGAGCGTGCCGGGAGCCCAGTCGAAAACCCATTACATCCGGGGGGGCGGCCATTCCGCCAGTTCCGCTTCGCTGGTTTTCCTGTTGGAAAATCTGAAAGCCGATGATGTGTTGACCGTGAGCGCAGCACAGGAGGCCGGCGGCGGAGAGGTGTACGCCCAGGAAGACGCTTTGTTGACCCTGCAACACAAGGAATCCCTCACCCTGCCGGATGGGGACACGACCCCTCCCCGCATCATCGCCTTCCAGCAGATTTTGAAATCTCCCAGTGGCCGGCCGGCGAACGGCTTTTCGCTGGCGATTCAGGACATGGGATTGAAACTCGACGATGCCTCCCTGAAAGCCGCCCTCGATGGCAAGCCCGTGAAATTGAAAGTGTCCAGAGTCGGCGACAAGATTGATGTATCCTTCCTCGAAAACCGAACCCTGAAAACCGGGCATATTTGGTCGCAGGCCGACATCTCCTTTTCCGACACGGGCGGCAATAGCCATGAGAGGGTTTTCTTCGGCAAGACACCCGCCACCCCGCCTCCATTCGACGAAACCAAGACGCAACTCGCCCTGCCCCTCCCCGAGCCCCCGGTCATCGACGGCCGCATTGATTTGGACGGCGGGGAATCGTGGGTCTGGGCCGGTGGCGCCGCCGGGGAATGGTGGCGCTCGGAGTTCGACGAAACCATGACCGACGGCATCCGCGGAGGCGCCATCGGCGATAAAGGCACGCCGCCCAGCGACAAGCAGGACTTGGGCATCCGGGTGTTCGCGGGCTACGACGCGGACAATTTTTATATCGGTGTCAAGGTGCAGGATGACAACTTTTTCGGCGACAGCGCCGAGGAGGAATCCCAAAATGGAAACACGTGGCACGATGACGCCGTGGAAATTTTCATCGATGGGGACAACAGCAACTTTGAAACCCGGGACACCAGCGGGAACAACCCCAAGGTCGTGGGCACCGGCGGCCAGTTCGTCATCTCGGTGAACAACGCTTACCGCGAACAGGAGGCCGGCAACCCAGGTTACGGCGAGGATGAGGCGTGGTACGCCCGGGTCGCCACTTATGACGGCGGTTACGATGCCGAGTTTCGCATCTCCATGGACACCATCGGCAACCCCAAACCCGGAGATGTCATCGGGTTCACCGTCAGTGTCAACGACGACAACGATGGCGGCCCCCGGGAGCGCCAAATCCTGTGGGTCGGCATTCCGCACACCGAAGCCACCTACGGCAACCTGCTCCTCGGAGGCAAAACCTACACCGCCCCGAAAAAGGCGGCTCCGAAAATCGACGGCGTCATCCATGCCGCCGAGTACGCCGGTGCGGAAAGAACCTACGTCAACCCTCACAACGGGATTTACGACATCACCGTAGGCGACGACTCGTGGGACTCGAGTGACCACAGTTTTTTCGCCTGGGTGACCCATGATTACGAGGCCGTCTATGTCGCAGTCGATGTCACCGATCCCAACGTGGTCACCGACTCCGCCGGCGCGGGAACCGAGGACGGAAACACTTGGCAGAATGACAGCGTGGAAATCTTCTTTGACATCGACGACAGCAATGACGCAGGCCGGGGGAGCAACGGTTTTGAAGGCCAATACGTGTTGACCGCCAACGGCGCATGGCGCGACAAAGAAGCCAACAATCCCAAGTTCGGGAAAAGTGGAGATTGGTTTGCCGCCACCAAGCGAACCGGCAAAGGCTACCAAGTCGAATTCAAGATCAAGAAATCCGCCCTGTCGAATCCCGCCGACGGTGCGAGTCTTGGCTTCAACATTGCCATCAATGACGACGACGGGAAAAACGGCTCCCGCAAGGCACAGCTCAACTGGAGCGGCCGGCCCCATTCGGAGTTCACCTACGGCCGGTTGATTCTGGAGGAAGGCGAAGGCGGCGGGCCACCGCCCGCGATCAGCGCCAAACTCAACGCCGACGGCACCGTGACGGTGACCTTCGATGGCAAACTGCAAACAGCCCCGACAGTCAACGGCCCGTGGCAGGACGCGAACGCCACAAGCCCGCTGACGATCCCCGCAAACCAAGCGGCACAGTTCGGCCGTGCAGTGAGATAAAATTCACACCACCAACTAAGCCAACCCGAAAGAGCCCGGCCCCGGCCGGGTTCTTTTTGGTTTTGCGCTAGGCCAAGTGCTCGGGATACCTTGGCCAGGCGCAGTCGCAGCGCCGACTCATGGCAATCGATCAACAAACTCTCGCTCAATTTAAGGAGAAACTCCTCATCATGGCCAGCCACGCCGAGGGGATGGTCAATCGCGCGGTGCGGGCCCACCTCGACCGCGACGACGCCTTGGCCCGGCAGGCGCTCGAGACCGACAAGACCATCGACCAGTTCGAAATCCAGATCGACCGCATCGCGCTTGGCCTGCTGGCACAAGCCCCCGGCGAATTTGATTTGCGGCAGATCACTTGCGGCATGAAAATTGCCCGCGACCTCGAGCGTGTCGGCGACGAGGCCACCACCATCGCCCGCCGGGCCATCAAGCTCATGGCGCTCCCTCCCCTGACCACGCCGCTCGACATCGCCGAGATGACGTTCCTCGCCAACGCCATGCTCAAGGATGCGCTCGACGCCTTCGTCATCGGCAACACCGTGCTCGCCCGGGGAGTGATCCCCCGCGACAAACGGATCGATGAACTGAACAAAACCTATCAGGACAACCTGACCGAGTTGATGGAAGCCGACCCGGAGAACATCCGGCGCTGCCGACACCTGGCCGTCATGTGCAAGTGCATCGAGCGGATCGCCGACCACGCAAAAAACATCGCCGAGGACGCCGTCCTGCTGCACGAAGCCAAGGACATCCGCCACGCCGACCCCAAGTGATTTTATGCCGTGCAAAAACGACATCCGAATCCTTGTGGTCGATGACGAACCGGACGCCCTCGAGTTGGTCGTTTTTCATCTCGAGAAGGAGGCCTACCGGGTGGACGTCGCGGACACCGGCGACAGGGCGCTCAAGATGGCCCGCGAAAATCTGCCCAGCCTGCTGGTGCTCGACCTGATGCTGCCCGGAATTAACGGACTCGAGATTTGCCGCCTGCTCAAGCGCGACCCCAAGACGCGCGACATCCCCATCCTCATGCTCACCGCCCGCGCCTCCGAGGAGGATCGCGTCAAGGGGCTCGAACTGGGGGCGCACGACTACGTGACCAAGCCGTTCAGCCCGCGCGAGCTGGTGCTGCGGATCAAAAACCTGCTTCGCCTCACCGAGAAAAGCACGGACGGCGTCGAACTCATCGAGGCCGGGCCGTTCAAGCTGGACACCGTCCGCCATCAGGCCACGGTCGATGGCCAGGCGCTAAACATCACCGCCACCGAGTTTAAGCTGCTCTGCCTCCTGGCCAGCCGCCCCGGCGAAGTGCAGCCACGCGAAACCCTCCTGCGCGATGTTTGGGGCTACGAACCGACGCTCCACACCCGCACCGTGGACACCACCATGCAGCGTCTCCGGGCCAAGCTTGGCCAAGCGGCCGATCGACTCGAGACGGTTCGTGGCGTCGGCTATCGCTTGACCGATCCGAACCTATGACCGGCTGGATTGTTGCCATCCTGCTTTTGTCCGGGCTGATCGGGCTGCACCTTGGGTGGCGACGACGCTACCGCTCTCTGGCGCTTGGCCAAGCGGCCAAGCCGGCCGGACTGACCGATGCCCTCGGCATGACCGACATGTTCGAGAACATGGCCGAAGGCGTGCTCGTCACCGACCAAAAGGGCATCATCGAGTTTGCCAATCCATCTTTCTGCAAACTGTTCGGGCTGGGCGACGACCCGAAGGGCCGAACCGTGATGGAGGCCATCCGCATCCACGAGATTCACGGGCTGGTCAATCTCCTGAAGCAGGACAACCAAGCAGTCCAGAAGGAAATCATGCTGCCCAATCTCGACCAGCGCTTCCTGCAAATCAACGGCGTGGCCATCCGCGACAAGCGCGAAAAACATCGGGGCGCCATCTTCGTTTTCCACGACCTCACCCGGCTCAAGCGGCTGGAAAATCTGCGGCAGGAATTCGTGGCCAACGTCAGCCACGAGTTGCGAACACCGCTCTCGATCATCAAGGGATACGTCGAGACGCTGCTCGACGCCGAGACGGACGCCGAGTCGCTCTCCCATCGCTTCCTCAAGAAAATCGAGAACCACTCCAACCGGTTGACCTTCCTGATCGAGG
>Ga0310122_10003312_pt1 | contig 10220 bp, 6 predicted proteins | sample CB6_Bottom_1051__FD_203503 | JGI IMG/M metagenome (GOLD analysis project Ga0310122, IMG submission 203503) | Marine microbial communities from Western Arctic Ocean, Canada - CB6_Bottom_1051 | ecosystem: Environmental > Aquatic > Marine > Oceanic | place: Canada: Western Arctic Ocean | collected...
ATCGGGCGCTGGCATCCAGCCTCAGCCGTCCATGAATTTTTAGCGTTGCATAATTCTTTTCCAGGCGTGTATAAAAACACTATGGGTGCACGCACGGGGGCAGAATTTATCCAAGGCCTTCGCGATGATCGCGAAGTCTGGCTCGGCAATGAGCGGGTTGAGGATGTGACAACGCATCCCGCCTTTCGGCCTGCTATTGAAAGCATAGCCCAGCTCTACGACATGCAGCACGATCCGGCCTATCAAGAGCGGCTGTGCTATGCGTCTCCGAGCAGTGGCGATCCGGTTGGGCTGTCCTTCTTAATTCCCCACAGCCGGGAAGATTTGGTTCGGCGGCGGCAGATGGTCAAAGTCTGGGCTGATGCGACCTGTGGCATGATGGGTCGCAGCGCGGACTTCCTCAATACTATGGTCACGGCCTGGGCGGCCAAGGCTGACTATTTTGCCCAGCAAGGCCCGGAATGTACGCAGCGTGTACTCGCATACTATGAGCACTGCCGTGAGAACGATCTCTTTCTCACTCATACGTTAGTCGACCCTCAAGTAGACCGCTCGAAAAACCGTGCCGAGCAGGACGACCCATATCAGTGCCTCGGCATCGTTGACGAGACTTCCGAAGGCTTAGTCATTCGAGGCGGGAAAATGATCGCTACCGCTGCTCCGTTCGCAGACGAGATTCTGGCTTGGCCGTTTCCGCCGACGCTGACGGAGGCCGAGTCACGTTACGCCATCGTCTTTATCATCCCGGTCGCCTCACCAGGCCTGAAAATTATTTGCCGTGCATCCTTTACCCGGCCTGGCCCAGTTGAAGATCATCCGTTGAGCGCTCGGTTTGATGAGATGGACGCCGTGGCTGTTTTTGATGACGTACTGGTGCCGTGGGAGCGTGTCTTTTTACATAAAGACGTAAACCTCGTCGGCCAAATGTATGCGGGCACGCGCATCCGGGAATGGACGGCGCATCAAACCAATACGCGGCTCTTATCCAAGATTGAGTTTGTCTACGGCACGCTCAGCCTCATGGCCGAGGCCATCGGCGTACAAGACAAACCCGCAGTACAAGAAATGCTGGGCGAGGCGGCCAGCTATATTGAGATCATTCAATCCGTTCTCGTGGCATCGGAGCAAGAGGCCGAAGTTGATCCTTCAAATGGAGCCATCTACCCTGCCCTCACCACGCTGCAAGTCGGACGGGTTTGGGGACCTCGCATTTACCCACGCCTCATGGAAATGATGCGCCGGATTGGAGCGGGTGGCCTGATGCAGCTTCCGGCGACATTTTCTGCTTTTGACGGGCCGACTGGTGCGTACTTAGAAAAATATTATCGCGGCGCACGTATTCCAGCTCAAGACAAAGTCCGACTCTTTAAACTGGCTTGGGATCTTGTTGGCTCTGATTTTGGGTCCCGGCACGAGTTGTATGAAATGTTCTATGCCGGCGACCCCAGTATGATTACAGCCAGCCTGTATCGCGAGTTTGATAACGCGAGCTATATGAATCGGGTGAAGGAGTTTTTGGGAACGAAGGAGTAGAAAGGTATCGTCCTACACAGCGATAGCCAGCAGCTTACCCAAGTGGGGCCAATCCCGTAGGTCGGATTAGCGCAGCGTAATCCGACACCTCGCTCTCGGTGCGCAGGGCGCACCCTACGGGAAGGCACCACTCTACACCGGTATCGCCAGCAGCTCGCCCAAGTGCTGATCGATTTGTTTCATATAGTCCTGCTCTATGCCAAACAGCCCGAGATGACCATAGATGCTGTGTATCACGCGAAACTCGCTGTTCGGAATGAGTTTCTGTTCCGCTTCACAGTCGCGTGGAGGAAAGAACATATCTTCGTCGATGGGCAGGACAAATACTTTTGCAGTGATGCGTTCGAGCGCCTGCTTGAGGTCACCGCCGGTATGGCGACTGACATCACCGCGCTGCCATTTCCAGGCCATACACAGCAGATTATTCGGGTCCATGGGCAGAAAGTAGTTTTCTACAAAACCGACCACGAAATCTTCGGTGGATGAGAAGCCCAGCTCGCGGAACTGTTCCTGCTTGAACAACTCGGTACAGAACCCCATCACTCCCCATAGGCGAGCCTGGCGGCGCAATCCAACATGGACCGCATGTGGGTCTGTATACCAACCATTATTCCAGGCGGGATCTGAGGTGATGGCCTCGCTGAGCGTCTCCACATACAGAAAGTCGTGCGGCGTGTTCTTGGCCGTCCCTGCCAGCGGTGCTGCGCGCTTGACCATATCGGGATAACGTACGGCCCACTCATAGGTTTGCTGAGCACCCATAGAGCCGCCACACACCAGTTCCAAGCGTTCAATACCAAACTGCTCGGTCACGAGTTTGTGCTGGGCGCACACATCGTCCCCGATCCGCACCCGAGGGAAACGCGCCATATTAAACGGGACAGGCGTGTTTGATGGTGAACTTGATAAGCCATTGCCCAGCTGGTTGGCGATAACGACAAAATACTTGTCTGGATCTATCGCCCGGCCTTTGCCGACATGAACATCGGCCATGATCTTACTGGTTCCCGAGTACCAGGTCGGCAGGAGAACGGCATTGTTCTTTTGGGCGTTCAGGGTCCCCTGGGTGGTATACGCGAGCTGACCGGCATGAATCGTCCCGCTCTCCTCTAGTGCGAAGTCCCCAAGATCGAACAACTCGAATGGGCCGTGATTTTCTTGCGAATAATAGTGGTTGAATACACTGGACATGGCAGGTCTCCTTGTACGCTGGACTAACCCTTATACTTGTTTGAACCGACTGCCTGGTTGGGGTATAGCTTATCCGAGCGGAAAGCCCAAGAGAAAAAAGAGAAGCAAAAGAGCACCATGCCACAAGACACCAATACCGACAGTCTGAACGAAGAGCTCGACGCCATCGAATACTACTTCGAGCAAGGCGTCACGGACGGGCTACCCGTTGTCCCACCAACTGAAGAACGGATGCAGCAAATGCTGGCCGTCACCTCAAAAGCGGCAGATGAGGCAGTCGCCCTCGTGCCGCCGAACTTCGGCGAAGCCACAGTTGAGAAGATTACGGTGAATGCGGTCATGGCCGGTTGTAAGCCGGAATTCTTACCCGTCGTTATCGCTGGCGTACAAGCCATGTGTGACGAACGGGTCAATCTGCATGGCGTACAGGGCACAACACACACCGCAACGCCGCTGTTTATTGTCAACGGGCCGATCCGGCAGCAGCTCGATATTAATTGTGCAGCAGGCGTGTTTGGTTCGGGCTGGCGAGCCAACGCCACCATCGGACGAGCGCTACGGCTGATCATGATCAATATAGGCGGGGCTCATCCGGGTGAAATCGACAAATCGACTATGGGCCATCCGGGCAAGTATACCTATTGCATTGGCGAGCACGAAGAAGAGAATCCGTGGGAGCCATTGCACGTCGAGCAAGGCTACGACCAGGAGCAAAGCACCATCAGCGTGTATTGCTGTGATGCTCCGCAGTGTGTGAGCAATCACGGCAGCCGCACGGCGCGCGGGATTTTAGACACCCTAGGTGCCAGCATGGCCGTAGGGTGGAGCGATAAAACCTATCTGGCTGGAAACTATATTGTCGTCCTTGGCCCGGAGCATGCCAAGAGCATTGCTAATGACGGCATGAGCAAACAGGATGTGAAACGCTATTTATATGAAAATGTCCGCCGGCCTCTCCACGAACTCCTTCCCGGACCGGACGGAAGTGAAGGGATGAAGCGAGAGAGCCTACCCGGTTGGTTAAACGCAGCAGACGATTTCACCCTCATACCCAAGGTCGCCTCACCAGACAAGATTATTATTGTTGTGGCAGGCGGGACAGCTGGCCGCTTTTCCGTGCATATGTGCGGTTGGGGCGGAGGGGCTGGGCAGAGCGAACTCGTGACCGTGCCCATAGCAGCATAAAATGCTCAATAGGAGCAAAAGGAGCAAAAGGAGAAAACCACATGGCAAAACTCTACGATCCAACAGCAGCGCCGAAACAGACTAGCGCAGCCCTCGCTGCCCGCCTGCCCGATTTGCAGGGTAAAACTATTGGCTTACTCGATATTAGCAAGGCCAAAGGCAACTTCTTCTTAGACCGGGTGGAGGCAATCTTAACGGAACGCTTTCAGCCACGCGAAATCATCCGGCGCACGAAACCCACGTTTGCCCGCCCGGTTCCGGAAGACATTCGCCAGGAGTTGGCTCAAAAGTGCGACTTCCTGATAGAAGCGCTAGCCGATTGAGGGTCGTGTACCACGTGCAGTGTGCACGACGGCATCTTTTTTGAAAAAGCCGGTATCCCTTCGGCAGTGTTTGCGACTACGGAATTCTCCAATGCCGCACTCGCACAAGCGAAAGCATTGGGTCTGCCTGACTTCAAAGTAATCCTAGTCGAACATCCAATCCAACCGTTGACACCGGAGGAAGTACATGGACGGGCGGATGCGGTATTTGGTCAGATTGTTGAGAAGGTAACAGGGTAAGCAGTTTTGTGGGTAGGGACAATTCATGAATTGCTCCTACGGTCAGATAAGCTTGTCAGGCCATAAAGAAAAGATCCATGTCTGAACAGCCGGACCGGCTGTGTGTGATCTGCCAGCGCTCTGGATATGATCACCTCAACGCAGACAGCCTGGGGAGGTGCGGGGTGTCGGGTTGTGATTGTGAACAATTTAACTTACCAAGCCGTGGCTTATGGGCAGGGGTGTCGTTAGCCGACCTTGCCTATCTGCTTGAGCTGTCCACAGCCCCTCCTGATGCAGAGAAAGACTGAGAATCTATGTTCAAGTATTGATCCCTTGCCCACGCTCCTCCACACTCGTCACCACGAACCGCCGATCACGGGGACACAATCGCCCTTCCAGGACCATCTGCCGGCCCGTCAGGCTCCCTTTTTGTCGACGGTCTCGATAGTGTGGAAGACGGTCCCGTTGGACGCAAGTGTAGAGCGAGACGAGCGCCGGCGGCGTGTTGTCCTGTCCATCATTTCCTGCTCATATCGCACGCGAGGGGGGACAGCGGGGTGAAATTCTCTGACATCTTGGACCAAGCGCGTGCGTTGCTCCAGCGCAAAGGACGCATCTCGTACCGTGCCCTCAAGATGGGGTTCGAGCTGGATGATGAACAGCTCGATGTACTCAAAGAAGAGCTCATCGACATCCAAGAACTCGCCGTCGACAAAGACGGCAAGATGCTGGTGTGGAGCGGGGACGGGGTGGATCCACCTGCGTCTATTCCTCAGGCCCAGCCTCCTGCTCGGCCTGCTGTGCAACCAACAGCGCCAGAAGGCGAGCGCCGGCAACTGACGGTGATGTTCTGTGACTTGGTCGGTTCTACTGCACTCTCCGCACAGCTTGACCCGGAAGACCTGCACGCCATCGTGCGTGCTTACCAAGATGCGTGTCGGCAGGTCATTGAGCGCTACGAGGGCCATATCGCCCAATATCTCGGCGATGGCATCTTGGTCTACTTCGGCTACCCGGCGGCGCATGAAGACGATGCCATACGTGCGGTTCGCAGTGGCCTAGAGATTCTGGATGTTTTATCAACGCTGCCGCTCTCTCAGCCCATCCAAGCCCGCATTGGGCTGCACACCGGCCCAGTCGTCATCGGCACGGTCGGGAGTGGCGAGCATACCGAACAGCTGGCCTTAGGGGAGACGCCGAATATTGCCGCGCGGGTGCAAGGGAAAGCGGCCCTGCACACGATAGCCATCAGTGCCGATACTTATCGCCTTGTACAAGGCCACTTTGCATGCTACGACCTCGGTCCCCAGGACTTGAAAGGACTCTCCTCTGCCCTCACGCTCTACCAGGTCACGGGGGAAGGGGAGGCGCACAGCCGCTTTGACGTGTCTGTGCAACAGGGTCTCACCCCGCTTATTGGCCGTGAAGAAGAAGTCCAGCTGCTCGTGCGGCGGTGGGAGCGCGCCAAAGCGGGCAACGGCCAGGTGGTGCTACTCAGCGGCGAGGCCGGCATCGGCAAATCCCGCCTGGAGCAAGTGCTGCGGGACAACATCCAGGCCGAGCCGCAACTGAGCATCCTGTGCCAATGCTCGCCGTTTTATCAGAACAGTGCACTGTATCCGATCATCGACCGGCTGCAGCAGGTCTTAGCCTTCACCAAGGATGATACTGCGGCCGCAAAATTCGCTAAGCTCAGCCAGTGGTTAGAACCTGAGGGGACGACAGACGACGAGACCGTGGCGTTGTTTGCCAGTTTTCTGTTGATCCCGTCGCCCGACAACCATCCGCCCTTACAATACAGCCCGCAAAAACAGAAAGAGAGAACGCTCCAGGCGTTGGTGACCTGGTTGCAGAACGCCTCAGAACGCCAGCCGGTGCGGATAGAATTCGAAGACTTGCATTGGGCGGACCCATCCACCTTGGAACTGTTGGGGTTGCTCATCGACCAAGCGCCCACTGCACGGATGCTCCTACTGCTCACGTTTCGCCCCGAGTTCACGCCGCCGTGGCCGGCGCAAGCGCATATTTTGCAGATGTACCTCAATCGTCTGCCGCAGCAGGATATCGCGGCCATGGTCGAACGGGTCGCGGGCAAAGCGCTGCCCGACGAGGTGGTGCAGCAACTGCTGACCAAGTCGGACGGCGTACCCCTGTATATCGAAGAAATGACCAAGAACTTGCTGGAGTCCGGACTGCTCACCGAGACGGACGGGCAGTATGTGTTAACCGGCCCCCTGCCGGAAATGGCCATCCCGTCGTCCTTACAAGACTCGTTTGTCGCCCGCCTCGACCGCTTAGCCCCAGTCCGAGAACTCGCCCAGATAGGCGCGGTGTTAGGACGCGAGTTTACCTACGAGCTCATCCTGGCCGTGTCCCAAATGGACGACGTGTTATTGCGAGACGGACTGGGCCAATTAGTGAACGCTGAGATTCTTTTTGCACGCGGTGTACCCCCGGAGGCAACGTATACCTTTAAGCACGCCTTACTCCAAGACGTCGCGTACGAGTCGCAGTTAAAGAGCCGCCGCCACCAACTGCATGCCCAGACGGCGCAGGTGTTGGAGGAGCAGTATGCCGAGACCGTGGAAACGCGCCCCGAACTGCTGGCGCATCACTACACGGAAGCAGGGCTTGCTGAACGCGCGATTCCCTATTGGCAGCTGGCGGGGCAGCGGGCCAACCAACGGGCCGCGAATGTAGAGGCGATTACGTATCTGAGCAAGGGAATCGAGTTGGTCCAGACGCTACCGGATACGCCCGAGCGCGCTCAGCAAGAACTGCCGCTCCAAACCGCGTTGGGCGGATCACTGATTACCCACAAGGGGTTTGCGGCTCCAGAGGTGGGCGCGTTGTATATGCGAGCACGCGAGTTGTGTCGCCAGGTGGGAGAAACCCCGCAAATCTTCCCTGTGTTGTGGGGGTTGTGTGCGTTCTACAGTGTCCGCGCCGAGTGGCAGACCGCGCAGAAGCTGGCGGAGCAACTCCTCAGCCTGGCCCGTCGGGCCCAAGACAACGCCCATCTCATCGAAGCCCATTATGCCATGGGCCAAACCTGGTATTTCGAGGGTGAACTTTCTCAGGGGCGCAAGCACTTCGAACAGCTCTTGACCCTCTATGATCCTGCGCAACATCATGCCTTGGCCTTTGTGTACGGGCTGGACCCCGGCGTCATGGGAAAGTCGCTGCTGGCTTCTATTCTTGTCCTTCATGGGTATCCAGATCAGGCGCGCAAGCTGAGCCATGAGGCGCTGACCCTCGCCCGCGAGGTCGCGCACCCGAGTAGTTTGGCGTTCTGCCTGTATCAGGTTTGTTGGACTCATTATCTCTGCCGAGATATCCGGGCAGCGCAAGGGCGGGCCGAGACGTTGATGACCCTCTCGACCGAACAGGGATATGCGAACTACTTGAGGGGAGGTCAGATGCTGCGCGGGTATGCACTGGCGGCACAGGGCCACAGAGCCGAGGGGGTTGCCCAGATACAGCCCGGCCTCGACGCACTCCAGGCGGCTGGAAGCGCGATTAATCGACCGCATTTTCTCTGCCTGCTGGCGGAAATCCATGGACAAGACGAACACAGGCAGGAGGGGCTGAAACTTCAGGAAGAGGCTCAGGCTTTGGTTGAGAAAACTGGCGGCATATGTACGAGTCCGAGATCCATCGGGTGCGGGGCGAGCTGCTGCTTCACCCTTTGCAGACATCCCAGCCAGAGGTCGAAGCCGTATTTCAGAAGGCCATCGCCGTGGCCCGGCGCCAAGAGGCGAAATTACTTGAACTCCGCGCCGGCACCAGCCTGGCCCGCCTGTGGCAATCGCAGGGGAAGACCACCGAAGCCCGAGACTTGCTCACCCCAGTCTAAGATTGGTTCACCGAAGGTTTTGATACCCAGGATTTGAAGGACGCGAAGGCGTTACTCGAACAGTTGGCGGAGGGCCGCTGATGGATTTTGTTGAGGTTATTGAGCAAGCGCGAGACTTACTGCGGAGCAAAGAGCGGATGACCTACCGGACGCTCAAGCGTCAGTTTGGCCTGGATGACGAGGCGCTGGACGACCTCAAGGAAGAACTCCTTTTCTCCGACCCGGCGATAAGCGAGGTAGATGGTCATGGCCTGGTCTGGAAGGAAGGTGGAATTCCCGATGATAGGGCCTCTCAGACGGCGGATTCTCCAGCATCAGAGCTGCCTGCCTCAGCCCCGTCAGCCCAACCGGAGCGGGAAGCGCCAGAAGGCGAACGGCGCCAACTGACGGTCATGTTTTGTGACTTGGTTGGTTCTACGGCTTTATCCGAACAACTCGATCCTGAAGACCTGCAGACGGTCGTGCGCACGTATCAAGAGGTCAGTGCGCAGGTCATTGAACGCTACGAGGGCTATATCGCCCAGTATCTGGGCGATGGCTTGATGGTGTACTTCGGCTATCCCACGGCACATGAAGACGATGTGGCCCGCTCCATCCACGCAGACCTGGAGATTCTTACCGCTTTGCACCAAGCGCGGTCGCGCTTCCCGCAGCCCGTGCAGGTGCGCATTGGCATCCACACCGGTCCGGTAGTGGTTGGTCAGATGGGTGGTGGAAGTCGGCGTGAACAACTTGCTCTCGGCGAAACGCCCAATATCGCCGCCCGGGTGCAAGGCAAAGCTGCCCCGGACACTGTCGTTATCAGCTCGGCCACGTACCGCCTGGTCGAAGGGCTGTTCGAGTGCGAGGATCTTGGTCCCCAGGAACTCAAGGGAATCTCCAGTGCGCAGTCGCTGTATCAGGTCTGAGGCGAGGGTGAGGTCCTGGGTCGCTTCGAGGTGTCTGTCCGGGCGGGTTTGACCCCGCTGGTCGGACGGACTGAAGAACTGGCGCTCTTAGGCGCGCGCTGGGAGCAGGCCACGGCGGGCGAGGGCCAAGCGGTGTTGCTGAGTGGCGAGCCGGGGATCGGCAAATCCCGTTTAATCCAAGAACTCAAAGAGCGGGTGATTCAGGAGGGCGCTACGCGGATCGAGTTTCGGTGTTCGCCCTATTACCAGAACAGCGCGCTGTATCCCGTGATCGAGCGCTTGCACCGGGTGCTGCAGTTTGCCCGGGACGATGCGCCGGCGGTGAAGCTGGAGAAGCTAGAGCAGACCCTGTCACGGTATGATTTCCCCCAGGCCGACACACTGGCGCTGTTTGCCGCGCTGTTGTCGCTGCCGCCTCCCGAGAGCCTGCCACCGCTTACGCTCAGCCCGCAGAAACAGAAAGAGAAGACGCTCGAAGCGCTCGCCCGGTGGCTCTTTGAGGAGGCAGACGAGAACGTGGTGTACACTGCGTGGGAAGACCTGCACTGGGCCGATCCGTCCACGTTGGAGTTCTTGACCCTGTGTCTCGACTACGTGCCCACGGCACGTATGCTGGCGCTGCTCGTCTTCCGGCCCGAGTTGACACCGCCCTGGGGGACGCGCTCGTATCTGAGCCAGGTCACACTGGGGCGCCTCGGACGTGCGCAGGTGGAAGGCATCGTCGAGCGCGTAACCAAAGGCAGAGCGTTTCCAAGCGCAATGGTCGAGCAGGTGGTGGCAAAGACGGATGGGGTGCCGCTGTTTGTGGAAGAGTTGACCAAGATGATTGTGGAGTCGGGAATGCTGAGAGCTGTGAACAGCCACTATGAGCTGGCGGGCCCGTTATCCGCTCTCAGCATTCCCTCTACCTTGCAGGACTCGATGATGGCCCGACTGGACCGGTTAGGGACGGCCAAAGAGGTCGCTCAACTGGGGGCCGTGGTCGGAGGGGAGTTCAGTCAT
>Ga0310122_10003314_pt1 | contig 10217 bp, 7 predicted proteins | sample CB6_Bottom_1051__FD_203503 | JGI IMG/M metagenome (GOLD analysis project Ga0310122, IMG submission 203503) | Marine microbial communities from Western Arctic Ocean, Canada - CB6_Bottom_1051 | ecosystem: Environmental > Aquatic > Marine > Oceanic | place: Canada: Western Arctic Ocean | collected...
ACCTCCAGCGTCCGCTCGACGGCTTCGGAGTACGCCCTCGTTCCATGCACCGCCAGCGAGAACCAGAACGGCAGGCCCCGGGCACGCCTGGTCAGGAAGTGCCCGTAGTCGGTGGGATTCCACTCCAAGCCCGCGTTGATCGGATCCAGGTAGCTGGCGTGCTGGGCGTGGGCCAGACGTGCCACCTCCGGTCGGCGGTAGAGCAGCGCACAGCAGTCGAATGGAGCGAAGAGCCACTTGTGGGGGTCGATCACCACGGAGTCGCATCGGTCGATTCCGGCGAAGTGGGGTCGGGCCGACTCGGCGGCCAACGCCGCACCCCCGTAGGCGCCGTCCACGTGGAACCAGGCCCCATGCTCCGCTGCGGCATCGGCAACCTCGCCGAGAGCGTCCACCACTCCCAGATTCGTGGTGCCGGCCGTGGCGACCACGGCAAAGACCTCGGTGCCCTCCGGCCGTGCTGCGATGGCGGCGCGCACCGCCTCCCCCCGGAGGCGCCGGTCGTCGCCGGTAGTGGCCAACAGGACGTCCACGTCCATGACCCTGGCTGCCGAGTCGATCGAGGAGTGGGCGCCGTCCGAGGCCACGACCGCCCACCTGACCGGTCGACCAGAACCATCCGCCTCGCGACGACGCATCGCATGGTCGCGACCGGCAATGAGCGCCGAGAGGTTTCCCATGGTGCCCCCGGAGGCGAAGCAGCCTCCGGCGCCCTCCGGGAGGCCCACAAGGTCTGCGACCCAGCGGAGGGCCTGGTTCTCGGCGTACACCGTGCCCGCCGCCTCCAACCAGGAGGTGGCGCACATCGCGGATGCCCCGACCACCAGGTCGAACAGGACCGAGGCGTTCGTGGGGGCGCCCGGGACGAAGGACAGGAACCGCGGATGGTCGGTGGACAGGCAGGCCGGCGCCAGGTGGTCGGCGAAGGCTGCGAGCGCCGACTCTCCCCCGAGGCCCTCCTCGGTGATGGTCTGCCCGACCGCCTCCCAGAGTTCCTGGTGGGATCGGGGACCGTCCAGGGGCGGGTCCGTCCTCACCCGGTCGAGGGCATAGCGGAAGATGGCCCAGGCCAGGTCGTCGGTGGATTCGTCGAACTCGTGCATTCCCACGGCGGCGAGGCTATGGCCGCCCGGCTCCGGTCGGCGTGGTCATCGGATGGTGAACGGATTGGCCATCGGCTGCTCCGACGTGTTGATCCACACGGTCTTGGTCCTCGTGAACTCCCCGATGGCGTCGACACCGGCCTCGCGACCGGATCCGGAGTTTCCGAACCCACCGAACGGGGCTATCGGCGAAATCGCCCGGTAGGTGTTGACCCACACGATCCCGGCCCGGACGGAACGGGCCACCCGGTGCACCCGCGACGCATCGGAGCTGAAGATCCCCGCCGCCAGGCCGAACTCGGTGTCGTTGGCCATGGCCACGGCGTCGGCCTCGGTCTCGAAGGAGAGGACCGACATGACCGGCCCGAAGAGCTCCTCCCGGGTGCACGCCACCTCCTGGTTCGCGCACCCGAGCACGGTCGGCCGGTAGTACCAGCCGGCATCCAGTCCCTCCGGCCGACATCCACCCGTGTGCAGGACGGCACCCTGTGCGATGGATTTCGCCACCACCGCCTCGATGCGGTCCCGTTGGGCACGGGTGGCCAGGGGACCCATCTGGGAGTCGTCGGCCAGCGGGTCTCCGATACGTATCGCCTCGGACCGGCGAACCAGCTCGGCGATGAAGCGGTCGTGGATCCCCGCCTGCACGAGGACCCTGCTGCCGGCGACGCAACTCTGGCCGGACGCCCCGAAGTTCCCCGCCACAGCGCCGTTCACCGCTCCATCCAGGTCAGCGTCGTCGAAGACCAGGATCGGAGACTTGCCACCCAGCTCCAGGGAGACCGGAGCCAGGTTCCGGGCGGTGCTCGCCACTATCTGGCGGGCCGTGTCCACGCCTCCCGTGAACGCCACCTTGGAGACCATCGGATGGCTCGTCAATGCCCTACCGCAGGGCTCGCCGAACCCCGTCAGGAGGTTCACGACGCCCGGCGGGAAGCCCACCTGGTCCAGCACCCGGGCGAACTCCAGGAGGGGTGCGGGAGCGATCTCGGAAGCCTTGATTACGACCGCGTTGCCGGCCGCCAGAGCCGGGCCGACCTTCGTGGCGGTCAGGAACATCTCCGCGTTCCAGGGCACGATCGCGGCCACCACTCCGATCGGATCCCGGGTCGTGAAGACGTGCAGATCGGGCTTGTCGATGGGCAGCGTGTCGCCCTGGATCTTGTCGGCAAGGCCTGCGTAGTAGCGGTAGTAGTCGGCAACGTACGCCGACTGGGCCCGGGTCTCGGCGGCCAGCTTCCCGCTGTCGGTCGTCTCGATCTCACCCAGCCAGTGGGCGTTCTCCGCCACCAGGTCGGCCAACCGGTAGAGGAGACGCCCCCGCATCGTGGCCGTCATGGAGGCCCACTCCCCCGTTGTCATCGCCCTGTGGGCGGCCCGCACCGCCCGGTCCACGTCGGCCTCGGTGGCCGCCGGAGCCGACGCCCAGACCTCGCCGGTGGCCGGGTTGGTGGTATCGAATCGGCCACCGTCGGAGGCCTCGCAGAACTCCCCGTCGATGTAGAGCTGGTAGTCGTTCACCTGGTCGCCTCCCTGGCGGGTTCGGGTGTGGTGGATACGCGTGGCGAATCCAGGAAGTCAAGCAGTGCCGCCACGAACTCCGCAGGCGCCTCCACCGGCGGCAGGTGGTGGAGCCCGGGCAGGACACGGGTGCTGCAGTCCGGAATCGCACCGGCCAGGGCATCGCCCATAGCCGGTGTGGAGCCGGGATCCAGCTCGCCGGTGAGCGCCAGCGTGGTGGCCGTCACCTGGGAGGCCCCGGCCGGCATCAACGGGTCGCCGTCCACGAAGACCCGGTAGGCCTTGAGGTATCCGGCCGGATCGTTGCCGGCCAGTCGGTCCCTCAACGCTGCCACGAGCTCCTGGTGGGCCTCCTGCCATGCGGAGTCGAACCAGCGGTCGACCGCCAGGTCGGCGACCGGTCCGAGGCCCTCGGCGCCTGCCAGGGCAAGACGTCCACGAGCGCCGAGCACCTCGGCGGGCGTCCGGTCGAAGACCGTGTTCAGGAGCGCCAGGCAACGCAGCCGGCCCGGATGCCGGGCGGCCAGGCCGAGGGCGATCACACCGCCCAGCGAATGGCCGGCCACGTCCGGAGCGGGTCCGGCGTACGCCTCGACCACGGCCAGGCACTGGTCCACGAAGTGCTCCACCGAGCGTTCCCCGGGCGGGTCGGGCGACCGTCCGTGCCCGAGCAGGTCGTAACGGACGACCAGGCGGTCGGCCGCAAGCTCGTCGACCACGAGGTCCCACATGGTGTGGTCCAGGCCCACGCCGTGCACCAGCACCAGGGGAGGCCTGGAACCGGAATCCCCGCCGTCCAGCCGGACGAAGCCGTCGGTGCTCACTCCCCGGTGAGCCCCATCTCCTCCATGTCGGAGTATCGGTTGCCGATGCGGTGGTGGGGTCGCCCGCCGGCCGCTGCCCCGATGGCGACGAGGATCTCGTCGGGACCCGGAGCGTCTGCGACCGTGACCTCGAGCGTCAGGTAGTGGGAACGCCAACCGGGGTCGACCTTGTGCATCATCGGTATGGACACCACCGAGCCCGGGCCTCCACGGGTGTTGGTGAACGACAGGTAGGCGGTGCCACCCACGGCATCCCTGAACACGTTGCCGAATCGCAGCGTGTGGATCAGTGCCGATCCGTGTTCGACCTCTCCGGAGGTGCCGACCATGGCCGCCTTGCCGTAGGCCTCCACCGCTTCCGGACCACCGGCCACCTCCAGGAGTCGGGGCACCATCACGTCCGCCAGCTTCGGGGCAACGTCCAGGATGGTCGGCCGCAGGTCCTCCACGAACCCCTGACCGGCCCACGGGTTGGCGATCACCGCCACCACGCCGAACAGGAGCAGCGGCGGATCGGCCGGTCGGCCACCCTCGATCCGGACCTCCTCGGTGTGGCTGACCACCTTCCGGATCTCCAGCGACATCAGGCGACCTCCTCTGCGACATCGGCGAACTGGGGCATGACCTCTTCGGTGAACATGGCGATGCTGTCCATTGTCGCCTCGTGCGCCACGCCTGGGAAGCTGGACCACACCAGCAGCTTCCGGAGGTTCAGCTTCTCCTTCATCTCGTGGATCTTCCCGGCCACGTAGTCGGGTGTGCCGAAGAGCATGTTGCGCGGATGCAGCCACTCGTATGACAACGCGTCCAGCTTCCCGGGCGTATCGGGGAGCTCCTCGTCCGGGTACCGGTGGTTGCCGAGGCCCCGGAACTCGCATACCCACTGCATGTACCTGACGATGCCCTCGCCGGCCAGGCGCTCGGCCTCGGCCATGGTCTCCGTCACGAACATGTCGCGCAGGACGGCCACCCCCTCGCCGAGGGCCACCTCGGACCCGCGTGCATCGGATGCGGCGTCCCGGTAGGCCTCGAACCTCGGGAGCAGCGAATCGGTGGGCGGTATCCAGAACATGGCCTGCAGGTCGTGGCGGGCGGCGAAGTCGATCGAGGGGGCGGTGTCCACCACCTGCCAGAGCGGCGGGTGCGGCGACTGCAACGGCTTGGGAATGACCGACAGGGCCGTGATGTGGCCGGTCTCGGGATCGGTGTTCTGGGGAAGCGGCGGGCTCATGGCGTGGCTGAACGAGACGCCCGGGTACGGGAATCGGAAGAACTCCCCCTCGAAGGAGAAGAACTCGTCGGTCCACGCCCGACGGATCACCTCCAGCGTCTCGGCGAACAGCGCCCGGTTGACCTCCGGGTTCCGGACGTCCGCCGTGGGGTTCATGTTCACCGTCTCGCGTGGATACACCCCGCGACCCACCCCCACCTCGAGGCGTCCGGCGCTCATGTGGTCGAGCATGGCGAGGTCCTCCGCCACCTGGATCGGGTGACGGAAGGTGATGATGTTGGCCGCCTGGCCGATCCGGATCCGCTCGGTGTGGGCTGCCAGGTCCACGCCCATGAGGGTCGGGTTGGGGCATACCTCCAGCCCCTCGTGGCCGAAGTGGTGCTCGGTGGTCCAGATCGAGTCCCAGCCGTTCCGATCGCAGTACCGGGCGATCTGGCGGCCCTCGGACAGCACCTGGCCGTAGGGCTTGACCAGGCCGAGGTTGTTCTGGTTCAGGAAATAGCCGAACCGCATTGCCTGGTACTCCGTCCCGCTGGATCCGGCATGTGGTCACATGCCTCTGCTGTCCGCCCGGATCCTATGGAAGGGCGCGCCCCGTATGCATCGATCGCCCCGGTCGCGGGTGGTCCAGCGGTAGGTTCAAGGTGCCCGGTACGCCGGGTACGCGGGTGTAGTTCAAAGGCTAGAACCTCAGCCTTCCAAGCTGATGATGAGGGTTCGATTCCCTTCACCCGCTCCACTCCGGGATCCACTGCCGCCACAGGTCACCTAAGGTCAGGGCGTGCTGATCGCGCAAATCTCCGACTGCCACATCCGCGACCACGGTGGAGGGTTCGCCCGACTGGTCGACACCACCGAGACGCTCCGGAGGGTGGTGGACCACCTTGTGGGCCTGGATCCGGCCCCGGACGTGATCCTGGCCACGGGCGACCTGACCGATGACGGCACCGCCTCGCAGTACGCCACCCTCCTGGAGGTCCTGGCCCCCATTTCCGACCGACTGCTCCCCATCCCCGGCAACCACGACGAGTGCCCGCTGTTCCGGGAGGCCTTCGCCGACATCATCCCTGGCGACGTCGCCGATGACCACTGCAGCTACGTGGTGGAGGACCACCCCGTCCGCCTCGTGGGCCTGGACAACTCGATTCCCGGGCGACACGACGGCCGCTTCGACGCACTACGGGAACGCTGGTTGGAGGACGTCCTGGCCGCCGGCCCGGACCGGCCCACCCTCGTGTTCACGCACTTCCCACCCTTCGAGACCGGCCTGAAATTCATGGACGACGCCGGGCTCCTGGACGCCGACCGCCTTCGGGCCGTCATCCAGCGGAGCCCCCAGGTGCGCCTCCTGGTGGCCGGCCACCTACACCGACCCATCCACACGGCCATCGGATCGACCCCGGTCTCGACGTGTCCGTCCACCGGCAACCAGATCAGGCTGGACCTCCATCCCGACCGGGGTGCCACCGTGGACGAACCCCCCGCCTACCAGTTGCACCGCTGGGACGGCGAACGGTTCGTGACCCACACAGGAGTGGTGCGGGATCCCGCCACCGTCCGGACAATCAGCCTGGATGGCTTCGTGGCCGAGATCCGCCGGCGCGTCGAGGCCGGGGAGCCGTTCACCAAGGACTGAGGCCGAAAGAGCCGAACGTCAGGCCTGGCGGTCCAGGAACCGGTAGACGTCCAGCAGGTCGATTCCCGGAAATGGCGTGAACTCCCTGCTGGCGGACGGAAGGGCCGTCAGGATGAAGCTCCGCTCGGAGGCCGAAGGCCACGCCACGCCGTCCCAACGACGCAGGATCTCGGGCTGGACCCGGTCGTCCTCGCTCCTGCCGCTGACCCGCCTGAGCGTCCCCCCGCCCCTGAACAGGCCCGCATCGGCCGCCCTGCAACCCAGCGTCACCGCGTACGGCGTGCGCTCGGTGGCGTTCTCCACGTAGGTCACGCACCAGAACTGCCCCCGATCGGTCTCCGTGAGCTGGTAGTGGAGCAGGTCGGAACCGTCCCATGCCTGGCGGGCACCCCAGTGTCGTCCCAGTCGGGCTCCCTCCAGGCCGCCATCCGCGTCGGTGGGGAACTCCACGCCGTCATTCTCGTATGCCTTGGTGACCGTTCCCTCGGGATCGGTCCGGATGAAGTGCACCGGAATGCCCAGTCGGGCGGTGGCCAGGTTTGTGAACCTGTGGGCGGCCATCTCGTAGGAGACGTAGTACCTCTCCTTCAGGTCCTCGATCGAGAGGTCCCGCTGGCCGCGGGCGGCCGTGAGGAAGTCCACGGCAGCGGTCTCCGGAACCAGCACCGCCGCGGCGAAGTAGTTGGACTCGATCCGCTGGCGGAGGTACCCCTCGAAGTCCGTGGTCTCGGCGTGTTCCAGGGCGAAGTGTCCGAGCGTCTGGAGGATCACGGACCTGGCAGCCCGCACGCTGAGGTCGTCGCGTTGCGCTATGTAGATCACCCTCCGGCGGGTATCGGTCACGGACCTGGCCGTCCGGGGCATGCCCTTCACCCGGGCGACGGTGAAGCCGTAGTGGGCTGCGAGGTCGACCATCTGCCTCTCGGTGGGTGGGCCTTCACCCGTGTATCCGGCCGCCTTCAGGCTGGCCGAAGCCTCGGCCTCGATCTCGGCGAAGTAGTTGTCGCGCTCACGCATCTCGGTTCGCAGGGCGATGTTGGCGACGCGGGCACGATCCCCGGCCTCCAGGTTCGCCAGACCCGACCTGGACACCTCCACCTCGGGAAGGGCCGTGTAGAGGCCGACGAGTGCCTCCAGTACGTCGTCGTCCAGTCGGGCACCGGCCCGGATCTCGGGCAGGTCCAGGGTGGCGCGCCATGGGCCGGCCTGGGCCCGCTGCAGCTCGATCTCCAACTGGGCACGGCGACTCGGTGGGGTCGGATCCAGGATGTCGATGGTGGAACAGTCCAGGGCCGTCGCCAGGTCTCCCAGCACGCCCAACTTGGGCTCGATCCGACCGTTCTCGACCTGGGAGAGGTAGGAGGCGGGCCGACCGATCCTGGCTCCCAGTTCCGAGAGCGTGAGGCCGGCGCCACGGCGCAGGTGTCGCAACCTGTGGCCCAGCACGATCCTGTCGAACGCCTGTCCCGGTACCGGTGCAGCCATCGTCGAGTTCCTTCCGGTCGCGCCTGTCACGGTGCCCGCCGTCGGCTGGCCACCCTGTTTCGGGCCATGAAGAGGCAGAACTCTGCTGATTCTTCGCGCTTTTGGACAGCCTAGGTGAACTTTCCGATCCGCCGGTCGGGCACAGGTTCCGGAAATTCGTCAATACTCACCCTGCGAGACGTACCAGGAGAGCCACGGGAGCACGAATGTCCGGCTTGGACGGCATCGAGATCAGCGACCATCCGAGGCGTGAGGAGATCTTCACCCCGGAAGCCACGGCCTTCGTCGCCGACCTCGTACGCACCTTCCGCGACCAGCGCATCGACCTGCTCCGGAACCGACGCATCCGACAGGAGAAGTTCGACAGCGGCCTGCGTCCGGACTTCCTCCCGGAGACCGCCGAGATCCGCTCGGGAACCTGGACCGTCGCTCCCCCACCCAAGGACCTCATGGACCGACGGGTGGAGATCACCGGGCCGCCCGAGCGCAAGATGATGATCAACGCCCTGAACTCCGGCGCCCGCGTGTTCATGGCCGACTTCGAGGACTCCAGCTCCCCCACCTGGGACAACATGATGGAGGGACAGCTCAACGTGCGCGACGCCATCCGTCGCGACCTCAGCCTGCGTCGCTCCGGCAAGAGCTACACGCTGAACGACGAGACGGCCACCCTCGTCATCCGGACCCGCGGCTGGCACCTGCCCGAACGTCACGTCCAGATCGACGGTCGACCCGCCTCGGCCAGCCTCGTGGACTTCGGCCTCGTCTTCTTCCACGGTGCCAGGGAGGCCCTGGACCGGGGAACCGGCCCCTACTTCTACCTTCCGAAGCTGGAGAACCACCACGAGGCCCGGCTCTGGAACGACGTCTTCTGCCATGCCCAGGACGCCATCGGCGTTCCACGGGGATCCATCAAGGCCACCGTGCTGATCGAGACGATCACTGCCGCCTTCGAGATGGACGAGATCCTCTACGAGTTGCGTGACCACTCCACCGGCCTGAACGCCGGCCGGTGGGACTACATCTTCAGCGTCGGCAAGAAGTTCAACTCGGACCCCGCCTTCGTGCTGCCGGATCGCGCCGACGTCCTCATGACGGTGCCCTTCATGCGCGCCTACACCGAGCTCATGGTCGCCACCTGCCACAAGCGGGGAGCCCACGCCATCGGCGGGATGGCGGCCTTCATCCCCAACCGTCGCGACCCCGAGGTGACAGCCCAGGCGCTGACGAAGGTCAAGGAGGACAAGCGGCGCGAGGCCAACGACGGTTGTGACGGCACATGGGTGGCCCACCCGGACCTCGTGACGGTCGCAGAGGTGGAGTTCAACGCCATCCTCGGCCAGGGTCCGAACCAGGTCGACCGACTCCGCCCCGACGTGGTGGTCTCCGGAGACGACCTCCTCGCCGTGGACCTCACGGGCGGCTCGATCACCCGTGCGGGCCTCACAACCAACGTCTACGTGGGCCTGCGCTACCTCGCCTCCTGGCTCTCCGGCAGCGGCGCCGCCGCCATCAACAACCTGATGGAGGACGCCGCCACAGCCGAGATCAGCCGCTCGCAGATCTGGCAGTGGATACGCCACGGCAGCCTCCTGGAGGACGACACGATCATCACCGCCGACCTGGTGCGCCAGGAGATCGCCAACCAGATGGGCGTCATCGCCGAGGAACTCGGCAGCGAGGCATTCGCCGACCTGCCCTTCGAGGAGGCCAGACGGGTCTTCGAGCAGGTCACCCTGTCCTCGGAGTTCGTCGAGTTCCTCACCCTGCCCGCCTACGAACTCCTCGACTGACGGGTCCGACCCACAAGATCACCTGACGGGACAGACCGGAAGACCCGGTCCGTCCCAAATGAAAGCGAGCAAACAGATGCGAAACACCTTCGACGACCAGGTCGCAGTCCTGGAGAAGGACTGGGCCGAGAACCCCCGCTGGGAGGACACCCGCCGCGACTACAGCGCCTCAGACGTCGTCCGGCTGCGAGGCTCGTTCCTCCCGGAGTGCTCGATCGCCCGCCATGGCGCCGAGGTGCTCTGGCGCAAGATGCACGAGACGGACTACGTCCACGCCCTCGGAGCGATGACCGGTGGCCAGGCCATCCAGTACGTCAAGGGTGGCCTCCCGGCGCTGTACCTCTCCGGTTGGCAGGTGGCCGGCGACGCCAACTTGGCTGGTCAGGTGTACCCGGACCAGAGCCTCTACCCGGTCAACTCGGTGCCGTCCGTCGTGGAGCGCCTCAACAACGCCCTTCGTCGTGCCGACCAGATCGAGTGGTCCGAGAACAACGGCGAGATGCTCAGGGACTGGATGGTTCCGATCGTGGCCGACGCCGAGGCCGGCTTCGGCGGCGCCCTGAACGTCTACGAGCTGATGAAGCGGATGCTGCGGGCCGGTGCGGCAGGCGTCCACTTCGAGGA
>Ga0310122_10003318_pt1 | contig 10213 bp, 20 predicted proteins | sample CB6_Bottom_1051__FD_203503 | JGI IMG/M metagenome (GOLD analysis project Ga0310122, IMG submission 203503) | Marine microbial communities from Western Arctic Ocean, Canada - CB6_Bottom_1051 | ecosystem: Environmental > Aquatic > Marine > Oceanic | place: Canada: Western Arctic Ocean | collected...
GCAAGCTCTGCCTCGTCGGTACCGCACGGGCATCCGACGCCGACCGTGACACCTACGAACGACTGACGAGGAAATCATGACGAGACTCTTTCGGCGACTCTTTCGGCGACTCTTTCAATGGCTGGCTGCCCTGTTCGTTCAGCCCCAGCCTGAGCCCCAGCCCGAGCCTGAGCCCCAGCCCGAGCCCCAGCCCCAGCCCGAGCCCCAGCCCCAGCCCGAGCCCCAGCCCCAGCCCGAGCCCCAGCCTGAGCCTGAGCCCCAGCCTGAGCCCCAGCCTGAGCCGCCCAGTGCCCCTGTCGTGGACGATCTCCCAGTCCTGAGCATGACACCCGGGTCGCGGTTCTTGCGGACGCCTGACGGCGCTGTGTTCGACTACCGCGAGGCGACGGCGATGGGCATCTACCGGCTGTGGCTGGACGGTGACCGCGTGAAGCTCGATATGCTGTTGTCGTATTTCCGCAGCCGCAGGATCAACGCCATCCGACCGTTGTTTAACCTCACCTCTGCATACTGGGAGGGGATGGGGCGATCCAATTCTCACGCCGACCAGGGTGATCATTTTTGGGGTCAGCTGGTGGGCTTTATCCGGCACTGCGCGTCGTACGGAATCTACACGCGGCTCTGTTTGTTCGGCGGTGTCGAGCGGTTTGTGGGACACCAGCTGGACTGGGTACGCCGCCCAGATGTCATCAGCGGAAACACCGACGCCATCGCCAAGATGCACCAATACGTCGATCAATTCGTGGGCACCACCCGTGTGCTGCCCGTGCTGTACGAAGTCGCCAACGAGCCATCGCAGATCGGTTTTGGGGATGACTCAGCCGTGGTGGTGGCGCTGGGTGATCACATCAAAAGACTGGCCCCGGACCGGGTGATGAATTTCGGGGCGGCGACCGACGAGGACAACACCTTCTACGCGCAGCCACCGGCTGATTTCCTCGACGAGCACCTGGTTCGAGCCTCTGATTGGGACTATCAGGCGTCGGTCAAGCGCCTCATCCATCACCACGGGATTGACCAGAACGACATGGCGTTTTGCTCTGGTGAATGGATGAATCTCGGCAACGTCGTACGCCCTGGTCGCGCCCCCGCTGACGGGACGCCATCCACGGCGACGGCGTTCGCATCGGCGGCGATGTTGCGCTTGAAGCGGTGCCTCCCCGCGTTCCACGCGGCGTGCCTGCTCTCGCCAAGCGTGCCTGACGTGGAGACCGATCGGGCGCTGGTGGCATGGTCCCGGGCGCTAGACTTGATTCCGGTGGAGTTTCCTGGCACTGGGGTGAACGGGCACTGGGCTGAGTCACCGTTCGACGCGGACATCTTCCCGCCGACCGAAGCGGCCACCGACGCATGGGATGGTCCGGTCAGAATCTACGGGCTGAGCGGCCCTGAGGGGTACCTGGGGGTGTCGATCCGCGAGCCTGCCGGGTATGACCTGGTCGGTGAGCGTGGCCGAGACATCGAGACGCTCCACCTGGAGGCGTGGGGCGACTGGCAATGCCGCATCGTGCGGGCCTGACGGAGGAGAGGGTCGATGCCTTACACACCAAACAACAGAGTCCCCTTCGTTGGCGTCAACACGAGCGAGGCCGCCGCAGGTCATCAGGAGTTCACCGGGAAGGCGTCGGCCGACCGCCTCCGCTTGACGGAGTATCTACGCGAGTGCGGCCCGCGAGGCTCCACCACTGACGCAGCGGAGGTGGGACTGGGCCTGCTGCATCAGACTTGCTCCGCCCGCATGAAGGATCTCATTGATACCGGCGTGGTCGTTCGGTTGGAAGACAAACGGCCCACGCGGACTGGCCGCATGGCGAGGGTCCAGGTGTTGGTGAAGTTTTGCGAGACGCAAGGCGAGTTGTTCTCGTGAGAGACATGCCCCAGCACAATGACAGAACCGACCACCAGGAAAGCAGGTGAAATTGTTGTTTTCCGGAAGACGGTCGGGCGCGTTTAAACAGCCTCTGGCAGGGAGAGATGTACATGACGATCACCAAGACCAAGGGCGGCTATCAGGTCAAGTCAAAGGCCGGAAAGCCGCTGAGCCCTCGCGGGATCAGTCGCAAGCAGGCCGTGAAACGATTGGCGCAAGTGGAGTTTTTCAAAAGGAAGGGCAAGGGGAAGGCTTAGTGTGCTGCGGGGCGTGTGGTCAGCCATATGTGGAGGTGCCACGCCAGCGGGCCGTGGTGTCTGCGCCCACGATTCAATGGCGGTATGCGGACTGGGAGATCCGGTGGTACGAGTGCAGGGGCACGCACTCGGAATGCGTACCCCTGCTGGACAGCCAGCGGCTCGTGGACTAGTGCGGTGGGTGTGGGAGGCCCGACACCTCCAGGACGACGGCCCATGCCTCACCGTGCGAGGCTTTTGACTGGGCCGCCGATGCGTCCGTATTTCTGCACGTTCTCCAGGAGTTCGGCGGCGTTTCGCAGTCGAGCAGGCAGCCGCTTGAGCGTGTTGGCGACGATGTGCTCGTCGAAGACGTCGTATTTGTTGAGGCCGCAACTCCCGCACGTCGATTTGTCGTCATTCAGATCGCGGACGATATCCTCGACGTCTGCGGCAGCGTCCCGCAAAAGCGCCACGTCTGCGGGGGTTGTCCCCCGCCTCTTATTTTCTGGCATGTCTGGCCCTTCCTTTCGAGCGGCAGCGCTCAATGGCCTCTGCCGCCACACCCACAATCAGTCCGATGACGATCGCCGTCGCGATGACCGCCTGCGTTCCCACTTAATGCCCTCCCGATTGCGCCTGATCAGGCTCGTCCGGACGGAAGCGCTCATACAGCGCGAGGCCGCCGCGCTCGCTGTGCGTCTCGATATTTATCGCGTACCGGCTGGCGATGGTGACGGCAATGCCAGCCCCGAACCCGAGCGCCAACGACGCCATGGCGTAGGGCCCACCCGTGATCTTGGTTGCCACGGCCATCGCGACGACAGCCAGGATGTTAATGATCAATGTGAGATTCAAAATTTCCTCCCTTTAGTTCTCTTCTTTTCAGTTCTCTTCAGTTCTCTTCAGTTCTCTTCAGTTCTCTTCAGTTCTCTTCAGCCGGAACTTCCGGGGGATTCCCGGGGCTTCCGGGGGATTCCCGGAACTTCCCGGAAACCCCGGGAAGGCGGGACCAGTCGACGAAAGCACGCCGCCGCGCCTGTCGTCCGCCGCGTGCGTAATACTGCAGCGTGTCCTCGCTGGCCGGGTTCTGGCCGGATCGACTGCAGGACCGAGCCACCGCGCCCAGCCCTGCCAGTCCGACGAGCGCCCATATCACTTCGGTGTACATTTACCCTCCTCCTCTGGCGTGTAGCGATACTCACTCACCCGCACGCCGTCTACCGGCCTGACCCTGTTCTCGATCTGCATGCCGAGTTGCACGCGGCACTCGGAGACCCGCGTGCGCCACGCATACACCCCGCCGACGCCTGCCAGTGCGAGTCCGTTGATCCACCGTCGAGGGCGCTGCGTGAAGTAGGCAGCGACACGGGCGCGGTAGTTGGGCTTCGCGGGCAAGTCGAATGGTAGTGGTGTCTCAATCATAAAATATCCCCCAGTTTATGCTCTGGACTTGGGACCAGAGCGGTGCCGTTTAAACGGGCCCGAAGGCCCGTCCCCTCACGTTGTTTCCGTCTCCGTCTCCGCCTTCGCCGCCAACCACGCCTGATACGCCGCCATGGCTGCTACCTCCGCATCGCACGCCGCCTTCAACCCCGAGCTAGCAACATCCTGCGCCTTCGCCGCAGTCTTCTCCGCCTTCTTCGCCTCCGCCTCCGCCTTCTCCTCCGCGTTGTCCCACGCCTTCTCCGCCTTCTCCGCCTCCCCCCACGCCTTCGCCACCGCCCTCACTGCCACCTCCTCCGCCTCCTCCGCCTTCGCCACCTTCGCCCACGCCGCCTTATCCAACTTCTCGGCCTTCGCCCACGCCCGATCCCGGGCCTCTTTCAGTCTCTGTATCATTTGTCTATCTCCGCATCCTCCACTGCCTCCGCCACCAACCACGCCATGTCCGCCGCCATCTCCGCAGCCTCCGCCGCAGCCTCCGCCGCGAACGCCGCGCCCGTTGCCACCAACCGCGCCTTCGCCTCCGCCCCCTTCGCCGACTTCACCGCCCTCTCCGCGACCCGCATCATCGCCGCCGCCTCCACCCGCGCCTTTTTCAATTTTGTCTGTCTCATTTGTCTATCTCCCCTGCCTTCTCCGCCTCCTCCGCCTCCTCCGCTTCCACCGCCACCAACCACGCCTCATCCGCCGCCAGCGCCGCTATCTCTGCATCGTGCGCCGCATCGTGCGTCGAGAAAGCAACAGCCTTCGCCGCCTCCGCCGCCTTCTCCCACTTCTCCCACGCCGCGAAAGCAACAGCCTTCGCCGCCTTCGCCGCCACCGCCAACTTCGCCGCCTTCTCCCACTTCTCCGTCTTCTCCCACGCCGCCTTCTCCAACTTCTCCAACTTCACCCACGCCCTCTCCTGAGCCACTTTCAATTTCGTCATGCTCATGTTGGAACCTCCTTGGTTATGTCCGGACTTGGGACCGGGCCTGTGACTTAACAGGGGCCTGCGCCCCTGCCCCTCGTCAGTCCTCCTTCCTTGCCTTTCGGCGGTCGAGCGCCACGCGCAGCGCTGACACGGTCTCCGCGTCAAGCTGCTTGACGTGATACTTCCAGACGATCCGCAATCCGAGCGCCACCTGCTTGCCAGACAGCGCGGGGGCTGCCGCCAAGCTCTTGCCAATCTTGGTGTCGAGCTTGTTGAAGCCCATGCCGTCCTCCTGCCTGGCGCCGTCGCACGCGCCAGCCAGCATACGCAGGGCCTGGTGAACCGCCGCCTCGTCGTCCGGGTGGGCCGGGGGCGACGGCGGAGGGGGCGTATGCACCACGAGCGTCCGGTCGGGCTCGTCGTCGAGCGCGGCGTCGATGACCGCCTGCTTTTTGACGATCATGTGTGCCATCCTGGCGTCCAGCGATCCGTCCAGGACCAAGTGCTGGACCAGGACGGTGTCGGTCTGGCCGATGCGGTGACACCGGTCCTCGGCTTGCGAGACATTGCCTGGTACCCAATCCAGTTCAGCGAATACCACATGCGCTGATGCGGTGAGCGTAATCCCGACTCCAGCGGCGAGTGTGCCTCCGACAAACACGCGGCAGCCCGGGTCAGTCTGGAACCGGTCCACCGCCGCCTGCCGGTCGTCGAGTGGCGTCCGCCCCGTGAGCGTGACCGGCTGGTAATCCGACAGTCCTTCCAGCAAGCCGTCGACCACTTCGTGGTGATGCGCCATCACCACAACCTTGCCACCCGACGCGTCGAGCGCGTCCTTGACGTGCGCCAGGACTGCTGGCAACTTCGCGACGGCGGTCTCTTTGCGGACCCGGGACATCTCGCTGAACGCGACCCCCTCGGCTTCCTTGAGGGCTTTGACAGCAAGCCGGTACGCATCCTCGCCGCCGCTCTCCCTCGCCACCGCCACCGCGTGCCTGCGGGCCGCCAGTGACGCCTCCCGGCGCTCCCACGCCGCGTTCTCGCGGTCGACCGCCCCAGCCGCCCCGTTCGGGGGCACCTCGATGATCTGCCGGGTCTTCGCCGGGAGTTCGGCGAGGACATCCTTCTTGAGACGCCGCACCATCACCGTCTGACGCAGCCGGTCCTGGAGCTGATCGAGATTCGACGCACCCCGGAAGTTCCAGCCAAATCGGTCCCGGTACGCTCCGCAAAAATCCTTGGCGTACCCCATGAACGACGGCCAGGTCTCACCGTCCAGCCACCGGAGTGTGGCGTAGAGTTCGATTGGACGGCTGGTGATAGGCGTCCCGGTGAGCGCCAGCTTGCGACGTGCCTGCAGACCGGGTTCGCGGCGGTCCCCGACGACGGCTTTGGTCCGCTTGGCCTTGGGGTTTTTGCAGTAGTGACTCTCGTCGAGGACGACGAGATCCCAGGTCTCACCCATCGCACGTTCGAGGGTGGCAGCCCGCCAGATGATGTCGTAATTGACGATGACGACGTCGGTCTCGGGCCACGCCTTGGTTGTGGCGATGCCGATACTCAGGTCCCGCACGAGCCAGCGTTCCAGCTCTCGCTGCCAGTTTAAACGCAGCGAGGCCGGACAGACGATCAGCGTCCGCGTGATGGTCGGGTCGGCGTTTATGAGTCCTGCCGCCTGGATGGTCTTGCCGAGCCCCATCTCGTCGGCGACAAGGGTGGCTGGTCGGCTAGCGGCGAACTGGATGCCAGCGACTTGGAACGGGCGATACTGCAGCCCGTCTGGCGCCGGAATGGTGGCGGGGACGGCGGGGGCCGATGCCCGCGATGCCGCCCGCGTCTCCAGGGTCGGCGACAGCATGGACTGGGCCGTGTCGTCGGCAAACTCGGCGAGCTTCGCCGCGCGCGACACGTCAGCCGTCCACCAGACCTTGTCCGCTGGATTCCACCTGAACCGCGCCTCTTTCGGCAAGTGCTTGTTGGCATAGTCGCCGTGCCAGATGAAGCGTTTAAACGACTTCTCGTATGTGAGGGTCATTGTCCTCACCTCGTCCTTTCTGCCCCTCGCACTTTGGACGGGGGCTGTGGGTTTCACCCGGGCTCGCGGGCCCGGGCCCATCACCAGTCGTCGTCCTACCGCCTCTGGAGCGAGACGCGACCGTTCCGAATAGCAGACCGTAGCTTTGAGGCGGCCCAATTGTAGGCCTGCGCCGTGCGTGATTTGCCCGTAAAACCGAGCACCCGGGTCAGCTGAACCGACCCGATGTCGTGGTTTACGAAGGCGATTACCAGGTCCAGTTCCTCCTCTGAGCAGACCCCCCTTTGAGGTGCGGTCATTTTCAGCTTCAGCGCGTCGTCTAATAGGGCCATTGTTCCTCCTGTCAGTGCCGGGACATCGTCTCGGTGATTTTTCCGTTACCGATGTCCCAAGTAACTTGCGGGGCGTGTCCGGACTTGGGACCGGACTGCGACTTCACCCGGGCCGAAGCCCGGGCCCCTCGTCTTACTTGGCCTGCTTGACCTGGAACGGAACGAAGCCGTCCTCCATACGGCGCTCCATCTTCTCCCGCCCAGACTTGCTCCGCGAGCGCTTGGTGAGCGAATCGCGCTGGCGTGCGATGGTGTCAGCCACCATGGGCGGAATGACGATCCTCGCAGTGCCCTCGGCGCTGATGACCTGGAGGAAGATCGTGTCCCCCTCCTCGCGCTGGCGGTAAGTCTGCACGATGTAGGTGTGACTGTGACCGACGAGCGGCAGGCTGATCGTCTTGGTCGAGGGCCGGGTCCGGATGACGTCCGGGAGGTCCTCCAGGTTGCCGGTCATCCGGTCGAAGTGTTGCACGGTGTGGTCGTCTTGCATGAGATTGTCCCTCCGGGTTATGCCCCGCGCTCTGCTGGGGCTTTTGAGTGACTCGACAGTTTGGAAAGAGGCTGATGTAGCGGACGTGTGCCCACGCCGCATTCTCGCCACATGCTCGGCCTTCCTGGGGATCAAGTCCAGGTGTCGGCGGTCCATTCGCCTTCCGGCGTCTATCTGAGCGTCAGCCCCTATCCAAACTGTCGAGTCCTCGGTTATGCCCCGCACTCGGCGGGGGCTGGGTGTGTCTTCACGTCCTGCTGCTCATGTTAGCATACAGTGGGGTCACGTTCAACCAGGATGCGCTCGGCCATGACCCACTGTTCCCCGCGTCCTTCGGTGGGCGCGATCAGGTACTGGTCGTTACCCCAGACGTTCCGGTGGTCGTTGATCTTGCAGGCGACCGCCAGCTTGCCGAAGCGGACGAGTATGCGCTCGCCGATACGGGCGCTGGCTTCTCGGGTGTCCATGTGTCCCCCCCTTGGTTAGTGCCCGGGCTTTGGACCGGGCCTGCGGTTTCACCCGGGCTCGCTGGCCCGGGCCCATCACCCTAGAAGTTGTAGTCGTAGTGCTTGCGTCGGCCCTTCGAGAGCAGCCCCCATGACTGCATCGACCCGCTGATGCTCGTTCCGGCCAGCTTGTAGCGCGTCATGCGCTTGCGCCAGCTAAACCGGAGCACCGGGCCGTCGCCCGGCGAGAAGGCGTAGCGCTGGGCGCCAGATGTGTGGCCGACGAACCCGCCTGGGCTGAACGTCAGCGCGTCTGCCGCTCCCGACCGGTGGCCGTTGACCAGCGTGGCCTTGTCCTCGACTACCAGTACGGCGGCGGGGGTCGTCCCAACCACCGTCCCGCTGTTGGTGTCCGTTCCGGCGCCCCAGCCCACCCCTTCGCCCACGGCGTAGGTCTCGGGCTTCCCCTCCGCAATCGCTTGTCCGGTCTCTGCAAGTCTCACAATGCACTCCCTCGGTTGTGGCCCCCGCACTTTGGACGGGGCCTGTGGCCTTAATGCAGGCTCGCTGGCCTGCACCCATCGGCAGCGTTTAAACGGTCTTCTTCTTCTCCTCCTCTTCGTGGTATTTCAGCCAGACCAGCGCGAGAAACCGCGTGACCCGGCTGCCGCTCAAAATGAACAGCCGCTCCGCACGCGCTACAGCTGTCTCAGTCACCGACCATGACCTCTCCCAAGGGGCGCGGGCTGAAATGAAGATCCCGCTCGATACCCAGCCCCAGTCGGCCCCGATGATCGCTCAATTCCCTGAGCGAAAAATACCCCAGCTCAGGGCACATCCCGTCGACCCACCCGAAGAACGTGTCGGCCCCGTCGAACTCCGTGGCGTACCATGACCACGATCCGGTGGGGTCGAAGAACTTGACCTGCACCGTTGGGTCCTTCTCGTTCTCAGTGCTATGCAGCGGCGGCAGCGCGGCCCTGTTTGCCTTCGTTAACAGCATCATATGGTCCTCCCTGGTTATGCTCTGGAGTTCGGACCAGAGCTTCTGGTTTAACACGGGGTCGCGGCCCCGCGCCCGTCACCACTCGTCAGTACATCCCCCCTTCATCCCGGTCGGCGCACTCGTCGCACTGATAGCCGCGCTGCCGGTCCGCTGGCGTCAGCCGATTCGGCTCCCTGCAGGTAGGGCACGGTAGGTTGCGTGGGTTTCGCCGGGTCGCTGCACGCAGCGCAGATCCGGCTGAGGCAAACGCGTTGCCGTCGGGTAGCACCCGGTCTTCCTCGTTCCACCAATCCATGTTGATCTCCCTGGTTATGCTCTGGAGTTCGGACCAGAGCCCTCGGTTTAATCCGGGCCGCGAAGCCCGGACCCGTCACCACTAGCAGCCGACGTACTTGGCCCAAAATGCCGCATCGAGTGTCGACGTCTCACCAGTCAGCTTGTGCTCGGCCATTGCGATGATCGCGGGCAACGCCTGCGCGATGCGGTCCGCTCGCACGGCGTCGGAGAAGTAAGGGTCCAGACACTGTAGGGCCCGACTACGGATGGCTGCGAGGGTTTCCTTGTTGGTCATACGACGCTCTCCCTTGTGGTTAATGCCCAGGACTTGAGACCTGGGCTGTCCTTTCATCCGGACTTGCGCCCGGACCTCTCAGGAAGTGTTTAACTGACTAGCTGTGGGTATACCCGTCAGGTTCAATCCCCACATACATGCCAGCGTGCTGGATCATGACGCACCCTAAGAGCGGGTCCGCGAACGCCATCCGCCGGAATGAGCGGTATCCTCGTATACCGGCGCGGGACGCGCCCCCCGCCGGGCGTGTATAGAGTCTGTACAGTGCTTCGCGCTGTGCTCTAGTCAAGATGAGGCGCTGTCGGAATGTCATAGCAGTGATACCTTTCTGTGTGTGTCCCGTGTCCTGAGGATTCGTTTAAACGGCTTTGGCCTGGACGATCTTGAGCGCGCGTGGCATGGCTGCCGCGAGCGTCTCGTGCAACTCGGCAACGGCGTCGCGCAATATCTCGGCGGTCTCTGCTGGCAGCATGGCCGGGAGGCGGTTGGCGTCTGTCGTGACCGAGACGACGTCCCCGTCTTGCATCGCGAAAACCTGCACTTTGCCGTCATTCTGGCCGAATGTTACCTGTAGCATGTCTCTCTCCCTTGTTAGTGCCCCGGCCTTGGAACCTGGGCTGGCCCTTACAGGCCCCCGGTGGGCCTGTCCTCAGGGTGCGTTTAAACTGCTCAGCGTAAGAAGATCGCGTTGACCTCTTCGTCGGTCAGCAGGACGTCTGTGTCGCAGTTGATATAGGCGTGTCGCCCGGTCGACTGCTGCCAGAGATACTGCAGGCGATACCCGCGCGTCTCGAACGGCTGCTCAGTGCCACCGCAGGCGGGCACCCATGCGCCCTGCTCGGCGCGTCTCTGGCGTGCTGCCAGTATG
>Ga0310122_10003319_pt1 | contig 10211 bp, 9 predicted proteins | sample CB6_Bottom_1051__FD_203503 | JGI IMG/M metagenome (GOLD analysis project Ga0310122, IMG submission 203503) | Marine microbial communities from Western Arctic Ocean, Canada - CB6_Bottom_1051 | ecosystem: Environmental > Aquatic > Marine > Oceanic | place: Canada: Western Arctic Ocean | collected...
TGTATAAAAAAGATATCGAAAAAATTCGGCAAATGCTGGAGGAACAAAATTACGTGGCAGATTCTGCAGTCGTCATGTCGGTCTATTTGGCGAAAACACTCCAAAAACCTTTATTGGTTGAAGGTCCTGCGGGCGTTGGCAAAACAGAAATTGCCAAAGTCATGGCAAAAGCGCTTGATACAGATTTAATTCGACTTCAATGTTATGAAGGACTTGACGCAAATATGGCGCTCTACGAGTGGAATTATCAACGACAGTTACTGCACATCAAACTTGAAGAAGGCGGCAAGAAATCTCTGGCAGAACGGGAGTCTACAATTTTTAGCGAAGATTTTTTACTGAAGCGTCCTTTACTGCAGGCGATCACACATCACAAACCGCCGGTTTTATTGATTGATGAACTGGATCGTTCTGACGAGGAATTTGAAAGTTTTTTGCTCGAAATACTTTCGGAATGGCAAATCACAATTCCGGAAATCGGCAGCATAAAAGCTAAAGAAAAACCCTATGTAATTTTAACCAGCAATCGTACCCGCGAATTATCGGATGCAATACGCCGCCGCTGTTTTTACTTGTGGATGGATTATCCGGAATATGAAAAAGAATTGGCGATTGTACGCAGCAAAGTTCCGGGTTGTGATATTCGACTGGCAAAACAAATCTGTGTATTTATGGAATTGATCCGCAAACAAAAGCTGGAAAAAGTGCCCGGAGTTGCGGAAACTTTGGATTGGGCGAGATCACTGGTAACGCTGCATCAGGATCACCTTGATCCAGAAATGGTGGAAGCTACGCTCGGAATTGTCTTCAAAGACCGTCTGGATGTGGAACATGTAAAAGGGGCTTTGAGCGACTTATTAGAAAAAGTAGGTGTAAAAATAAAAGAGCTTCCCGTAGAATAAATCTGGGTTATGCATCAGCTTTTGCTGTTCATTTTTGAAATATTTTTTAGAGTTACTAAATGCCAAGTGACAAAAACAGAATTTATTTATTGGCCGTGGCTGCACTGATTGGTGCGGTAACGCTTTATTTTAATTCCAAAAAGGATGCGGATTTTCCTGCGCCGTCAACTTCAAATCAAGAGGAAATTGTGACAGATACAGCTTCAACTGATACCATCACCACTGCAAGCGGATTGCAGTATCGAGTATTGACAGAGGGTTCCGGAACAGAAAGTCCTGGTCCGAGCAGTGTTGTCACAGTACATTATAGTGGAAAACTTACGGATGGAGTTGAATTTGACAGTTCCTACAAACGGAACCAACCGGCGTCTTTTCCGGTAAATGGTGTTATTCGGGGATGGACAGAAGCCCTGCAGTTAATGCATGTGGGTGATAAGTGGGAATTGACAATTCCGCCTGATTTGGGTTATGGCAGTCGAGGAGCAGGTAATACAATCCCACCGGATGCAACTTTGATATTTGAGGTGAAACTACTTGAAATTAAATAATATTTTAATAGCTGAAAGTGTTCGTTGAATTCTGGATTTTGAACTTATTTTCCTCTTTCAAATTTTATTTTTGTAACTCTTTGAGAGTATCAATTATTTCCTGAAAAAGATGCAGTACCATATCCGAACTCAAAGGACCTTGGTTAAGCGAGGTTAAGCGGTCAAGCAACTCTATTTCCCGCTGGGGCACCACCACTTCTGAGTGCTCTTTTTGTTTTATTGCTCCAATCTTCATCACGCATTTTGCACGTTCATTCAGCAATGCCAGTATTTCTGCATCCAATTCGTCGATGCGCGCCCTCAATTTATCCAAAGTTTCTCCATGAATTATGTTGCACAAACTTGGGTTACAATCAAATAATATTGAATTTTGAAAACAACTTCAAAAAAGTGTTCGTAGTTATAACTAACAAAAACTTCAAAAAACGCAATAGCTACGGGCAAACCAGTCTATTGTTAAGAAAAAATCTTGTATTTAGTGCAATAAAGACATAGAGTACGAAGATTGACTTTTTTGAATTAAGGACTTTTTTTATTTAGAATTTATGATGCGAGCCAAATTGATTGCGGCAAACTGGAAAATGAATGGCTCGTTTGCATTGATTGACGAGATGCTCAAAGTACTAAGTCCGTTGTTAGAGGAAACAGTATGTGAAGTAGTGGTTTGTCCTCCAGATGTTTTGCTTTCGTCAATGATAAATTCATTTGAAGGAAAACGAATCGCGGTTGGTGCCCAAAATGTTCACTCTGAAACATCAGGGGCCTTTACTGGCGAAACATCCGCGCCGTTACTTCAGGAATGCGGAGTTCAGTGGTGTATAGTTGGACATTCAGAGCGCAGGATGTTGTTTGGTGAAACTGACGAATTCATTCGCAGCAAAACAGAAACTCTGCTCAAACACGGTATCCGTCCTATTCTCTGCATTGGAGAAACGCTGGAGCAACGCGAATCAGGAAATCATGAAGAAGTAGTGGTTTCACAGCTAGGCAAGGGCTTGTCAGGCTTAGCCGCAGAAGATCAACTCCGCTGTGTAGTTGCCTACGAACCGATTTGGGCAATTGGAACAGGTAAAACCGCTTCTCCGGAACAAGCCAATTCCATGCACAAGATTATCCGGAAAGAGCTGGAATCACTGGCCAGTCCGGAAGTTGCGGATAAAATGCAAATTCTTTACGGAGGAAGTGTAAATGCAGAAAATGCGGATACATTACTTTCTCAAGCTGAAATTGACGGTGCTCTTGTTGGTGGTGCAAGTCTTAAAACGGATGCTTTCCCACAAATAGTGGCTGCGGGCAGTTAATTAAAATTTTCTTTTGATCAGTTTTTATGTTTGAATTAATTCTAGTTATTCACATTATTGCTTGTATTTCGATCATCTTTTTTGTCCTTCTTCAATCAGGACGCGGCGCCGAACTTGGTGCGGCTTTCGGTAGTGTCGGTCAAGCAAACTCGGTACGTGGAAGCATGACAGGTGTGGGAAAAATTACAACCGGAGTGGCGATTGTTTTCATGTTGACCTCTCTCACACTGGCCTATCTTTCTTCAGATACAGCCCGCGATTCGGTAGTCCGGGATTTTAAGTCTTCCGCGACAACAATTCCTCTTACAGAACCATTGCTCATTCCGGAAGAAGAAGCACAAACAGATGAAACACCAGAGATTCCTGTTACTGAATTAGAACAGAAAGTTGCGCCGCCGATAGATTCTTCGTCCGGTAACTAAGGCTGCGGGTTTACATTACTTTCTTCCTGATACGGCCCTGTGCAGTGCGAGTTCATTTTGCTCTGCATTTTCCGGCCTCTTGTTTTTACACTCCTCGAGTTTTTTCCTGCGGGACCAACTGTTACCGATTGTTTTAAAGTGAAAACTAAACGTATTGTCATAAAAATAGGTACAAATGTTCTGCATCAATCGAACGGCAAACTGGATTATAAATTGATCACAGAACTTGCTGCGCAGATTACAATTATTCGCGGTAAAGGGAATGAGGTTCTAGTGGTAAGTTCTGGGTCAGTGGGCGCCGGGAGGGAATTGTGTACAGTTGACGAGTCCAAAAACACCCTGGCTTCACATCAAATATTGGCTTCAGTCGGACAAGCCAGATTGATTCAAATATATGCGGATGCATTTCGGGAACATCAAACCACAGTGGCCCAAATTTTGTTAACTCGTGGTGATTTTGGTCGACGCAAGTCATACTTGAATATTCGGAATACTCTTGAAAATCTGCTAAAATATAAGATTGTTCCCATTGTGAATGAAAACGATGTTGTTGCCACAGAGGAATTGGATCTCAACTTTGGCGATAATGATTTGCTTGCCGTTTATTTGGCAACACTGATTGGCGCGGATCAACTTTTTTTCCTTACAGTAGCACCCGGTTTGCTCAAAGAAGAAACAACTGCGGAAGGAAAGCGCTCTGTTGTTGTAGAAAAAGTGGAGGAACTAACAGACGAAATTATAAAACACTGTCTGCCTTTTACTTCAGCTGGCGGTAAAGGTGGAATGGAAAGTAAAGTCCGCTCGGCCGGAATGGCTATGTCATTTGGAATCGACACATACATTATTGATGGAAAATCTCCAGCGGGCGTGAGTGACATCATGGAAGGTTATTCCCGTGGGACACATTTTGTGGCACATGGACGGAAAATTCGCAGTTATCAAAAATGGCTTGCGGCAGGTGCGCTGAACAAAGGAACTTTGGTTATTGACGCGGGTGCAGAACAAGCGCTGTTGAAAAATAAAAAAAGTTTGTTGGCAAAAGGAATTACTCGTGTAGAAGGTCAATTTGAAATTAAAGACCTTGTTGAAATTTGCAACGCAGAAGGAGTTCGTCTTGGAGTGGGAAGGGCAGATTGCACTGCAAAAGAATTGCGGCAACAATTAAAAGAGTATAAACTGACAAAGACTTCTGGGAAAGGACTTCTCAGTAAACCAGTTATTCATCGAAATCATCTTTTTTTGGAGTAAGTTATGACAGTTAGCCAACCTGCGATAAATGCCAGCAACAGCATTATCGTCAGACTTAAAATAGACAATGAAATAGGAATGTTAGCCAGCGTAACTCAAACCATTTCTGAGTTGCATGGAATTGTTGGCGCAATTGATCTCGTAAAGCCGGAAGCCGGTGTTTTAGTGCGTGACATTAGCATTTTTATTCGTGATCAGGAGCATAGTGAAGAGATAGTTTCTGCCATCAAAAACCTGCAGGGAGTTGAATTTATCAACTTTTTGGATCGTACATTTTTGGCTCATTTAGGCGGGAAAATTAGTATCCGGAATCGAATTCCGGTAAAAACGCGCGATGATCTTTCAATGGCCTATACTCCGGGAGTCGCCAGGGTTTGTATGGATATTTTTAAAGATCCGGAGGATGCTTATAAATTGACTATCAAGGGCAATACTATCGCAGTCGTCACAGATGGAACGGCAGTTTTGGGTCTGGGAGATATCGGTCCCAAAGCGGCAATGCCCGTGATGGAAGGAAAAGCCATGCTTTTTAAGGAATTTGCAGATATTGACGCATGGCCGATTTGTCTCGATACCAAAGATACAGAAGAAATTATCCGTACAGTGAAAGCAATTGCTCCGGGTTTTGGCGGAATAAATCTGGAAGACATTTCTGCACCGCGCTGCTTTGAAATTGAACGGCGCCTACGGGAGGAACTGGATATTCCGGTATTTCATGACGATCAACATGGTACTGCTGTTGTTTCAACTGCTGCCTTGATAAATGCACTTAAGTTTGTTAATAAAAAAGTTGAAGACATCAAGGTTGTTGTCTCCGGTGCAGGTGCAGCAGGAACTGCTTGTTCCAAAATGATTCTGCAGCTAGGTGTAAAAAACCTGATTGGCTGTGACAGCAAAGGCGCGATTCATGCCAAACGAAGCGATCTTAATCCAAGTAAACAATGGTTTGTTGAAAATACTAATCCGAATAATGAGAGTGGAAAACTCAAAGATGTAATTGCAGGAGCAGATGTCTTTTTAGGGGTTTCCGCTCCTAATGTGATTAATGGGGATGATGTTAAACGTATGGCAAAAGACCCAATTGTTTTTGCCATGTCAAATCCTGATCCTGAAATAAGTCCTGATGAGGCTCGTCCACTGGTGGCAGTAATGGCTACAGGACGCAGCGATTATCCAAACCAAATTAATAATGTCCTCTGTTTTCCAGGAATTTTCCGGGGTGCGTTGGATTGTCTGGCCAGCACAATTAATGAAGAAATGAAATTGGCCACCGCTCACGCAATTGCCGGGACTGTGAAAGAATCACACCTTTGCGCAGACTATATAATACCAAGTGTTTTTGACTCATCGGTTGCACCAAAAATTGCCAAAGCTGTACAGGAAGCGGCAATAAAAACCGGAGTCGCGCGTCGGATAAAAAGCTGATAGCGGAGTTGTATCTCATTTTTTGAGAATCTAATTTATATCATATAAAATTATTATCAGGAGGAAAAATGGGAATAGCTGACTTTGGCACCATCTCACTCATGGCAGCTCTCGCGGTTTGCGTTTACGGTACGGTGGCTCCGCATTTGGGAGTAATAAACAATAACTGGAATTTAATCCGTTCTGCACAAAACGCAAGTATCCTTTCCTTTATTTTAATTGCCATTGCTTCCGGAGTCCTCTTTCAGGCATTGATTGTCAGTGATTTCAGCCTGCGTTATGTTTGGGAGCATTCCAGCACAGATATGCCGTTGTTTTACAAAGTGTCCTCATTTTGGGGTGGCCTGGAAGGTTCGCTGTTATTATGGATATTGGTGCAAAGCTTTTTCGCGATGATTGTTGCATTCCGTTATCAATACTCCAACCGTGAAATCATTCCTTATGTGATTGCCACCCTTAACGCAATTATGGCTTTTTTGCTGTTGTTACTCATTGGCTGGTCCAATCCTTTGGATTTACAAGCAGTGATTCCACTGGAAGGAAGAGGCTTGAATCCACTCCTGCAAAATCCGGCCATGGCGATTCATCCACCAGCATTGTACTTGGGATTCATCGGGTTTAGTGTTCCTTTTGCCTTTGCAATGGGCGGTTTGATCCGGGGTAAAATGGACAACGAATGGGTCTTAACTACACGCCGCTGGACGCTGATGGCATGGTACTTCCTCTCCGCTGGTCTGATTTTAGGTGGACAATGGGCCTATGAAGAATTAGGTTGGGGCGGATTTTGGGCTTGGGATCCTGTGGAAAACGCGGCCTTTATGCCGTGGTTGACTGGAACTGCGTTTTTGCATTCTGTGATGATTCAGGAAAAGCGCAACATGCTGAAAATATGGAATGTTGTGCTGATCATTCTCACCTTCGGACTGACTATTGTAGGCACCTTTCTGACTCGTTCCGGAATCATCAATTCAGTTCATGCTTTCACTCAATCAGAAATTGGTCCGGCGTTTTTGATTTTTCTGGCATTGATACTGGTGATTGGTTTTGCATTACTTTTCAAACGCATTCAAATGTTAGAATCTGAAGAAAAAATTGAATATGTGCTTTGTCGTGAAAACGTTTTTTTGGCACAAAATGTTTTGTTAGTCGGAATTGCATTCACGGTTTTACTCGGCACAACATTTCCTTTGTTGGCAGAAGCAGTACGTGGTACAAAGCTGTCCATTCAGGCACCGTTTTTTAACACCATCATTGCACCAATGGGTTACATGCTGTTGTTGCTGATGGGAATTGGAATGTTGATTGCGTGGAGAAAATCTAGTTGGGAAGGTCTGCTGCGTAATTTTAAAAATCCGGTGATTTTGGCGACAGGCGGAACGGTTTTTTTGGCGTGGTTTTTGTCGGATAGAAATTTGCTCTGGAGCGTTCACACCATTTTCTGGCTCTCTATATTTGTGACCGCAACTATAGTTCTGGAACTCGTCAAAGCGGTGCAGGCCAAAAGTAGCCAAACAGAAAGCAACTATTTAAAAGGTCTGTATTATGTCATCTCGCGAAATCCGCGGCGCTACGGAGGATTGCTGATTCACTTTGGAGTAGTCTTAATGTTTTTGGGCTTTGCAGGTACATTTTTCAAAGTGGAACGGAACATGACCCTTGAGTCCGGAATCCCCACACAAATCGGCGAATATAGTTTGGTATTCCAACAGGTAGAGGAATTCAAGGTCGGCAATGCCACTCACCGTGCGGCGATCGTGGAAGTCTTTGACAAGGAAGGAAATTTGCTGGAAGTGCTGAAACCGGCGAAAAGTTTTTATCCCACTCAACCGCAACCTCTGACAGAAGTTGCGATTCTGCGCTCTTTTCTGGAAGACCTGTATCTCATTTTTTCCAGCGAAAACGGCGGCGAGCAAGGCTCTGTCACCCTTCGGGTTTTCATCAATCCGTTAATAGGATGGTCCTGGATGGCCTTACCTGTTTTTACTTTGGGAGTGGGACTCAGTATGTCGTATAGACCCAAAAGCCTTGTGGCTCATGAAACAATTTTAAGGGAACGTTATTTGGCAGCGCAAGCCACTAGTTCCTGAACAAAACTATTATGTGGACGTCTTGGAAATTTTGGACTGTTTGGGCTTCAATTCTGGGTTTAATCGCCCTGTTCGCTTTTGGTTTTACGACTGATCCCAAAAAAGTGCCATCGCCTCTTATAGGAAATCCAGCACCTGATTTTGAAGTTACAGCATTAAGCGGCGTTGAAAAAATTCGTTTGAGTGAGTTAAAAGGCAAACCTGTTTTGTTAAATTATTGGGCATCATGGTGCCAGGAGTGTAAGGTAGAAGCTCCTGTTCTGGAAGCGTTTCACCAAAAGTATGGTTCAGCAACAGAACAAATTAAAGTTGTAGGCATTGCCATTCAGGACACTCCGGTCAATGCGAAAGCTTTTGCACAGCGTTTCGGCAAAAGCTATTTTCTGGGGTTGGATGATTATGCGGGAAATATTGCCCTCGACTATGGGATTTATGGTGTTCCGGAGACATTTTTCATTGATCCGGAGGGCACAATTTTCTACAAACATATTGGCGCGGTCACAGATGAACTTCTGGAAAAAAAGTTTAAGCCATTTCTGTGAGAGAATCCGCAAAACATGTTTTCATGGTATGACCCGCAAGCGCACACGATACGGGGCTTCGGAGCGCAAAGCTTTCGGCAGTGAGCCAAAACGGGCTTCATTCAAACCATTCATTACTGCAAGTTGAAATTTTACTGATTTTCCAGGCAGTGTCAGTTTTTGTTCCACCACTTTTCCGGAACGGCTGATACCGAATTCAATTTTCAGTTCCAAACTAGGATCAAAACGCTGATGCGGTTTAAAATGAGAGGAAAACTCCTGCCGTAACTCTTCATGAAAAGAGTCTCTCGACTGTTTGAGAAGTTGTTTTTTGATGAGTTTTTGTGCCATTTTTGAAACGATGACTTTTCCATCAACCGTTTTGTTGTCCTGTAGGAGTGATACAGCTTTCATTTGATCTATGTCTCCTTTAATCAAATGAGGAATTCTCGAATGAGCAAAGCGGAACTCCACTTTTAGTACATCGTCAGGAAACTTCTCCGGAAGGGGAGGAAGCGCAACCAGTCGAGTTGCTTCTAATGCCGCTTCTCGCATCATGTCCGAAACTTCTCCAAGACTACTCACTTGAAATTTGCTCACAAGCCCGTCTCTGCCCACTGTTGCCAGAACAAAAATTTCTCCACCTTCCGGATTTGAACCTGCCAAATAATCAGACGGAGGATGGTTGCTCCAATGGTAACGCACTAATTGGTACCAACGGTCGATGTATTTTTGGTAATCCCAATCGTAATTGCTGAGGCGGTAATTTTGATAAAAACGAATCGTTAATTCCGGACGAAATAAAATAGCGGGTTTTTTTGTTGTTTTGACTTTTGAAATTTTGGTTTTAGCAGCAGGCAAATCCGGAGATTTAGCTATTTCTTTTGTTTCAGAATTCTTCTTGGTTTCCGGACTTTCTGTAATTTGTATGTCAGATGCCGGAAAATCAATTTTATCCAGGAACTCAAATTTGAGAATAAATTGTGGTGACAGCATTGCTTCAGATTCAGTAGGGCTGGCCTCTTTTAGATAATCCTCCTCCCCGGAAAAACTATTTCCCGAAAAAACTATCCACTCACCTTCATTAAAATTTGCGAGCCAAGTATGGAGTGGTGTTCCCGGCAGGATCAAAGTGTTGTAATCCAAATCTGTGTAAGCGTTATTCCAAGTTCCCATTGTGACTTTGAATTCCGGAACAGTCTTATTTTCAGCTGAATTTTCCGGAGGAGCCATTGCGAGTTCAAGCACCAAATATGCTTTGCCATTCTCAGTTGTATGAAGAGTCTGTATGCGCCCGATCCATTCTGACACGATCAAATCTTTCAGTTGTTCAGTCAGGAATTTTTTTCTTTTTTCGCGCAGAAAAAACTTTTGAACGGCATTGGTTGATGATTTGTATTGGGAAGCAAATTCGGCTAACCCGTTCATTATTATTTGCTGATTTTCCGGAATCATTGCCCTGAGTATTTCCGGAGATGGATTTATGTTTTCGACAGTTTTTTCCAGTTGCTGACTCCACGCCGCATGCGTGAAAACATAACTGCAAAACAGCAAACATATTGCTAGTGATATTCTATGATTTGGCATTGTAAATTTTTTTGTTTTATGTCTTCAGTAATAAACGGAAACAATCAATGATAACATGCTAGTGACATTTTTTCTGCAACTTTGAAACCTATGCCCGCGATCACTATTTTTCGCCATTTTTGTTAAACTGTACTAGAAAGATGTCCTTGCCACCACTGTATTTGGCGCCA